>Ga0163153_10007020_pt1 | contig 12339 bp, 9 predicted proteins | sample OliLakLV19MP6IB1_FD_148629 | JGI IMG/M metagenome (GOLD analysis project Ga0163153, IMG submission 148629) | Freshwater microbial mat bacterial communities from Lake Vanda, McMurdo Dry Valleys, Antarctica - Oligotrophic Lake LV.19.MP6.IB-1 | ecosystem: Environmental > Aquatic > Freshwater > Lake... | reverse complement strand
CCTACCGGCCGGGCGCAAACTCGACGGCCGCGATGTGCGCGGATCGATCCTGGGGATCGCGTCGGCCGAGTCGCGTGACGTGTTCCACTACTTCCGTGGGCCGACGCTCGAAGCGGTCCGCCGCGGCCCCTGGAAACTTCACCTGGCCAAGGGGGAACTCTACAACCTGGCCGAAGACATCGGCGAGGCGAAGAACGTGGCGGCCGAGCATGCCGAGGTCGTAAAGCAACTGGAGGCCGTGGCGGCGGAGATGGACAAAGACCTTGGTACGAAGCAGCATGGCCCGGGTGTGCGGAAGCTGGGACGCGTGGAGAATCCGGTTCCGCTGATCGGGGCCGACGGCAAGCCGCGGCCGGGGTTTGAGTGAGGGCAAACGCGGCCTGCGGCCGCGAAGGTGATTTCGCCCTCACCCGGCCTTCGGCCACCCTCTCCCCGATATGACCGCCATGAAGTGGCGGCTCGCCCGCGGGGAGAGGGGCATCACCCACCCGTTTTCCGGCTGGCAATCGGCCTGCGGGCTACCTACGATACCGGTTCGAATACCCCGCCTAGCGCCGCGCCCTGCGCGGCCCCCCCGCCCGCCGCAATCGAGGAACGTTTCCATGCATCGCTCGCTGCTTACCGCGCTCGCCCTAACGCTGTGCGTGTCCGTCTCCGCCCCGGCGGCAGACAACGTACCACCCGAAGGTTTTACGGCGCTCTTCAACGGCAAGGATTTCGCCGGCTGGCACGGCATGGGGCACTTCGACCCTTACAAGCTGGCCGACATGACCGACGCCCAGCGGGCAGAAAAGCGGGCCGCGGACATGGAGGACCTCAAGTTGCACTGGAAGGTCGAGGGGGGCGAACTCGTCAATGACGGGAAGGGCGTTTACCTGACCACCGACGAGCCCCTGGGGGACATCGAACTGCTGGTCGACTACAAGATGCTCCCCAAGGGAGATAGCGGCATCTACTTGCGGGCGACGCCGCAGGTGCAGATTTGGGATTACACCGAAGCCGGCGGCAAGTGGAAGCTCGGAGCCGACAAGGGCTCGGGCGGACTCTGGAACAATCGGGCCGGCATGCCGGGCAAAGACCCGCTGGTGTTGGCCGACAAGCCGTTCGGCGAGTGGAACTCGTTCCGCATCGTTCAGGTTGGCGCTCGGACGAACGTTTGGCTGAACGGCAAGCTGGTGGTCGACCACGCGATTCTGGAAAACTTCTGGGACAAGGAACGGAAGAAACCGCTGTTGGCGAGTGCGCCGGTGCAGCTGCAAACGCACGGCTCGGAAATTCGCTGGAAGAACGTCTTCGTCCGGAAGATTCCCGCGGACGAGGCCAACACCATTCTGGCCAAGCACGGCGACGACGACGGCCAGTTCAAGCCGATCTTCAACGGCAAGGACCTGGAAGGGTGGAAGGGGCCGACCGAAAACTACGAAGCGGTCGAGGGAACCCTGCGCTGCAAGCCGAAGAAAGGGGGCACGATCTATCACCAGGACGAACTGACTGATTTTGTCGTGCGACTCGAGTTCAAGGTGCCGGAAGGGGGCAACAACGGCCTCGCGATCCGGTATCCGGGCCAGGGGGACACGGCCTACGTCGGTATGTGCGAACTGCAAGTGCTCGACGACAACTCGCCGAAGTACGCCAAGCTCGACGTGCGGCAGTATCACGGCTCGGCCTACGGCATGGCTCCGTCGTACCGCGGCTACCAGCGGCCGGTCGGCGAGTGGAATTTTCAGGAGGTCACGGTCAAGGGCTCGACCATCAAGGTCGAACTGAACGGTTCGGTGATTCTCGATACCGACCTGAGCGCGATCAGCGAGTACATGGCCAAGTCGCCCCACCCGGGCAAGGAGCGGACGAGCGGCTTCTTCGGCTTCGCCGGACACGGCGCCGACGTGGCGTTCCGCAACGTGCGGATTAAAAAAATCGACTCCGCCGCGGCGAAATGACCCATAATTAATGACGAATGTCTAATGACGAATGACGAATGACGAAAGAATGACGAATGTTCAAATGACCGAATGACGAATCGGCATCGCCTCCCTTCGTCATTCGTCATTGGGGCATTCTTTCGTCATTCGTGCTTCGTCATTCGTCATTGCCGTCGCTTTTTGCTATTTCCCGGACACACTGCCCATGGCACTCCGTTGCGCGGTACTCGTAAGCATCTTCATTTCGGCGGCGACGGCGCAAGCCGGCACCTACTTCATCGAGGCCGAGAGCTTCCAAACGACGGGGGGTTGGAAGGTGCTCCAGGGGCAGCCCGCGCGCGAAGCGTCGGGGCTGGCGGCGCTCGACGGCGCGACCGGTAAGTCCGACGGCACGGCCTCGACCACGGTCGCGGTGAAGGATGCCGGGAAGTACAAGATTTGGGTCCGCTATTCGAGCGTGCCGAACCGCCGCGGGCCGTTTCGCGTGACGGTCACGGCCGGCTCTCGCGAGCCGGCGAGCGAACTGTTTGACGCCGAGTTTGAAGGCCGCAGCGCCCGCGATACGTCCGTCTGGCGATCGTTCACGGCCGAGCTACCCGAAGGAGACGTCACGCTCACGCTCTCGAAGCACGAGAACAAGAACGCCCCGGCGCCGGCTCGCCACGTCGACTGCTTGCTGCTGACTCAGGACGAATCGCTCGTGCCGAACCACCTGCACTTCGGCGCGCAGACGTTCGTGCGGATTACGCTCGGCGAGGGGCTCGATCGACCGGCGTACATCCACGTGTTCGCCGACCACTTCCACGCCCCCTGGTACCAGCATTACAGCCTGGGGCGGAGCGGGGCCGTCGCGGCGACTTCCGTCAAGAAGCCGGACCAGCTCAAGGCGGGGGAGCAAACGGCCTGGTGCAACATCACGCCGATGATCTACCAGGATTCCGGGGCGATGCTGCACGTGACGGCCCGGCACTCGTACGTCGAATACGCCGAGCGGCTGCACGCGAAATTTGAGTTCGCCACCGCGCCGGACGAGAAATCGATCGTGCGGACGATCGACGTCGACAACCGGCCGGCCGGCTTTGCCGTTTTTCTGCCGCCGAACCTGCTCACGCCCGAGAACTTGGCGCTGCTGAAGATCGACCGCGAGATTGCCGAAGAGACGGGGAAAATCGCCGACGCCCATCCCTGGCCGACGCACGGCAAGGCTCCTGAGAAATTTCCGTTTTTGGTTTCGGCGATGATCGACCCGCGAACCCCTTCACGCGACGCCCGCGTGATTGCCCGCGAGCAGAAGACGCTCGACTACTTCGGCTTCACCGAGCACCACCACAGGCATGTGGGCGGGGCTTGGCTGATGCTCGACGGCTCGTTTGCCAAGCCCGACATCGCCAAGATGCAGACCCGCATTGCCGCGGCGGCCGCCGAATACAAAGAGTCGGGCGACTCGGTCGACAAGATCGTGTTCGCCGAGCTGATGGACGAGCCGACGGGACAACCGCTGGAGTTCATCGCCAAGGACCCGGCCTACTTGGAAAAGTTCCGCGCCTGGCTGAAGGGGCTCGGCAAGACGCCGGCCGATTTGTTGGTGGCCGATTGGGAGGCCGTTCGGCCCGTTACTGAAGCCGACCGCGACAAGTTTCCGGCCCTGTACCTCTACTCGCAGCGGTTCCGCACCCGGGCGCTGGGGGATTTTATGGCCGTGCAGCGCGGGCTCTTGGAAAAGGAATACGGACGCACGCTGCCGACGCTCGTCAACTTCAGCGACGGCGCGATTTACGGCGCCAACTTCTACCTGCAAGGGGTCGACTACTTCGAGCTCTTGGACGCCGACGACCAGAACGCGATCTGGGGCGAAGACTGGTCGGCGCTCGCCTCGACCTACCAGTGCGCATCGTACAACGTCGACCTGATGCGGGCCGCCGCCCGCGACCGGGGCCAGGTGATCGGCCACCATCTGATCGCCTACGCCAACCGCCGCCCCTGGGACGTGAAGCTCAAGGCCACGAGCGAAGCGGCTCGCGGCGTGAAGATCTTTAACAACTTCTGCTACGGGCCGAGCTGGGCGACCCACGAAGGGGGCCCCTACTGGCGAAGCAGCGTCTGGTATGCCAAACCGGCAACCTGGACCGCCAACGCCGCGATCACCCGCGAGATTGGCGCGGTCGAAGACATGCTCGTCGACGCGATGCCCGCCCGGGCCGAAACGGCGATTCTTTACAGTTCGTCGAGCGATGCCTGGACCGTCAAAGGGAATCTGAGCTACGGCTTCGACCGGATGCACACCTGGCTGGCACTAACACACGCGCAGGTGCCGGTCGACGTGGTCGGCGAGCGGCAGGCCGAACGGGGCGGGCTCGACGGCTACAAGGTCTGTTACCTTTCGGGCCCGAACCTTTCGCGGGCCGCCGCCGAAAAGCTCGCGGACTGGGTTCGCGCCGGCGGCACGCTCTGGCTCTCAGCCGGCGCCGCGACCCGCGACGAGTTCAATCGGCCGCTCCCGACGATCGAAGACTCGCTGCCGCTCAAGCGGGGCGAATGCCGCGAACTGCAATCGCACGTAGCGGCCGGAACGTTTATCAAGATTCTGGCGGCCAAGGATCACGCGACTGCCGACGGCGTTTCCGCCGAAGTGCTGTCGGTGAAACAAACTTTCGAGACCCCGGACGGCGACGAGGTGCTCGCCCGTTTCGACGACAAGACGCCGGCGCTGGTTCGCACGACGGTGGGGCGCGGGACCGTGTACTGCGTCGGGTTCCTGCCCGGCCTGGCTTACGTCAAGCCGGCGCTCGTGGCACAACTGGAGTTGGGCAAGAAGTACGCCGCTGCGCGAGACACGCTTTCGCCGGCCGATATCGCGATGATCGAGCGGTCGGCCAATCCGTGGGAGTTTCCCGACGCGATTCGCCGGCTGATCGTCACGCCGGTCGAGGCGGCGGGCGTGAAGCGGCCGATTATCTGCGACGTGCCGCTCGTCGACGCCGTTTACATGCCGCACAAGAAGGGCGTGCTCGTTCCGCTGGCCAATTACACGAACCGGCCGCTGGCCGAGTGCACGCTGACGATCGACGTGCCGCGGCCGATTGCGCGAGTCGAATCGGCCGTGCGGGGTTCGATTCCGTTTCGGCAGGCAGCGGCGGGCCAGGTCGAGATCACGCTGCCGCTGGACAACAACGATTTTCTCAAGCTGCTGTTTGAGTGAGAAACGCCGTACGGGCGTGCGGAACCGTCGGCGCGCACGAATTGCGTTCCGTGGCGAATACGACATACGGCATCGCACAGGTTGCGGCCTACTCGCCGGCCAACAACTCGGCCAACGGCTTGCCGTCGGCCGCGAACTCGATCCCCAACAAACGGGCGATCGTCGGGGCCACGTCGATGTTTTCGGCCGCCGCAACCTTGGCCCCCGGCCGAACGCCGCGGCCCGAGAGAACGCATACGGCATTCATTTTCACGTTGGCCGAAAGCAGGCCGTGCGAACCGAGCGACACGCGTCCCTCAGTGTGCGTGGTGACGAACTCCGAACCGTCGGTCGAGCCGGAGACGGCGTAACCCTCCTTGGCGACAAGGATGAGGTCAGGGGCTTGGGAATACTCGCGCGGATCGGGCATTCCTTGCGAGGCGAACTCGGCCGGCTCGAGCACGGCCGCCACCCCTTCACGCCCGGCCAATAGCTCCTGCACGCGACGTCGATCGGATTGGACTTCGCCCGGATGGTTGCAGTAGATCAAACCGATTCCCCCTTCGGGCACTACGTTCACGCGGGCGTCGGTCGGCTTGCCGCCGGCCGCTTTCAGCAACCCGCTCTGCCGTAACAACACGTTCGGGCGGACGGCCTTGGGGGTCATGGCGAAGCCGTGGTCGGCGACCACAAGCACCGTCGTCCGGCTGCGAATGCCCGCCTCGTCGAGCGCCGCGAGCACCCGGGCCACGCAAGCATCGGCGTAGGCGTTGGCGGTGTAACCGGCCGGCGACTGCGGCCCGAGCGAATGGTGCGTGGCGTCGACGTTTAAGAGATGCAGGAAAAGCAGGTTCGGCTTCCGCCGGCGAATCACGTGGCAGGCGGCCTCGGTCCAGACGTGATCGCGGCCGACGACGCTGCCCGCCGTGAACGACTTGTCGGTTTCGTCGGCGAGTATCCCTTCGGCCACCAGTTCCTTGCGGAGCCGGGGCGTGCTGTTGGCCACCGCGTCCGGAACGTCGGGAAAACTGTCGTCGAGCGACCGGGTGTTGCGCGTGCAGGGCCAATTGATGTCGGCGGTGGTCAGGCCGGCGGCGTGGGCCGCATCGTAGACGGTGGGCGTGCGGACCAGGTCGCTTTTGTCGCGCTTCGGGTCGGTCGTGACCGGCACGTCGACGCCGCCGCGCACGAGCACGCCGTTGGCCAGCACGCCGTGCTTTTCCGGCCGCACGCCCGTCACGAGCGACGTGTGGTTCGGCCAGGTGACCGACGGGTTCGAAACCTTCATCCCTCCCTCGACGAAGGCCCCCTCACGAGCCAGCCGTCGGATGGTCGGAATTGGCGCCTTGGGGTCGTCGAGCAAATAGGCGGCGAACCCGTCGATGCTGATCACGACCACATGCCGTGAGTCGCCTGCGGAGACATCGGCGGCCCGGACATTGGCGAGTGAGAACAACGCAGCCGGCAGCGCCGACAATAAAACCAATAGACGGGTCATAGCGAACTCGGCAGGAGAAATAGGCGGGGAAGTCGCGAGTTATTGTAACTTGGGCGAAAGTCCGCCTCCACGCACTTACTTTGCTTGGCAACTCGACCCCGTCCGCCCGAGTGGTTACCTTCGACGGTGTGATCCGGCGATTGAATATCGACGCCAAGAGCTTTACACCCGACGACTACCGCAAGCCCGGCGAGTGCGTGACCCTCAAGAAACTTACGCTCAACGGCAAAACGCTCAACGATGAAACGTTGCCGTTGCTCGACGGCCTCGAACAACTGGAAGATGTCAGCACGAACGAATCGCAGCTAAGCGATGAGCCCTACAAGCAATTGACGATTCATACCACGGACATTTCAGCCGCCGATATCGAACGATTAGCGTCGACGCCGCCGAAGGTAAAGATCGATAACAAACCGCTCACCGACGAAGAGCGGGAAGCCACGTTGGTAAAATAACTGCGCCTTTAAAGACCACAGCTTTAAACAAACACACCCCCCCGTTTAGCAGTAGATGGGTAGCAAAGATATTAGCCTCGCCGTCGGCCAGACGGTCGGCTATCGACCATGGGGCGACCGGTAGTCCATTTCATTACGCCATTTTTCATCCTACCGATTACGGGCGCTTCCCAACTTTCTACATCGACCCTTTGACGATCTGTTTAAATGCCACTAGATTAGTGTCTTTCCCCTACGACACAATCAAGGAATACTCCCGTGGCTAAGAAGTCGAAACCTGCCGGCGGCACCGCAGCGAAGGTGAACAAGTCGGCGATGATTCGCGAGTACCTCGACTCGCACAAGGACGCCAAGCCGAAGGAAATCGTTGCGGCCTTGAAGGAAAAGGGTGTCGACGTGTCGCCGAACATGGTTTCGATCGTCAAGGCGAAGGCCAAGGTCAAGCGCGCCAAGCGGAGCGCCAAGGAAGCCAAGGCCTCGCATGATTCGTCGGCCGGAGCCAAGGCCGTCGGCGCCGCGGGTCTCGATGCTGCGCTCACGCTTTATAAGGCCGCCCAAGGCCACGAGACGAATCCCGCCAAGGTTCGAGCGGCGTTCCTCACGCTGGTTGAACAGCTCGGCTAAGGTTACCGTGTAAAGATTCGGCCCCCTCTCCCGTCCAGGGAGAGGGGCCGCCGGATAGCAAAACCTCGCGCCGGTAATCTTTTTCATCTGACCTCCGGCGACGTGAAAGAGCTCGAGGGGACCGTCGGCGGCGCCGCGGACCAATCGTCGCGTGTTCAGGCCGTGGTCGATTTCTACGGGCCGGCCGATTTTCCGCTCCGCTCAAAAACTCCGCCCTCGCGGGCCGAGAAGGTCGGCTCGAGCAGCTCCGGCCTGCTGGGCGGCCCCGTATCGGAGCGGATGGAATTGGCGACGCAGGCGAGCGGGGTCACGCATGTGACGAAAGACGATCCGCCGCTGTTGGTCATCCACGGCGACAAGGATACGACGGTGCTGATGGACCAGTCGGAGAGCCTCGTGGCGGCGTATAAGAAAGCCGGGCTATCTCCGACGCTCGTCGTCGTACCCGGCGGCAAGCACGGTGGCAATGAGTTCTTCTCCGGGGAGAACCACGAGCGAGTGGTGGACTTTCTCAACGCGCATTTGCGAACGAAGAAGTAGGGCAGGCCTTCGCCACGCTTGTGAAGCCGGCTTGCGGTTGTCGTTTTAAGTCTAGCGACTTCGGCCCCTCACCCTGACCTCTCCCCGGTACCATCTCGATCAATCACCTATATCTTGCGCCGGGGAGAGGGGCCAAACGGGATCGGTTAGGTTAATCGTTGCGGAGCGGCGGAGGGGTCGGACCGCGTTGCGACACCAATGGGCCGTAGTGCTCGGTCCGTCGGTTGCGCTCGAAGTTGTAAAGCCGGTGGTAGTCGGCCGCCATCTCCAGATCGCACTCGTAGGTTATGAGCTCGTCGTCGCGCGTCGAAGCCGTGGCCACGATCTCTCCGGACGGCGCAATGATCGACGTGCCGCCGATCTGGCTCACGCCTTCTTCGACGCCCGCCTTCGCGACGCCGACCACCCAGGAGGCGCTCTGGTACGCTCCGGCTTGCATCGCCAGTTTGTTCTGGAACTCGGCGAGTCGCTCGATCTCGGGGTGCTCAGGGATGACGTCCGGCGTGTTGTAGCCGCAGAGAATCATCTCGGCCCCGGCCAAGCCCAGCAGGCGATATGTTTCGGGCCAGCGTCGGTCGTTGCAGATGCACATCCCGACGACGCCGTCGAAAGCCCGGTAGGCCCGAAACGGCCGGTCGCCGAACTCAAAATAACGCTGTTCCAGGTTCTGAAACGGGTTCTGGGGCCGATGCTCCACGTGCCCCGGCAAGTGAATCTTCCGATACTTGCCGACCATCCGGCCCGCATCGTCGACCAAGACCGCCGCGTTATAGCGGTGGGGGCGCCCCGCTTCGACCGACAGCTCGGCGTAGCCGAGATAAAAACCGATCCCCAGCCGGGCCGCTTCGTCGAACAGGGGCTGCGTCTCATGCCCCGGCATATCGGGCTCGTACCAGGCGTCGAGCTCGACCGGGTCGTCGACGTACCAATGGGGAAAGAACGCCCCCAGCGCGCACTCGGGAAACACGATCAAACGGCAGCCCAGGGCGCGGGCCTCGCGCATTTGCTCGATCCGACGGGCGACAACTTGGCTTCGCGGGGTCTCTCGTGAGATGGGACCGCATTGCGCGGCGGCCACGTGCAGAAGGCGTGACATGCGGGCACCTCGCGAGCGGTTGTTTTACGACGTTGCGGCGTACATACCGAGCGACCGGATCAAGCGGACGAGCAGGTAAGCGATGCCGCCGGCGACCGGAATCGTGAGCAACCAGGCCCAAATCATCTTTTCGACGATCGTCCACTTCAGCGAATTGAATCGCTTGGCAGCCCCGACCCCCATGATCGACGCCGAGATGTTGTGCGTGGTCGAAACGGGGATCCCGAAGTGCGACGCCAAGCCGATGATCGTCGCCGAGGTGGTCTCGGCCGCGAATCCGTGAACCGGTTGCAGGCGGACCATCTTGTGCCCCAACGTCTTGATGATTCGCCAGCCGCCGCCGGCCGTGCCGCAAGCCATGACGACGGCGCAAACCACCTTGATCCAGGTGGCGATCTCCAGGTCATGCCCGGGCGAGGGAGTGGCCACGTGCAGAAACGACATCCAACCCGGTAGTCCGTCGAGCCCGCCGGAGGCGGTACCCGCCGCCAAGGCGAGCGCCACGATCCCCATCGTCTTCTGGGCGTCGTTCGTCCCGTGCATGAAGCCCATGCCCGCGGCGCTGAACATTTGCGCCTTGCCGAATACGGCGTTCACCCGCCGCGGCTTCCAGTTTCGCAATAGTCCGTAAAGGGCTCCCATGATCGAGAAGCCGAGGACGAAACCTACCAGGGGCGACGCGAACATCGGGATGACGACCTTCCAGAGCAGCCCTTTGCCGGCGTACCAGTGGACCGGATCGGGCTCCGACCAGATGACGACGCCCCAGCCGTCGGCGGCCGCGACCGCCGCGCCGACGAGTCCTCCGACCAGCGCGTGACTCGAGCTGCTCGGCAGGCCCCAATACCAGGTCGCCAGGTTCCAGACGACGGCTCCCAACAGGGCGCAGATCAGCACCTCCTGGGAAACGATTCGGGGGTCGACGAGGCCGGAGGCGATCGTCTTGGCGACGGCCGTCCCCCACAAGGCGCCGACCAGGTTCGTCGAGGCGGCCATGACGACGGCCTGCCGCGGCGTGAGCACTTTCGTGCTGACGACGGTGGCGATCGAATTGGCCGTATCGTGAAAGCCGTTGATGTACTCGAACACGAGGGCAACGACGATTACGCAAAAAATCAACGTCATGCGGGGCTCGCCGGGCGATGCGCTCGGTTCTTCAAGGCGGTGCGTTTCCGAGAGACTAGGAGTTCTTCAAGACAATGTGCGAGATGGCGTTCCCCGCGTCGCGGCAGCGGTCGATCACCTTCTCGAGCAGGTCGTAAAGGTCGCGGACCATCATCGCCTGGATCGGCTCGTACTTGCCGCTGTAGACCTCGCGGAGGAGGTCGAGCATCACGTCGTCGGCTTCCCCTTCGATCCCTTGCAGGCGGTCGTTCATCGCCTTCATCAGGTCCAAGGGGGGCATCTTGCGCAACGTCCGAACCATTTCCGAAACGGTCTCCGTCGCGCGCTCCATCAACTCGGTCTGGCGAGAGAAATCGACCGCCTGCATCCGTTGCGGGGCCAAGTTGAACCGCTCGGCGAACTTCTCAATCGTCTTGCAAATCCGGTAGAGGCAGTAGGAAACGGTTTCGATGTCTTCCCGTTCCAGCCCGGTCACAAACGTGTTGACGAGTTCTTCGCTGATCTTCTCGGTGATCCGCTTGTCCTTGCCGCGCGACAAGGCGAACTCATCGAGCGCGTGCGGATGCGTGCGATCCTTGATCAGGTCGATCAGCAGGCGGGTCGAAGCCCGTGTTTCCTCGGCGCTGGCCTCGAGCAGGTCGAAGAATTTGGCATCGTGGCTGAAGAACCGCTGGATCGAGAACATGGGCGCACCGCGTAACGGCGTGAGACGGGGAACCTGGAAGCGATAATCGTAGAGAAAGTCGCCCCGGTTGTCTGCGGGCCGAAACCCGCAAAAAGCCGTCCGCGCCGTCCAGACGGCCGGTTTATCGAGCGCGCAAGAAAGCGGGGGCGGCCAAGTAGCCGCCCCCGCAAGAGTGAAGTGCTCGGGAGAGCCGAGAAACCTCGGCCGATATCCCTACCGCTGCTCGAACGGGCGGAGGCCCGTCACTTCGCGAGCGTTGTCGACCGTCGGGAACAGGTCCCAGCGGTTGTCGGTGGCGTTGACCCCCACCTGGATGTTGCCGCTTTCGCGAATAACCTTGGCCGCCAGTTGGCTGTCGTTGCCGCGATCGTATCGCAGCACGATCGGGTAGTCCGAACCCAGCTTGCGGGTACCGTTGGCCGCCACGGTCATTACTTCACCGTTATGGATGAAGTGGAACTCCTGCGGATTCTGCGTGTTATCGACCACGATATCGAACCGCGCGCGGAACACCTGCCAGCCTTGGTCCGAGGGGGTGAAGTGGTAGGTACCCGGCGAAAGCGTGTATTGGGCCGGGCCGAAGCCGCCTCCTCGATCGAACTCGAGGTGCCAGTTGCGATTCTCCGGCAGTTTTTGCGACATACCGGGTTCCATCACATAATGGGTTCCGTCGACGTTGTAGTTGATGGTGCCGAGAGAGCCGGCCGTATTACGCAGGAGTACTCCCGCGGCCATTTCCTGCCCCTGGGCGTCGGATAGAGAGTCGCCCGTCACGATCGGCAGGCCGAGCGCCGAGGCGGCGATGCCGGTTTCAATCTTGAGCGGACCGCGGCCTTGATTGCCGATGAGCATCGCCTTGTCACTCAGCACGATGGCCGTGCCGAGCGCGAGGCTCGGATCGTAAACGAGCGAAATCTTGCCGGACGGCAAGGCGGCCGTCGAGCCCTTGCCGACCACGGCCGAATCGATCAGATGACGGGCCTGGGCCCAGGTCTGGAGCATGTCGACCGCGCCGTTCAACTCCAGCACTCCGGGCGTGGCGGCCGTAATCTTGGTGAGCGATTCTTCCAAGGTGTCGAACGTGGCGCCGGCCGCCGCCGGATTCTTTTCGACCTCGAGCCTCAATTGCGCCAAAACCTTGCGAACGTCGGTCTGGCGAGCGGCGATCTCCGCGCCGGTGCCGTCTTGCGGACTCCCGCGCGACCAGGCTTCGAAC
>Ga0163153_10007015_pt1 | contig 12351 bp, 9 predicted proteins | sample OliLakLV19MP6IB1_FD_148629 | JGI IMG/M metagenome (GOLD analysis project Ga0163153, IMG submission 148629) | Freshwater microbial mat bacterial communities from Lake Vanda, McMurdo Dry Valleys, Antarctica - Oligotrophic Lake LV.19.MP6.IB-1 | ecosystem: Environmental > Aquatic > Freshwater > Lake... | reverse complement strand
GGCGGCGGGTCGTTCGGCAGCATCAGGTCGGTCTCTTGAAACCTCGTGGCCCGCGGGTATCCGCGGGGGGACGGTCAATGTACATCGGGCTTCGATTCGAGCCCATGCGGCGGACGCCTCGTCACGACGGCCCGTGCCGCCACCCCGTGCCGCCGTGCCGCCACCCCGTTCCGTGCCGGGTCAGCGGATGAGGTAGGTCCGCACCGACAGCCACGAGCCCAGGATGCCGAGGCCGACCCCGGCGCCCATGACCAGCGTGATGAGGTCACGTGCAAGTGACCCGACCTCCAGGGGCAGGACCCGGAAGAACTCGACCATGAAGCCGCTGATCGGATCGGCCGCGGCGGCCAGGATGGCCAGGGTGAGGGCGGCCCCAAGGAATCCGACGAACGCACCCTCGAACACGAACGGCCAGCGGATGAACGCGTCCGAGGCGCCCACCAGGCGCATGATCTCGATCTCCTCGGACCGGGCGAACACCGCCAGACGGATCGTGTTGACGATGATGAACAGCACGATCACGCCGATGACGATGAGCAGGACCGTGCCACCGGTGCGCAGGATGTTGGTCACCGTCAGGACCCGCTCCACGAGGTCCTCGATGTTGATGACGTTGCGCACGGCCATGTCCTGGCGCAACGCGTCACCGACCTCGCGGATGGCGGTCGGGTCGATGAGCGTGATCTCCACGCTGGCGAACAGCGGGTTGCTCTCCAGGAACTGGGTGAGGTCCTCGCGACCCTGCTCCTCCATCGACGCGCGAAAGCGTTCCAGGGCCTCGGCGCGCGAGACGTAGGTCACCGTGTCGACCTGGGGCATGGCGTCCATGCGTGCCGTCAGCGCCTCGACCTGCGAATCGGTGGCGTTGGGCTGGATGTAGGCGATGACCTCGACCTTCTGCTCGGTGAACTCCAGGCCGGCCAGCAGCCCGGTCTGGATGATCCAGAAGCCCGACAACAGCAGGAGCATGAGGACCATCGTGGCGGTGGCCGCGAAGCTCATCAGGGCGTTGCGCCAGAATCCCTGCCAGGCCCGTCGGATGCTGAAGAACAGGAACGTGATCATCCGCCGGTCAGTCCTCTCGGTGGTACGCGCCACCGACCTCGTCGCGGATGACCCGGCCTTCTTCCAGGGCCACCACGCGCTTTCGCAACGCGGTCACGACCTCGGCGTTGTGGGTCGCCATGAGGACCGTCACCCCGAGCTCGTTGATGCGCAGCAGGAGCTGCAGGATCTCCCAGCTGATGAGCGGGTCCAGGTTGCCCGTGGGCTCGTCGGCGATGATCAGCCGCGGGTCGTGGACGAGCGCCCGGGCGATGGCCGTCCGTTGCTGCTCGCCGCCCGACAGCTGCGAGGGGATCTGCTTGGCCTGGGCGGTCAGCCCGACGATGGCCAGGACCCGGTCCACGGCCGGCCGGATCTGGCGACGGGGCGTGCCGGTGACATCCATGGCGAAGGCCACGTTCTCCCAGACCGACTTGGTCGGCAGCAGCTTGAAGTCCTGGAAGATGATCCCGATCTTGCGTCGGATCTTGGGCACGGCCCGGCGTCCCAGGCGGGCCAGGTCCTGTCCATCGAGGACGACCTCGCCGCGTGTCGCGACCTCGTCGCGGATGAGCAGCTTGATGAGCGTCGACTTGCCCGCGCCCGACGGGCCGACGAGGAACACGAAGTCACCCTCGGGGATGACCAGGTCCACGTCGCGCAAGGCGATCTTGCCATTGGGGTATTGCTTGGTGACGTCGTGGAGGACCAGGATGGCGCGGTCCGGGCCGGCCTGTTCACGACGTCGGCCGCGCTCGGTCAGGCGGCTCCGAAGTGAGCGCCTCGGGGTGGGCGCGGGGGCTCTGGTCACGAGGATCTCCGCGGTCGGGCTCGGGAACGGCGACACCGCCACCGATCCGGGTTCGGTTCGACTCCGTCCGCGGGCACGGCAAGGGGAGCCACGTCGTGCCCGAGGCTACCATCCGGCCTCGATCGCGGCAAACATCGCGGCAGACACGCCCCGGGTCGCAGCTGCCTGACCGATGCGGGTGTCAGAGGAGCCCGGGCGAGATCGGCACGTAGCGCGACCAGTCGGCGAAGGGCTGATCCCAGCACAGCAGCAGCGGGAAGGCCTCGAGGCGCAGGCCGGCGGCCAGGGCCGGGACGATCGCCCGGTCGGCCGCGCCCGGCAGCCAGATGGCGTTGGCGCCGCGTGGCTGGAGCGCGCCGAGGAGATGGCCCAGGACCGGCGCGAGGAGGGCTCCATCGCGGACCGCGACCGGTCCGACCCGCCCGACCTGACCGGTGTAGCCATAACCCAGGACGTGACCGTCGGGTCCGATGTACAGCCAGCCTCGGCGACCCTCGACTCGCAGAAAGCGATGATCGATGGGGTGGGCCACGCCGAGCAGCTCACGGTCGAGGTCGTCGACCGCCTCGGCAAGGCGTCGGTGGCCGTCGCCGCCGGGCTGGCCGGCGGCGAGCTCCTCGAACGGGACGGCCTGCACGCCCGACGGCAGCTCCCCGAAGGCGTCACGGCTCGATGGCGTCCCGACGAGGTTGAGGAGGGGGATGCGCGGCACGATCCCGAGCGAGGCGTACAGGGCGTTGCTGATCGGCTGGGCGCTGTCCGTGGCGGTCCCCCGGGCGGTGACCCCGTCGCCATCCCGCGGCCCGATCCGGTCCAGCAGCGCGCGGCCGATGCCGGCGCCCTGCAGGCCGGGCAGCACGAACAGCATCGACAGGTACCACAGCGTCTCGCGCACGACGGCCGCGCCGAACCCGACGATCTCCTCGCCACCCGGTCCGTCCGGCGCGGGACGGACGGCGGCCACGAACCGATCCGGGTCGGTCGCCTGGAGATGGGTGTACAGCCGTACCAGCGCGCCGACCTCTTCAGGCAGGGGCGGCTGGGCGAGTCGCCCGATGTAGTCGTCGATGGCCCGACGCCAGACGTGCGCGCAGGTCTCCAGCTCGTCCGGTGCGACCGGTCGGTAGCGGAGCGCGCCCGCCAGCTCCGCCTCGACCGCGCTCACGAGACGCCGGCTGGTTCGGGATCCTCGCCGGCCATCGAGCCGCCCGTGGCCAGGCGCTCCAGCTCGGCCTGCATGAAGGCATCCAGGTCGCCGTCCAGGACGGCCGACGTGTTCCCGGTCTCGTGGCCGCTGCGCAGGTCCTTGACCATCTGGTAGGGGTGCAGCACGTAGCTCCGGATCTGGTTGCCCCAGCCGGCCTCCACATGTTCGCCGCGCAGCACGCGCATCTCGGCTTCCTTCTCCTCCAGGGCCCGCTCCAGGAGACGGGACTTGAGGACCTTGATCGCGTTCTCCTTGTTCTGCGTCTGCGATCGCTCGTTCTGGCTCTGCACGACGAGGCCGGTCGGGCCGTGGGTCAGGCGGACAGCCGAGTCGGTCTTGTTGACGTGCTGGCCACCGGCGCCCTGGGCGCGGTAGGTGTCGACGCGGATGACGTCCCAGTCGAGCTCGATCTCGATGTCGTCGTCGACCTCGGGCAGGACCTCGACCAGGGCGAACGTCGTCTGGCGGCGCTTCTGCGAGTCGAACGGGCTGATCCGGACCAGGCGATGCACGCCCCGCTCGGCACGCAGCCAGCCGTAGGCGCGCCGCCCGTTGACCTCCACGGTCACGCTCTTGAGCCCCGCCTGCTCGCCCTCCTGGGAGTCGATGATCTCCGTGTGGAAGCGGTGGCGCTCAGCCCAGCGCAGGTACATGCGCAGGAGCATCTCCGCCCAGTCCGTCGCCTCGGTCCCGCCGGCGCCCGCGCTGATGGTCACGATGGCGGCGCGCTCGTCGTGCTCACCCGAGAACAGGAGCGCCGTTCGCTCCATCAGGAAGTCGCGTTCGAGGGAGGCGGCGTCGCGCTCCAGCTCGGCCTCGAGCTCGGCGTCGGGCATCTCGGTCAGGAGCTCGACCGCGGCCTCCAGGTCGGCCGTGCGGCCGAGCAGGGCGTCCCAGGTGTCGATCTCCGTGCGCAGGCCGTCGGCCTCGCGGAGGACCTTCTGGGCTCCGCGCTGGTCATCCCAGAAGCCGGGTTCCTGGGTCAGCGACTCGAGGGTGCTGACGCGGGCTCGCTTGGCCTCGAGGTCAAAGATGCCCCGAGGTCGACCGGATCCGTTCAGCCAGGTCGCGGATGGCGGACGCGTCCACCTAGTTCCGGGCCTGGAGATCCTGGAGCAGGATCGGGCGCAGCTCGATGAGCCGCAGCGCCGTCTTGCTTCTGGCGACGACGGGGTTCACGCAGGGGCAGTAGCCGTTGTGAGGGCACACGCCGCAGTTGCCATCGCAGTCCAGGGCGGCGGCGTAACTGCAAGTCCGGCAGTCCCGTTCACAGGCGATCAGATCGACGAATGCGGCGTCTTCGGCCTGCTTCAATGGACTCCCTCTCTCTACGACGCTGGGCAGGGGCGCGGGCTGGGAGCGACCTGCCAAGGGGTTCGGGCGACCCCGGGGCGGCAGGTTTTGGCACAGTATACGGGGCCTATCCCCCAGCGCCAAGGGGGTACATTTTCGGCGACGACCGATGCGCCTACGGTGACTCGCCGACGATGGTGTAGACGAGCAGCGCGCCGAGCTCGTGGATGACGGCATCGGCGATGGCCACGCGGTCACCCATGATCGGGCTGGTCCGCGTCGGCGAACCGCTCGCGGCGATGCCCGCGTCGGTCGCCAGGCGCAGCACGCGGTACATGTGGGTGGGATCAGACACGAAGACGGCCGATCGCAGGCCGGTGTCGTCCATCAGCGCCGCCACCGCCCGGATGGAGCTCAGCGTGGACCGGCTCTGGTCCTCGCCGATGATCGCCTCGGCCGGTACGCCATGCTCGATGGCGTAGGCGCGGGCCGCCGCGGCCTCGGTCGTGCGGTCCCCCTCGAGCTTGCCCCCGGTCACGATGAGCAGCGGCGCCACACCGTCACGGTAGAGCGCGATGGCGTGGTCCAGCCTGGCCGCGAAGACCGGTGACGGCCGCCCGTCGTACTGGGCCGCACCCATGACCACGATCGCCTCGGCGTCGGCCCGGTCATCGCGGCTTGCCGCTTCCCAGATGCGGTAGCTCGTGTAGGCGATGAACCCGACGCCGACGACCGTCGCGAGCAGCACGAGGCGCCCGATCAGACGCACGGCGTGGACCGATCGAGGTTCGCCGCGCTCAGCGGCCGTGGCACTTCTTGTACTTCAGCCCGGACCCGCAGTAGCAGGCGTCATTGCGCCCGATGCGGGCGCCTGTCGGCGTGTACCCGGGCTTGGGCCCCGATGGGCCTCCGGCCGCGCCGGGTCCGGCCGTGGTGCCGCCGCCGATGGGCGTGTCACCGACCGATTCGCGGACGTTGCGCACGGCCGGGCCGCTGGGCAGCGCGCCGCGCAGGACGGCCGAACCACCGATCTGGCTGGCCGGGGCGGCCACGCCAGCCGGGGCGGCCACGCCAGCCGGGGCGGCCGCGCCGCTCGCGACGGGCGATCGTGTCCCACTGGCCCCGTTGCCGGACGCGGCCACGCGCGGAGCGCCCAGGGCGGGGCGGGCCGGCTGACCGGGACCCGGCAGCGGCTGAGCCGTGCCGGGCGGCGGCTGACGCTGGACCGTGACGCGGAAGACCGACGACGCCACGCCGTGGCGGATGAGTCCGCGCAGTTCCTCGTACAGGCGGAACGCCTCGCGCCGGAACTCGTTGAGTGGGTCCTGCTGCGCGTAGCCACGCAGGCCGATGCCGCGGCGCATGTCGTCGAGCTCGGTGAGGTGCTCGACCCACAGCGAGTCGACGGACCGGACGAGGACGATGCGCTCGACCTGCGCCCAGTCTGTCGCCCCGACCTCCGCCTCGCGCGCCGCCAGCCGCGAGTCAGCGAGTTCCAGGATGTGCTCGCTGATGGCCGCCCGGCTGCCCAGGTCCCAGAGCTCGTCGGCGCTCGTGCCATCGCCGCTGATGCCCATCGCGTGGAGCGCGGCGGTCAGGGCCTCGAGGCCCCAGTCATCGGGGTTCTCGCCCGTGAGATGGGTATCGACGAGGACCTCGATCTCCTCGTCCAGGAAGGCCTGGACCGTCTCCGTCAGGTCCTCGTTGTGGAGGACCTTGTCGCGCTCCGCGTAGATCGTCTCGCGCTGCTTGTTGATGACGTCGTCGAACTCCACGACGCGCTTGCGGATGTCGAAGTTGAAGCCCTCGACGCGCGACTGGGCGCTCTCGATCGTGCGCGACACCAGGCGCGATTCGATGGCCACGTCGTCGTCCAGGCCCAGGCGTTCCATGAGGCCGGTCACGCGCTCGCCGGCAAAGCGCTTCATGAGGTCGTCTTCCAGGGACAGGTAGAAGCGCGACGAGCCGGGGTCGCCCTGGCGGCCGGCACGACCGCGCAGCTGGTTGTCGATGCGCCGCGAGTCGTGGCGCTCGGTGCCCACGATGTGCAGGCCGCCGGCCACGACGACCGCCTGGTGATCGACGTCGGTGATGGCCTTGGCCTCGGCGAGGACGTCGTCATAGGTCGCCTTGTCCACCTCGGCCGGGTTGAGGCCGCGCTTGTGGAGCAGGTCGGAGGCGAGGCCGGCGGCGTCGCCGCCGAGCTTGATGTCCGTGCCTCGGCCGGCCATGTTGGTGGCGATGGTCACGGCGCCGGTCCGCCCGGCCTGGGCGACGATGCCCGACTCCGACTCGTGGAACTTGGCGTTCAGGACCTCGTGCTTGATGCCCCGGCGCTTGAGCATGGTGCCCAGGACTTCGGACTTCTCCACGCTGACCGTGCCGACGAGGACCGGCCGGCCGTGCTCGGTCATCTCCACGATCTCGTCGATGACCGCGTTGAACTTGGCCTTCTCGTCGCGATAGACGAGGTCGGCCTCGTCGTCGCGGATCATCTCGCGGTGGGTCGGGATGGCGACCACCTCGAGCTTGTAGATCTTGAAGAACTCCTCGGCCTCGGTCATGGCCGTGCCGGTCATGCCCGACAGCTTGTCGTACAGGCGGAAGTAGTTCTGGAAGGTGATGGTGGCCAGGGTCACGCTCTCGCGCTGGACGCGCAGCCCCTCCTTGGCCTCGATGGCCTGGTGCAGGCCTTCGCTCCATCGTCGACCGGGCATCTGGCGGCCGGTGAACTCGTCGACGATGACGATCTCGCCGTCCTTGACGATGTAGTCGCGATCGCGCTTGTACAGGGCGTGGCCGCGCAACGCCTGCTCGAAGTGGCGAGCCAGGCGCGGGTCGGCGTCGTACATGTTCTCGACGCCGAGGAAGCCCTCCATCTTCTCGACACCCTCCTCGGTGGAGGAGACGGCCTTGTCCTTCAGGTCGATGAAGTAGTCGCCACCCTCCTCGGCGCCCTCGGGGCGCTCCTTGAGGCGCGGGACGAGCCTGGCGAAGGTGAAGTACAGGTCGGCCGACTCCTCCGCCTGGCCGGAGATGATGAGTGGCGTGCGCGCCTCGTCGATGAGGATGTTGTCGACCTCGTCGACGATGGCGAAACTGCGCTGGCCCTGCACCCGCTGCTCGAGGTCCAGGACCATGTTGTCGCGCAGGTAGTCGAAGCCGAACTCGTTGTTCGTGCCGTAGGTGACGTCGGCCGCGTAGGCCTCGCGGCGGCTCACCGGTCGCAGGTTGACGAGGCGCTCGTCGCTCGTCGGGTGACCGGGCTCGAAGATGAACGAGGCGTCATGGGTGATCATCCCCAGGCTGACGCCCAGGAAATGGAAGACCGGGCCCATCCACTGCGGATCGCGCCGAGCGAGGTAGTCGTTGACCGTGACGATGTGGACGCCCCGGCCGGTCAATGCGTTGAGGACGCTGGCGATGGGGCCGATGAGCGTCTTGCCCTCGCCGGTCTTCATCTCCGAGATGCGGCCCTGGTGAAGGACGGCCGCGCCGATGAGCTGGACGTCGAAGGGACGCATCGCCAGCGTGCGCACGAACGCCTCGCGGGTCATCGCGAAGACCTCCGGCAGCGCGTCGTCGAGGGCCTTCTGGATGCGCTCGTTCTCGCGTTTGCGGCGGGCCTTGGTCAGCTCGCGGCGGCGTTCCAGGTCGGGATGGTGGAGCTCGTCGTCGGACGGCTCGTCGGGCGTCACGACCTCGCGGATCTCGTCGCGGATCTCCGCGAACTGGGCGCGGATGTCCTCGTGGGAGAGGCCCTGCATCTCGGGCTCGAGGGCATTGATCGCATCGACCAGGGGCTGGAGTCGCCGGACCTCGCGGTCATTCGAGTCGACGAAACGGGAAAGGAACTTCATGGGACGGTGAAGTATAGGCGGAGACCGGTTCGCGCCCGGTCCCGCGTGCGCGGTGGCTCGCAGCCTGGGCCTCGGGTCACCCTGGGCCTGCGCGCGGCCTGGGCCTCGGGTCACCCTGGGCCTCCGCGCGGCCTGGGCCTCGGGTCACCCTGGGCCTCCGCGCGGCCTGGGCCTCGGGTCACCCTGGGCCTCCGCGCGGCCTCCGATCCTGGCGGTCCTCGACGTGGCTGGTTGCGACCACCGGCGTCGCGTCTCTGGGACCCGTTTTGTCGCAGACATTCGCCGGGGTGGTGCTACGCGGGTCCCGGGCGACTTGACGGCCCATGTTGTCGCAGACATTCGGCGAGGTGATGTATGCGACAAGGATCGCCTCAAGCGGGGGTCCCTGCCGTCGACTCCCAGCCGGCTCCGTGCGTACCACTCCCCGGGCTGATGTCTGCGACGTCTGGTCGAGACGTCTGGTCGAGGTGTTCCGCGCGCGACGCGTCCAACAGGTCCTCGAAGGGGCAGCCATCGGACGCGATCAGCCCGTGGGCCTGCGCCGTGCGTGAGGTCGGTGGACTGCCGACGCTGGAATGTGGTGTGCCTAGCCGGCGAACGACCAGAAGCCGGTGCCGTAGCCCAGGACGAGGATGCCGAACGTGGCCGCGCCCAGGAACAGCCAGAAGAGCACGGAGCGGAACCGCGACGTCGGGTTCATCTCCGGGTTCTTGAGTTCCGGCAGGCGGCCGTCCTTGAGGCCGCTGCCCCAGCGCGGCGAACGCAGCTCGTTCTGCCAGTCCTGGTCGGTCACGGGCCGCGGCTCGAGGCCACCTTCGCCATCTGGTCGGTGCAGCTTGAGGGTCATCGGGCTCCTGTCGCTTCGCTCGCGGCTGTCGCGCTGCCCAAGTCGGCGCCATCCTCCCACAGGAGCATCTCCTGGGTGAAGGACACTTCGCTGCTGAACAGGGCGCCCACCGACTCGCCGCGGTGGATGCGCCGGATGGCCTCGCCGATGAGCGGCGCGACGGACAGCACGGTCAGCTTGGGAGAGCGCTTGGACGCGGGCAGCGGGATGGAATCGGTGATGACGACCTCGCGCAGGATGCTGTCGCGGATGCGCTCGACGGCCGGGTCGGACAGCACCCCGTGGGTCGCCGTCGCGTACATCTCGGTCACGCCCTCGCGCTCCAGCGCGCGGACGACCTCGATGAGCGTGCCGCCGGTGTCGATCTCGTCGTCGACGATGATCGCGCGCTTGCCGCGTACGTCACCGATGACGTTCATGAGCTCAGCCCGGTCCAGGTTGCCGACACGGCGCTTCTCGATGATGGCCAGGGGCGCGTCGACGAGCTCGGCGAACGTCCGGGCGCGCTTGGCGAAGCCGAGGTCGGTCACGACGACGCAGTCCTCGAGATGCTTGTCGATGAAGTAGCGCGACAGCAGGTGGACGGCCGTCAGCTCATCGACCGGGATGTTGAAGAAGCCCTGGATCTGGCCCTGGTGGAGGTCCATGGACAGCACCCGGTCGGCGCCGGCGACGGTGATCATGTCGGCGATCAGGCGCGCCGTGATGGGTACCCGCGGCTGGTCCTTCTTGTCGGAACGGCCGTACGCGTAGAACGGGATGACCGCCGTGATCCGGCCCGCGGAGGCCCGCTTGAACGCGTCGATCATGATCAGCAGTTCCATGATCGACTGGTTGACCGGGTGGGACGTCGGCTGGACCAGGAAGACGTCCTTCTCGCGGACGTTGTCCAGGATCTTGACGAAGATGTTCTCGTTCGCGAACTGGAACACCTCGGCCTTGCCCGTCTCCGCGCCAAGGTAGCGCGCGATCTTGGCGGCCAGCAGCGGATTGGCGTTGCCGTGGTAGATCTCGAACTGGTCCGCGTACAAGGCGCCCTTCTCCCGCTGGCCGAAGCCCGTCACCGATGGACCGTCCGGATCACGCGCCGCCGCTCGGGCTCGTCGTGCCGGGACCGTCCGTGGCGGGGGCGCCATCGTCGCCGATGGTGTCGCGGTCCGCAAGTCCGGCCCGGAACGCGGCGATGGCCACGACCCGGTCGCCCTCGGCCAGGCGCATGACGATCACGCCACGGGCCGACGACGAGTAGCGGTTGATCGAGTTCGTCTCGGTCCGGATGACCTGGCCGCCGGCGCTGATGAGGAGCAGCTCCTCGTCCTCGTCGGTGACCTGCTGGACCGCCGCGACGTCGCCCGTCTTCCTGCCTTCCAGCGAGATGAGGCCGACGCCCTGGCCGCCGCGATGCTTGATCCGGAACTCGGTGAGCGGCACGCGCTTGCCGTAGCCGGTCTCGGTCAGGACCAGCAGGTCCGCATCGGGCTCCACGACGCTCATGCCGATGACCGCGTCGCCCTGGCGGGCCAGGCGGATGCCGATGACGCCGGCGGCGTCACGACCCATCGGCCGGACCTCGCCCTCGGCGAAGCGCGCGAGCTTGCCCTTGGCCGTGGCGATGATCACGTCGTCGGCGCCGGTGGAGACGTCGACCCAGGCGAGCTCGTCGTCGTCGGCGATGGTGATCGCCCGGATGCCCGATGAGCGCACGCGCTCGAACTGCTCCAGCGGCGTCTTCTTGACGATGCCCTTGCGGGTGGCCAGGACCAGGTACGAGCCGGGCGTGAAGTCCTTGAGCATGATCGTCGCGAGGGGGACCTCGCCGGACTCCACCTGGACGCCTGGCAGGTTGATGATCGGGATGCCCTTGGCCTGGCGGCTGGCATCCGGGACGGCGTGGACCTTGGCGCTGAACACGCGCCCGCGGTTGGTGAAGAACAGGGCCCAGTGATGGGTGTTGGCCACGAGCAGGTGCTCGACGGCGTCCTCCTCGCGGGTCACGTGGCCGATGATCCCCTTGCCGCCGCGGTGCTGGCGGCGGTAGGTGTCCACGGGCTGGCGCTTGATGTAGCCGCGGCCGGAGATGGTCACCACGACGTCCTCGTCGGCGATGAGGTCCTCGTCGGTCATCTCGCGGCTGGCGTCGTCGGCGACGCGCGTGCGTCGCTCACCGGCGTACTTGCGCTTGAGCTCGACCAGCTCGTCCTTGATGATCGACAGCACGCGGGCCGGGTTGGCCAGGATGTCCTCGAGCTCGGCGATGGTCTGGATGATCGCCAGGTACTCGTCCTCGATCTTCTTGCGCTCAAGGGCGGCGAGCCTCGCCAGTCGCATGTCCAGGATGGCCTGCGCCTGGATCTCGGTCAGGTCGAAGCGGGCCATGAGGTTGGTGCGGGCGAGCTCGACGTCCTGGCTCTCGCGGATGGTCTTGATGACCGCATCGAGGTTGTCGAGGGCGATCTTCAGGCCCTCGAGGATGTGCGCCCGGGCGCGGGCCCGTTCCAGGTCGTATTCCGTGCGCCGGCGCACGATCTGGCGGCGATGCTCGATGTAGTGCTCGAGCACGCTCTTGAGCGGCAGCGTCTGGGGCTGGCCGTCGACGAGCGCCAGCATGTTCATGTTGAAGGTGAGCTGCATCGGCGTGTGCTTGAACAGGTTGTTCAGCACCTTGTGCGGGTTGGCGTCCTTCTTGATCTCGATGTAGATGCGCATGCCGTCGCGGTCGGACTCGTCGCGCAGGTCGCTGATGCCCTCGATGCGCTTGTCCTTGACCAGGTCCGCCATCTTCTCCAGGAGCGTGGCCTTGTTCACCTGGTAGGGCAGCTCGCTGACGATGATCGCCGTCCGGTCGCCGCGGGGCGCCTCCTCGAAGGCGACCTGGGCGCGCATCACGACCCGTCCGCGGCCGTGCGCGTACATCTGGCGGATGGCGTCGACCGTCTCCCACTCGCCGCTGATCGCGTTGCGCTGCTTCTCGAAGCGGAAGATCGTGCCACCGGTCGGGAAGTCCGGACCCAGGACGTGTTTGCACAGGTCGTCGGTGGTCAGCTCGGGGTCGTCGATGAGCGCGACCGCCGCGTCGCAGATCTCCCCGAGGTGGTGCGGCGGGATGTTCGTGGCCATGCCGACGGCGATGCCGCTGGAGCCGTTGATGAGCAGGTTCGGGAGCTTCGCCGGGAGGACCGTCGGCTGCTTCTGCGTGCCGTCGTAGTTGTCGACGTAGTCGACGGTGTCCTTGTCGATGTCGGCCAGCATCTCCGACGAGATGCCGGTCAGACGCGCCTCCGTGTAGCGC
>Ga0163153_10007011_pt1 | contig 12357 bp, 12 predicted proteins | sample OliLakLV19MP6IB1_FD_148629 | JGI IMG/M metagenome (GOLD analysis project Ga0163153, IMG submission 148629) | Freshwater microbial mat bacterial communities from Lake Vanda, McMurdo Dry Valleys, Antarctica - Oligotrophic Lake LV.19.MP6.IB-1 | ecosystem: Environmental > Aquatic > Freshwater >... | reverse complement strand
ACCGGCACCATCCGTCGTGATCGCCGCGACCATCCGACGCTGCTCGGCCGACAGTGCGGTCGACTCGACCGGGGGTGACGCGCAGACCGCGGCGCCCTCGTGCTGACGCGCAGTCGAGCGCTCCATCAGGTGCTGTTCGATCTCGAGGAGCTCGACGGTCGAGTACTGGATCCCCGTGATCGCGACCCCGACCGGTACCGCCTGGCGGGACGCGAGGAACTCGTCGGCCCGAGCTTCGACCTCAGCGGCTGACGAAGCCGGGCGAGCGTGGTTGGCAACAGCCACCACGGCGTGGCGGCGGTCGAACACGCTGTCTCGTTCGGTGAGTGCGGCCGCGAGCACCTGGTCGGTCACCTCGATGGCGGGCCGTGCAGAGGTTCGTGCAGGCGCGCGTGCAGACAACAACTGCTCGACAGCGTTGACACCGAAGCCATGCAGGTCTGCACAGGCCTCCCACTTCGTCCGCAGCGCTTCGTAGTCGACGTCGTGTTCCTTCGGCGGCCGCGTGGCGACCGCAGCGCGACGCGCGCCCCGGGGCGACGCTTCGCCGGTTCGGGCCATCTCGTGTTCGATCTGCGCTCGACGCTTGCTGAACTCACTGATCACGCGCTCCGGAATGCCGACGATCTCCGCACAGCCCTTGACCGTCGGCGTCCAGGTCACGCCCACCGCGGCGGTGAGGCCGCGGCGCAGCTCGACCTGGTAGAGGTGGCCGGCGGTGCGGGCGTGCCAGTACAGGACCTTGCCGTGCAGCGCACGCCACCGATCGTCATCGGCGCAGTAGGTGGCGTTGGCGACCAGAACGTGGGTGTGCAGCTGCGGGTCACCGAGCCGGATCGTGCGATGCCGGAAGGCGGCCGCGATCAGCCCGACCCCGTCGATGACTTCGACCCCCGCCTTCCCTCGGCGGGCCCGCACTGCCTCGCGCTCGAGGTACCCGAGCGCGACGTCGACCGCATTGTCGTGAGCGTCGACCACCGCGGCCGCAACCGTCTCGTCGCCGAAGGCCCACAGCACCGACACCGACTTGGGCGCCGACAACGTCAGGTCCAAAGCCGCGACGCGACGGAAGGGGCAACTCGTGTTGCGATCCTCCCCGGCACGCAGACAACGCGCAAGCCGAGCCGGCCAGCCCGTGCTCACCCTCGATGACGCCGCGGGTCACGCGCGTGTCCATCCAACGCGGCGCTCAACAGTCAGCCAGTCCGCTCCGAGGAGACCGAGTAGCAGCCGATCGCTCGGAATTGATCGCCGACTTCCGCGAGAATCTCCTGGTCGGGAGGAGGCTCATTCCGCAGTTCGAACAGCTCCTCGCACGTGTCGCCCGCGGCAATCGCCTCGCGGATGGCGTCGGGCAGATCCTGACTCTCGAGAGGCTGCGAGTCGCCCATGCCGCAGCACGTCAGCCCCACGCTCGCCAGAACGGGCACGACTAGCTTCCGCCAATCCAACGGGTGGCTCCCTTCACTTCCAAAACGAGACGAGCGTCCGAACCGCAACGAGAACGTGGCTACCGAAAGACTGTCCCGACCCTTTGCGGCTGGTCGACGCGACCAGCATGATCAGTTCAGCGTAGCTGTGATCAACGTGCACGCGGCCGGCCAGCCGGGTGCTTCGAGCGCCCGGCAAGCCCCTCTCGACCATCGAGCCCGTTCGATCCACTGACGCCTTCATCGCGGGTGAACAGCAACACGCGGTGGCCCTGGCTGCGAGCCCACGTGCGAATGGCCCGCTCCTGAACGTCGAGCCCGAGCCCTTGTTCTGCTTGTCGATCCGTCGAAACGCGCAAGTACTCGACGAGCTTCGCATCGCGCGTAACGCCATGACTAGGGGCGTAATTCCTATGTCAATAGATCTGACGCGCCGCAAGGCGCTACGGCTTCGGTGCGAGCTTCTCCATCCGTCGAATGATCTCGGATGGACGCACGTCGAACGCGTTGGCGATCAGCCAGACGGTGCGCCGCGACGGCGAACTTCGACCACGCTCCAGCAGGCTTACATAGGTGCGGTGACGCTCACACGCAAACCGGCGCGCAACGCGAGCGTGAGCACCGCGGCGCTGAAGATGCCAACCTTCTTCGACGGGAGCCGCTGCCCAGAACCGCGTAGGACTACGGAAAGATTAACGGCTCTACGCGATTGCGTGTGTTTGGCGGCCTCGGATTCTGCGGGTTGGAACGGTAGGCCATTTGATGCCGAGTCTGGCGATGAGTCGGCGTTGGTAGTTGTCATGGTTGGTGAATCCGTGGGCGTTGCGGCGGATCTTCTCGGCGAGCATGTGGACGTTCTCGACTCGCCCGTTCGACGCGCCTGCGGTGCGGTGGTAGGCGAAGACCAGGTCTGCCCAGCGGTCGATCGTGCGTGCCAGACGTTGGAGTTCGGGGACGTCCGCGTCGGCGCATTGTTGGAAGAACACGATGAGGCGCCGCCGCGCGTGGGCCTCGTCGACCGCCGAGTACACCTCGCGTAGAAGTTCTTTGGCGAGGACGGCGGCACCGACTTCGCCGTCAGGGTCGCCGGCGTCGAGCATCTCGAACATCCATGCGAGCCGCTCATCGGAGAGCCGCTCGTAGGCGGTGAGGAGCACGCGTCGGGCCCGATACAGCGGATCGTGTTTGCGGCCACGATGATCGAGCGTGGCTTGTTGCACGCGGCGGCGGATGTCATCGATCGCAGTGTTCGCCAACTTGATCGCATGGAAATGATCGACGACGAGCGTCGCGTTCGGGAGCCGATCGATGAGCGCGGCCCGATACCCGGCGGCGGGGTCGAGCGTCGCGAGTTCGATCTGCGCGCACCACTCGTCGCCGCGTTCGCCCAGCCAGGTGTCGAGCACGTGACGAGAACGGCCGGCTATCACATCAAGAACACGATGACGGTCCAGGTCCACGATCTGGGTTGTGAACTCGGTGCGATGCTCGACGGTCGCGTTCAGGAACCGTTTCTCGTCAACGCCGATCGCGACCACACCATCGAGGCGCGCCGGGTCGTCGATCACCGGATCCGTGTACTCGGCGACCGCCCCGTTCGCGGTATGCCGGCCGACACCGAACTCGCACGCCGCAGCCGCGATCGACCAACCCTCACCATTGACCATCGCCGCAATACGCGCGCGTGTCCGCTCAGTCAACACGGCGCGCGGTCCGATCGCGTCGATCTGTTCCACCCACGAGCCGATCACACAGTCCGGGTCCGGGCAACGCCACCGACGCTTCGCCCACACCAACACGACCGGCCGCCCCGACACCGCGAGATCGCGCACAGCCGACCAAATCGGCCGGCGTCTCCACGTACAGCCACCACTCGCCCTCGATGACATCCTGCACACCGACGACAAGCTCCGCGATCCCGACGAGCGCGGTCGCGTCCTGACTACCGTTGATAACGGCCAAGGGTCTCTCCTCCTGCAGATGTGGTTATCCGCAGAATGGCGAGACCCTTGCCCGCGCCAGTGGATACCTATCCAGCGACCACGGCCCTCACACCCACCCACACTTCAACGCGCGGAGCCCGAAAACCACAGTCTGCGCCCAAGGCGAGAGCGCGCCTCGTGTAGCCGCGGCCACGAGCTTGGGGCGAGCACATCGGTTGTCCATCAGTCGGTTCACCTACCCCTCAGTCGCGAGGAGATGGAAACAGCCGCGAGGGTCGCGAAGCCATGCCTCATCAACAACGTTCGGCTTTTCATCAAGCACCGCATGTACGGCGATGGCGATAGTCGCCGGCGACGGGAGAAACTGCGAGGGGGCTGCTGACGGCGGAGAGAGCTGGTCGAGCAGCAACATGACGGAATACCCGAGTCGTTGTGCGCGAGCCAGCTGCCCCGAGAGTTTCTTCGCCAGCGATTCGCGCACACCGTCGCGAACTTGGTCGGCGAGATCGGGTGTGCGACCTGGCCAGTGCATGAAGCTCACATGCTCGTCAGTGCCCGTGATGGTGGGCCCGTCGGTGAGATCTACGCTCGTGAAACCGTCGTCGGTGCAGAAGCTCGTTCCGCTCAGCAGCGCGGCATCGACGAGTTCCAAGACGCGGTCGTAGCAGTCCCGACGCTGCGTCCGCGGCCCCTCGGGCGCCCGCACGCTGACGGTAACGGCACGCCCGTAGCGCAAGGCGAGAGCCTCCAGAGGCGATCGCATTTCCCGTTCGACTTCCTCGATGCCGGGTACCGTCCGACTTCCGTAGGTGAGTCGCGAATGATCGACGGCCCATTGGCGGCCGTCGACCACCAATAGCGCGTCAACTGTGAGCCCATCGGGCCGCCCTTGCTCCTCCTCTGGCCACGACTCCACCCGAGCGGGTCGGCCATCCGCGCTGAGTCGGTCGCACAGAGCAAGTATCGCCTCGCGCTCGTACTCTCGGATCCGTGCGGACACCATGCCCCTCAATAATGCCCCGTGCCCTGCCGCGCGACCGACCAGTTCCACCGTCGAGCGCGACCTCGCGATGGAGACCGACCGCCACGAACCTGGGTCGCGCCGATCGGGTCCGCGGTCGCCCGCAGGCCGCCCTGCCGTCTGGTAGTGGCACGTGTGTGGCACGAAACGAAGGTGCCGGTCTCACGAAGGAGGCCGGCACAATGCGTGACCTGGGGCTTTGGGAGTGGAGGTGAGCGGACTCGAACCGCCGACTTCTACGTTGCGAACGTAGCGCTCTACCGGGCTGAGCTACACCCCCGAAGGAATCGCGATGTTAGTCCCTGGGTGAGCGACGGGCCCGGGAAGGCCCGTCGCGCACCGCTTGCGTCGTCGTGCCTATGGGATCGAGACCGCGATTTCGCAGTCGGTTGCCGTGTCGGTCCCGCTGCCGCCTTCGGCGTCGCCGACCAGGACGTCGCTCCCCGGGCTGCCGGTAAGCGTGTCGTTTCCGGCGCCGCCTTCGATCCAGAGCAGCGCGGTCGTGTCCGCCAACTTCGTCGCGTTGAACCGGTCGTTTCCGGCCTCGCCGAAGAGGTGGAACAAGCCGTTGTACTCACCGGACGCCACGTTGATCCGGGCCCCGAGGCCGGAGATCGTCGCGCCGGTGCCGGTCGTCTTGACGTTGAAATTGTCTGCTCGGTCTGTGCCGAACGCAGCGATCGTGTTGTTGACGCCGTCGCCGGTCGGCGCGCCGTTGGCGTCGATGTTCACGATGTTTACTTCGCGGCCGGTGAGATCGTTCACGGCCACCGTGTCGGTTTCGGCGTACGTGTTCACTGACACCTTCTCGACGCCGCCGATCTCGACGAGCTCGTTGGCGACACCGCGATGCACCTGGACGTGGGTGACGACGCGGTACAGCCCGATGTATTCGCTCACGTTGGCGCCGTCGTAGCGCAACTCGTCGGAGCCGGCGCCGCCTTCGACGACGTCGTTGCCGTCGCCCGGCGACCAGCGGAACGTGTCGTTCCCGTCGACGCCGGTGTCGTTGGCAGTGACGCGCAACCCGGTCCCGAGGCCGGACACGTGCCAGCTGCCCGGCGCGTCGGGGGCGCCCCCGATGTCGTCCCCCTTGTTCGTGCCGATGACTCGGACAGTGTCGGTCGCGCCGTCGGGCGTGTCGGTGCCGGGCGCGGTCGCGAGGTCCGCGTTGACTTGGGTCACAGCGGGCGTGCGCAGATCGCTGACGTTGAACACGTCGGCGCCCGCGAACGGGTCGTACTCGACCGTCTCGACACCGACGAGGTCGGTGCGGCTGTGGTCGTCGGTGAACAGGGCGTGCGACTTGGCGCTCGCGAGCGTGGCATCGTCGTTCATGACCGTGCCGGGAAAGTGCGCCGTGTCGTTCCCGCCGCTCCCGACAACGCGGTTCGTTCCTACACCGGCGTCGACGGTGAGCTGCACGATCCCGCCGGCCAGGTTCGACGCGTCGATCGTGTCGTCGCCCAGGCCGGCGTCAACCGCGAGCGTGTCCACGTCGGCGGAGCTGCCGCCGATGTTGAAGGTGTCGGCGCCACTCCTAAGTTTCTAGCTGTTAGCCACCGGTACTTGTTTCTCCGGTTAACACCTAGTAATCTACGTGTTAGCCGCTTCTGCGGCGCTAACACGGAGGATTCCAGTGATGGACCGGAAGTACCTGACGGTCGAAGAGTGGGAGTCCCAATTCGGTCGGCAGGTCCGCACCGCCCGGGTCGCCGGCGGCCTCGGCCAGGCCCAGCTCGCCTCCCAGGCGAACGTGTCACTCGCGACCCTCTCGAACCTGGAGCGGGGAAAGGGGTCGACCCTCAAGACGCTCATCGCCGTCGCCCGTGCACTGGGACGGACGGACTGGCTGGCGAGCTTCGCACCCGAAGTGACCATCTCGCCGATGCAGATGCTGCGCGCCAAGCAGCGGGCTTCGAACGCTGATGTCCGGGTGCGAGCGCCGCGCCGAAAGCACCGTGCCTGAGCGATGCCATACGAACCCGTTGACCTGATCGAGGTCCGATGCTGGGGCGCGCGAGTCGGGGCCGTCGCCGTCGATCCAAGCTCGGGCTTCTACGTCTTCGAGTACGAGCCGAGGTGGTCGGCGAGCGGCGTGCAGCTCGCGCCGACCACAATGCCGGTCGACGGTCGGCCGCAACGCTTCGTCTTCCCGAACCTTCCGCCGCTCACGTACCACCGCCTTCCGGCGATGCTCGCGGATTCACTCCCCGACGACTTCGGCAACGCGCTCACCACCGCCTATCTCGCCAACGAGGGTGTGCGGCCCGAAGACATCACGCCACTCGACCGCCTCGCCTATCTCGGCAACCGCGGTATCGGCGCATTGGAGTTCCGTCCGGGGCGCGGACCGCGCACGCGGAAGTCGACAGCGATCCATTTGTCGGAGCTTGTTGTTGCGGCACGCAGTGCGCTTGCGGGCGAGATCACCGGCGAGTCGCGGGCGACGGACGCAATCAAGCGCCTCATCGCCGTCGGGACGTCAGCGGGTGGCGCCCGAGCCAAGGCGGTCGTCGCGCTCAATCCCGTGAACGGCGAACTGCGATCTGGTCAAGTGCCCGCCGACGCGGGCTTCGAACCGTGGCTCTTGAAACTGGATGGTGTCGGTGCTGATCTCGACCTCGGCGGGTCGGGTCACTTCGGCCGGATCGAGTACGCGTACTCGAAGATGGCGGCGGCCGCGGGCATCGAGATGGCCGAGTGCCGCCTGCTGGAAGAGGGGGGCCGCGCGCACTTCATGACGCGGCGCTTCGACCGAACGGCGGACGGAGAGAAGATTCACGTGCAGTCGTTGTGCGCTCTTGCCCACCTCGACTTCAAGCAGATCGGCGTACACGACTACGCACAACTCTTCCTGCAGGTCGAGCAGCTCGGTCTCGGCGCTGACTCCCGTGCGGATGCCTTCCGCCGAATGGTCTTCAACGTTGCCGCAGCCAACTGTGACGATCACTCCAAGAACTTTGCCTTCGTCTTGCCCGAGGGCGGCGAGTGGCAGCTGTCGCCCGCGTACGACGTAACCCATGCGTTCGCGCCGCGCAGCGAGTGGACACACGAACATCTGATGGCCGTCAACGGCGTGCGCGCGGCGATCGATCGAGACGATATCGACACTGTCGCCGATCGCTTCGCGGTGCCCGGTGCAACGCGCATCATCGAGCAGGTACTCGACGCAGTCGATGAGTGGCCCCGGCACGCGCAGGATGCCGGCGTACCCGCCGACGTTGGGCAAAGCGTCGCGTCAGACATCGACCTTTGGTCGAAGCCGCTGCACTGAGCTGGCCGGGCGAGGGATGGCCGTCAGTGGAGGACGGCGGCGAACTGGTCGTAGTTGGCCCACCAGCGACGCCGGCGGTCGTAGCGCTCGCGGCCACCGGTCCGGGTCCACATCGCGACGGCGTTCGGGTCACCGGCGTCGACCGCGCGCCGGGCGGCTGCCTCGATACGGGCGATGGCGTCGTTCATGGCGGTGAGCAGCTCTGCCCGGCCGTCCCGGTCCAGTCCGTAGGCGTCGGCCACGAGTCGTAGGCGCGCGGGCCGGTCGGCGGGTCGCCAGCCAAGCTGGGCTTGGTCATCCGGTGCCGTGATCATGCACGAGGACGTTTTCCGACGCTTCCGCGCCGAGCTCAGACCACGACAGCACCCGCCCGCCGGGAAGCTCCGTCGTTTCCGAACGCACGGGCACCCTCTCCAAACCAGCACGGGATGGACTACGGCCACGAGCATGACCGGGCGCACGCCGCGATCGTACGCGTGCGTCACACCAAACGGGCGCTCGCGGCTTCGATCGCCGACTGCAGCCGGGCGCCGACCATGGCGGTGGTGAGGTCGCCGCGGGTGCGTTCGAGCACGGCCCGCAACGCATCGGTCGTGCGGCGCAGGCCGCCGGTGACGCCGTCGGGGTAGTCGATGGTGACGAGCAGCGAGTAGACCTCGTCCATTGCGCCCATGAGCCGCTCGGCGCGGGCCATGGCGCCCGCGCGGAGCTGGTCGAGGAGCTGGCGCCGCAGCTCGCTGGCGGCCTCGGCGAGTCCGTTGCAGTACGCGGCGATGTCGATGCCGAGGTCTTCGGGCGTCGGGAGCGGGTCGTCGCGCACGAGCGCGAGCGTGAGCCACGCTTCTGCGAGTTCCTTTCGTGCGTCGTGGAGCGGACCGTTGTTGCGCACGTCGGGTTGGTTCACCAAGGCGCTGTCGGCTTCGGCAACGTGGGAACGCGCTTCGCTCGCGAGCGTTTCGGCGGAGTCGAACTCGCCGCGGTGCGTCGCGCGAATCGACGCGGCACAGGCTTGGATCGCTTTGCGCGACGCGGCGATCGTGATCTCGCGCGCACCGTGCTTCTCTTCGAACGCGTTCCGTGCTCGCACGCCGAGCGCCGCGATTTCCGAGGCGCGATCCACGCGTTACGACGAACCCGCGCGCCGCAGCGCGAACTCCGGCGCCGCCGTCTCGTACTCGTACTCGTACTCGTACTGGGGCAGGTAGCGCAGCTTCGCGATGCGTTCTGCATACGAGGAACGCACATACGCCCATGCCAGGAGGTACGCGCCGAGCAGCACGTCGGCGATGATCTGCAACCCCCAGAACACGGTCGCGCCCGTGACGAACGCGAGCAACAACGTGACGGTCACACCGCCGAAGAGCACCCGCAGCACGTCGCGCCGGCGCTTCGCCGCGGAACCGATCGGTGGGAGTCCGGCGCGTTCCGGCGTACCGACGGCGCCGTTCGTGCGGCTCAACACGTCGAGGCGGTTGGTGAAATCACCGATCGAGTCACCCGAGCGCTCAGTGCGGGAGCGAAGGAGCGGCGGCAACAGCACCACGGCCCACAGTCCCGCGAGGATCAGCAACACCACCAAGTGCAAGACCTCTCGACCACCAATCTGCGTCCGACGACGGTAACAACGCGCGGTATCCATGTGGTGGATTACCGGGGAACGTTCCATGTTGGCGCGTCCTGCCGCGGTCGCCAAACTGGCGCGCCGCGAAACGGACGTTGCACGCGAACACCCTGGTCAGCGCGTCAAGAACCGCTCAGAGACCGAAGCGGTCGCCGTCTTCGCCTTTGCGGCGGTAGGTGCCCGAGCGACCACCGGTTTTTTCCCACAGCGTGAGATCACCGATCGTCATCGACTTGTCGATCGACTTGCACATGTCGTAAATCGTGAGCGCGGCGATTGCGCACGCGGTCAGCGCTTCCATCTCGACACCGGTGCGGTCGACCGTGTCGACGTTCGACTCGACTTCGACGTAGGTATCTTCGATACGGAAGTTCACGAGCACCGAGCCGACCAACAGCGGGTGGCACAACGGCAGTAGATTCGGTGTCTGCTTTGCGGCCTGGATGCCCGCAACTCGCGCCACTGCGAGCACGTCGCCCTTGGTGATCGCTCCCGACGCGATCTTCGAGGTCGTGTCGGCTTCCATGTGCACCCGGCAGCGCGCCACCGCCCGCCGGTGCGTCGGCTCCTTGGCCGTCACGTCGACCATGCGGGCCCGTCCGAGCGGGTCGAGGTGTGTGAACTCAGAAGCCATGGCGGGCAAGTGTACGTGCGTTTCGGCAGGTCACGTCCGGGACGCTCCCCGGCTTCGGCCGTCAGCCGCCGATCTGGCTCATCGACCGGCCGGGGCGCACGAAATCGGCCTCGCCGATGCGGTGACCCGCCCACTTCGTACCCACGGCACCCGCGATCGCCGCCGCGAGCCGATCGTCGAGGTCGGCGGCGTCGAGCCCACCCGGCGCGCGCAACTCGGCCCGCAGGTCGAACTCCTCGAGTGCGAACAGGCAGGTCCGGAACTGTCCTTCGGCCGTGATGCGGACCCGATCGCAGTTGTCGCAGAAGGGTTCGGTGACACTGGAGATCACGCCGACGTCGCCCACACCGTCCCGGTAGACATAACGCGCGGCGGGGTCGACGGTGTCGTCGGAGATCTGCTCGAGCGGGAACACGGCGTCGATGCGCTCGATGATCTCGTCCGACGGCACCACCTGGGCCCGGCTCCAGGCGTCCTGGGCGTCGAGGGGCATGAACTCGATGAAGCGCATCCCGACGCCCTTGTCGCGTCCGTAGCGGGCGAGGTCGACGATCTCGGTGTCGTTGACGCCCCGCATCACGACGGCATTCACCTTGACCGGGGCCAGACCGGCGTCGAGGGCGGCGTCGATACCGGCGAGGACCCGGTCGAGTTCGTCGCGGCGGGTCAGGGCGAGAAACGTCTCCCGGCGCAACGAATCGAGCGAGACGTTGACCCGGCGCAAACCCGCTTCTCGCAGGTCGTGGGCCATCTCGCCCAGCTTGGCCCCGTTGGTCGTGAGGGCAAGATCGACATACTCATGGGTCGACTCCACGCTCCGCTCTCCATCGCCGGGCCCCGCAGATTCCGCCGAATTCGCCGAGCTGAGCTGTCGTCTCCCGAGAGGAGCCAGCATTTCGATGAGGCGGGTGATGTGGGCCCGGACCAACGGCTCTCCCCCGGTCAGGCGGATGGCCTCGAAGCCGTAGCGCTCGACACACACCTGGGCGACGCGGGCGATCTCCTCGTAGGTGAGGAGTTCCTCGCGGGGCAGCCAGCGCATGCCCTCTTCGGGCATGCAGTAGGTACAGCGGAAGTTGCAGCGGTCGGTGATGGAGATCCGCAGGTCTTTCACGCGCCGCTCGAACGGATCGATCAGCGGTACGCAAGTGCGGGTCACGAACTTCAGACTAGGACCTCGGCCAAATTCACGAGGCTCCTGCAGCACGCCGGTCCGTCCTCGTTTGCACGAGTGACCGAACGTGGCCCCGGAGTCGGGTTCGCTCTGACTCGCCACCGGCGCAGCGACCAACTTCAGCCGGCAGTTCAACGTCTCTCCGGGTTGCCCAGTCGCACCAGCCCGGCGCCTAGGACACAGCCACTCGGTGTGCAGCCTCCCGAAGCTGCTGTTCCGCCCGCCCGGCGGTCTTCCTACGTGGCGTGACTGTTGTACCACCTACCGTGAGATCTGACAAGCCCCCTGAAGCGCGAACCGCCGGCGCGTGAACAAGGCCACACTCCCGCCCGAACGCTTGCAACCGCCACTGAGCGCGCGCAGTCTGCAACACAGCGGATTCCTCTTCCTGGGCGATTCGCTGCTCAACGAAGAGCATCTAGGCAATGCGGGCGTCGGCAGAGTCCCCCCTTCCGGCGCCCGCTGAGCCGCTGCCAGGACACAGAACCCGCATTTCGCACGGAAGCGAACAAACTCGACCGGTCCCGTTTCGGGCAACGGCTCCGGTCGCCATGGTGGGGGCGGTGCTGCGGGATCCGGGCGGACCCGCGGCACGCCGCCCGCACACCCCGGCCAACACTCTGCTGCTCGGTCAGCGCTCCGGTTCCAGGAGCAGGACCCGCACTTCTTCGCCGGCCTCGACGCCCTCGCCGTCGGCCAGCAACGCCAGGCCGTTGGCCGCGGCCATGCCCGAGAGCACGTTGCTCGCCTGGAAGCCGGACCGCTCGCAGACGTAGCGGCCGTCCTCGACGCGCACGACGACGCGGTCGAGGTGCAGCTTCCCGTCGGGCCGGCGCTTCAACGCGGAGCTGGCCCGGGCGACGACCTCGGTCCCCATCACGCCCGGGCGGCCCATCATGCGGCGCAGCGCGGGCCGGGCGAACAACTCGAAACTGACGCGCGACGACACCGGGTTACCGGGCAGGCCGAACACGGGAACGCCGCCGAGCACGCCGAACGCGAGCGGCTTGGCCGGCTTGATCGCGACCTGCGCCCACGTGAACTCGCTGCCGGGGCGTTCGCGTGCGAGCCGCTCGAGCGCCACCTTCACGAAGTCGTAGTCGCCGACCGACACCGCGCCGCTCGTGAGCAGCGCGTCGCACTCGTCGACTGCTTTGGCGATCGTGTCGGCGATGAGCGCTTCGTCGTCGCGCACGCTGCCGTAGTCGACCGGTTCGCAGCCCGCTTCGGCGACGACGGCGAGCAGCATCGGCCGGT
>Ga0163153_10007004_pt1 | contig 12360 bp, 8 predicted proteins | sample OliLakLV19MP6IB1_FD_148629 | JGI IMG/M metagenome (GOLD analysis project Ga0163153, IMG submission 148629) | Freshwater microbial mat bacterial communities from Lake Vanda, McMurdo Dry Valleys, Antarctica - Oligotrophic Lake LV.19.MP6.IB-1 | ecosystem: Environmental > Aquatic > Freshwater > Lake... | reverse complement strand
CCATTATTTTTCCTAGTCGGAGTACAACTCCTCCAAAGCACAGGAGTTGTACTCCGAAATTCCGAAAATATTATTCCATGTCGGAAGCGACTTTTTTGATTATCCAGTCGGAGTAACAACTCCCGGAGTTACACCCCTCCAAAACGGTTTTTCCTTTTGCGTTTTTTAAGTTTTACGCCGAAAATTATTATTTCTTGTCGGAGTGCAACTCCCTTACTTACACTTCTCCGAAGTTCGGAAGCAGCCAGGTCGGAGTGCAACTCCTCCAAAGTGGTACATATCGGAGTTTAACTCCGCCAAAACAGAGGATTTTTACCCGTCAAAAATTAACGCCTCAACCATCGGAAAATCGAAAGCTATACCTGTAACTTCGATTTATGAACACCGGTTATAGAATAAGAAACCAGGGGGCATTGTATTTTTTCACCCTGACTGTTGTCCATTGGATTGATATTTTTACCAGGGAACAAAATCGCAGAATATTGATTGAAGCTTTATCTTATTGTCGAAAATTTAAAGGTTTACGATTGTATGCCTATGTGATCATGACCAACCACATTCATATTATTTGCGAAAGTGTTACCATTCCTTTATCGGATATTCTTCGTGATTTTAAACGGCACACCACCAAACACCTGCTTGCTTCAATTAATGAGGATTCAGAAAGTCGGAGGGTCTGGATCCTTCAGGCATTTTTAGTCGAAGGGCAGAAATTGAATAAACCGGACGTCAAACATCAACTTTGGAATCAGGATAACCACGCCATTGAATTGGAATCCTCCGAATTTGTCCTCCAAAAAATGGGGTATATTCATGAAAATCCAGTCAGAGCTGGATTTGTGGATGATCCAAATGCCTGGGTTTACAGCAGTCAGCGAAATTATATGGGACTACCTTTTGTAATGGAAATTGATTTATTGGATATATAAATTCTCGGCATTGTAGACCGAAAAATCGGGAGTACTCTGAAATTTTGATGCAATGCTGCCACCGAGACTCAGAGCCATACAGAAAGAAGTGCTGAAAATATTATTCCATAACGGAATCCGTTTTTATGATTATCCATGTCGGAGTGCAACTCCTCCGAAACAGGGACCAGTCGGAGTGCAACTCCCGGAGTTACAACCTTCCGAAACGGGTCCTGTCTGAGTACAACTTCAAAGCTGGGACCAGCCGGAGTGCAACTCCTCCGAAGCGGGGATGATTACCCAGTCGGAGTAGAACTCCTCCGGAGCGGTCCATGTCGGAGTGCAACTTCCGGAGTTACATTCCTCCAAAGCGGGGATCAGAAATTCCCTGCTTATTCCACCCTCCGGAATGATTACCCAGGACCGAGAGTGCAACTCCCGGAGTTACACCCCTCCGAAACGGGCAGGAAACACGGGTTCCACGTTCTCGACACTTAGTACCTATTTTGATAGTGGGTCTCATGATGCGAAGCATGTCAGCCCTAAAAGGGCGGACTCTGACCGAAGCGTCATGACCTGACGAAAACTGCTTTTGCAGCCGCTATTGGACAGGTTGCCGGCAGTCGCCATCAGCATCGCCAGACAGGTTGGGAAAGCCTTCCTGGTCATGGCACTCCTAGGACGGTAAAAAAAGACTGGTATCTACCTCGATCTTGAATCTCCGGGTGATACCAAGAAAACTGCGTTTATGGAGTTAAGGTCCAATGCTACTATTTTTTTTGCAAATCCGAAATAATACTTCAATTTTACAGACATGATTCCCCGGTCCATTCAGTCTGAATTGCTAAAATTGTTGGACTTCTATCCGGCAGTAGGTCTCATCGGCCCGAGGCAGGTGGGTAAAACCACTTTGGCGCTTGCGCTTAAAAATCTTACAAACCGACCTATACAATATTTTGACCTGGATAAAACCGAAGATTATGTCAGATTGTCCCAGGAACCTGGATTCTTCTTAAGTCAGTACCAGGAATATCTGATCATCATCGACGAAGTGCAACGATTGCCTGCTCTTTTTAGTGAACTTAGATCCCTGATCGACAAGCACCGTGTACCCGGCCGGTTTCTATTGCTGGGTTCAACATCTCCCCTATTAATGCGCAATACTTCGGACTCTTTGGCGGGTAGGATTGCTTATCTGACATTGAATCCTCTTTCTGTTTCAGAACTGAATCTTAGCAACTCAGATTTGCGCAAGCACTGGTGGAGAGGTGGATTCCCGGATGCCTGGCTTGCACCTTCGGATGAACTCAGTGCGCACTGGAGAGAAAGTTTTGTACGGACTTACGTAGAACGCGATCTACAATTCCTTGGACTCCAGACAGACCCTTTGCGATTCAGATCTTTTCTCCTTATGTTGGCTGGTACGCATGGCAACTTATTAAATGCCGAATCCCTTGGTCGGTCTCTTGGCACCAGTGGAAATACAATAAGACATTATTTGAATTTCCTGGAAAGTTCCTTTTTCGTCCACATCCTCAGACCTTATCATGTCAACTTGGGCAAGAGATTGGTTAAATCACCTAAGGTATATATCAGAGACTCCGGCCTTTTACACACTTTATTGGGCATCCATTCTGAACAATCATTGGTCACTCACGCTCAATCCGGCGCCTCTTGGGAAGGTTATGCTCTGCTTCAGATCATTGATGCTTTGCCGTCAGGCTGGGAAAGTTATTTTTTCAGAACGTCAGACGGAACAGAATGCGACCTGATATTGGTCAAGGGGTTAAAACCTGTTTGTTGCATCGAAATTAAACTAGGAAATACTCCATCCCTATCGAAGGGCTTTATCAGTACTATTCAAAACTTAAAGACTGCCCACAATTTTATGATAACCTACGATTCTGAAACTTATTTGCTTAAAGACAATATTCGTGTCATAGGCCTGTTGGATTTTGTCCGTCGAATTCCGGAACTCTTTTCTGAACTATGAACATCCTTGTTATTCTTTTCGCCTTTATCAATTTGATATATAATGGTCAAGGTTCTATAATTAATTTAAAATACCCACTCAAGGATCAACCACCAAAATGTATAGGAATTACAACCAAAGGCAAACCCTGTCAACTTGGGCCTATCTCAGGAAAATCTTTTTGTTTTCATCATGATCCTTCGCGAATAACTTGTGAAGGAATAAATTCTCACGGGAAAAGATGTTTAAACAATCCGGTGCGGGATGGTAAGTTCTGTAATACTCATGATCCGGGCAGGCTTAAGTGTAAAGGAATAAACGAACGGGGTAAACCTTGTCAAGAAAGTCCTATTGATGATTCTGGTTATTGCCGTTTCCACACCAACTGATCAAGTCAAGGGTGTTATATCTATGTCATTTAGATAAGACTCTATGAGAATTTCTACGCTATGCTATGTTCTATGTACTTATGTGGTTCAATATTAGTACACAATCGAGCTTCTAAGAGAATATTCGATAACTTTGGAAAAATAAATGTCTTCCTTAATGATAGATTATACCCAATATATCACCATAGAAGATGGCAAAAGAAGCGGACAACCCTGCGTCCGGGGTATGCGTATAACGGTATATGATGTATTAAGCTACCTTGCTGGCGGGGATTCCATAGAAGAAATTATCCGCCATTTCCCCATGTTGACCAGGGAGGATATACTGGCCTGCCTGGCCTATGCAGCAGATGCAGAAAAGCGGATACTTAAAATAGCTTCCTAGCATTTTTTATAAATTGAAGCTGCTGTTTGACAATAATATTTCAGTTAAAGTGCCTGTAATCTTTGCCGAAGAATTTCCCGGGAGTTGCCATTTGTTTGATTTAAACATTCACCTGGAAACAGACAGGTGGATATTTGAATATGCCAAAAAAAATGATTTTACCATTGTTATCAAGGATAAGGATTTTTATCATCTATTGAATACTCTTGGGGCCCCTCCTAAAGTGATTTGGCTTGGGTATCGGAAATTGCAGTAATGAACAAATGATCCAATTATTGACCAGTAAAAAGAAGCAGATTAATTTGTTTTTGTCTACAAATCGATCATTGTTAGTTATAGAATAATCACCGTCCTCCATCCCTTAACATATGAATTCTACACAACCCTACCATTTTTGTTAACGAATTCCCCTCTGGGTTGACTATTTTTGCATCCCAAAATTAAAACTTAATCAAAATCTGTTTATGGAGACCGTAAAAGTAGCAATCAATGGTTTCGGCCGGATCGGCCGCCTCGTTTATCGACAAATTTATGACATGAAAGGCATTGACGTAGTGGCCGTTAACGACCTTACCAGCCCTGCAGCTCTGGCCCATTTATTAAAATACGATACCGCCCAGGGCCGTTTTCATGCCGATGTCAAACATGGCGAAAGTTCGATAGTAGTAAATGGTGATGTAGTCAAAGTATATGCCCAGAAAGACCCTTCCCAGATTCCCTGGAAGGACCATGGGGTTGACGTCGTCCTGGAATGTACCGGATTTTTTACAGATAAGGATAAAGCAGCCGCCCACCTCACCGGAGGAGCCCGTAAAGTGGTCATTTCCGCACCAGCTACCGGGGATCTGAAAACCATCGTTTTTAATGTCAACCATGAAATCCTCGACGGTTCAGAAACCATCATTTCATGCGCTTCCTGCACCACCAATTGCCTCGCGCCTATGGCTAAAGTATTGGACGATAAATACGGTATAGTCAACGCTCTCATGACTACTATCCACGCGTATACCAACGATCAGAATACCCAGGATTCCCCTCATCCCAAAGGCGATATGAGAAGGGCCCGGGCTGCTGCTCAAAATATTGTCCCCAACAGTACCGGAGCCGCCAAAGCCATTGGCATTGTGTTACCCAATCTGAAAGGAAAAATGGATGGTTCCGCACAACGGGTGCCCACGATTACCGGTTCATTGACTGAACTGACTTGTATCCTCAAAACCAAGGTAACTGCAGAAGAAATCAATACAGCCATGAAAGCAGCGGCGAATGAAAGTTACGGATATACTGAAGACCCGATAGTGAGTTCAGATGTGATCGGTATCAACTATGGGTCATTATTTGACGCCACCCAGACCAAAGTACAAACGGCAGGAGATATCCAATTGGTGCGCACGGTAGCGTGGTATGACAATGAAATGAGTTACGTGAGCCAGTTGGTGCGTACCTTGAAGTACTTTGCAGAAATGATTTAATCAGTAATCAGTAATCAGTAATCAGTGATCAGTGATCAGCATTCAGGTATCAGTAATCAGGTAACACACACAACCTCAATCCTCAATCCTCAATCCTCAACCCTCAAACCTCTAACCTCAAACCTCAAACCTCCAGCCAATCCATGACCGAATTTACCTCCCTCGATTTTGCAGGCAAAAAAGTACTGGTCCGTGTGGACTTTAATGTACCCCTGGACAAATCATTTAAAATAACCGATGATACGCGAATCAAGGCGGCATTATCCACGATCAATCGTATACTCAAAAAGGGAGGTGCGGTAATATTATTTTCGCACCTGGGCAGGCCTGAAGCCAAATTAAAGCCGGATGGCAGCATCGATAAAGCAAAATTTACCCTTCACCATTTGGTGTCCCATTTGAGTGAGCTATTGGGAAAACCAGTCCAGTTTTGTGACGAACTCCGGGGAAAAAAGCTGGAGGATATGGCAGAAAATCTTAAAATGGGTGAAGTCCTGCTGATGGAAAATACCCGATTTGAACCGGGTGAAGAAAAATGTGACCCTCAATTATCCGCCGAGTGGGCATCCCTGGCTGATGTCTATATCAACGATGCTTTTGGTACAGCGCATCGCGCTCATGCCAGTAATGTAGGAGTATCCAATTGTTTTAATGCTTCGAATAAATCATTTGGATTTTTAATGAGTGCAGAATTAAAAAATGCACGCAAACTTATGGATCATCCCCAAAAACCTTTCACTGCGATTTTAGGAGGGGCGAAAGTTTCGGACAAAATCATGCTTATTGAGCGGTTTCTGGATATCGCTGACCAGATCCTGATCGGAGGTGGTATGGCGTATACCTTTATCAAAGCTATGGGTGGAAAAGTCGGGAAATCATTGGTTGAACAGGATAAACTTGAGCTGGCTAAGTCCTTATTGGCAAAAGCGAAAGAGAAAGACAAACTGATTCTCCTCCCTGTAGATTCTGTCATTGCGGATGCATTTTCAGACACTGCCAACAGCCAGGTATGCAACAGCAATGCAATACCGGCAGACTGGATGGGTCTGGATATCGGCCCGATTGCACGCGAACAATTCAAAGCCGTTTTATTAAAGTCAAAGACCATATTGTGGAATGGCCCTATGGGTGTTTTTGAAATGTCATCGTTTGCTAAGGGTACCCAGTTTGTCGCCCAGGCAGTCGCAGAGGCAACGGAAGAAGGTGCTTATTCCCTGATCGGAGGTGGCGATTCCGTAGCGGCAATTACCCAGGCCGGCCTCGATGATGAAGTGAGTTATGTTTCTACCGGTGGGGGAGCCATGCTCGAATTGCTGGAAGGTAAGACCTTGCCGGGGGTGGCAGCGATCCTGGGATAAAGTCTATTGGGTTTAAGGTAATATCCTACGGAACAATCCCGAAATTGATCGGGACTTTAACACGTAAAACGTCTTCCTCGTGTACTGCAGTTTACTGCGGTGGGTTTAAGGTTTAAACTACGGAATAATCCCGAATTCGATCAGGACCTTAGCACGTAAAACGTCTTCCTCGTGCACTCCAGTTTAGCTTGCGCTGCGGTGGGTTTTCAGCTAAAATCCTACGGAATAATCCCGAATTCGATCAGGACCTTAGCACGTAAAACGTCTTCCTCGTGCACTCCAGTTTAGCTTGCGCTGCGGTGGGTTTTCAGCTAAAATCCTACGGAATAATCCCGAATCGATCGGGACCTTAGCACGTATAAACGCCTTCCTCGTGTACTGCAGTTTAGCTTGCGCTGCGGTGGGTTTAAGGTAATATCCTACGGAACAATCCCGAATTTGATCGGGACCTTAGCACGTAAAACGTCTTCCTCGTGTATAGCAGTTTAGCTTGCGCTGCGGTGGGTTTTCAGCTAAAATCCTACGGAATAATCCGAATTTGATCGGGACCTTAGCACGTAAAACGTCTTCCTCGTGTACTGCAGTTTACTGCGGTAGGCTTGAGGTTTAAACTACGGAATAATCCCGAATTCGATCAGGACCTTAGCACGTAAAACGTCTTCCTCGTGTACTGCAGTTTAGCTTGCGCTGCGGTGGGTTTTCAGCTTAAATCCTACGGAATAATCCCGAATTTGATCGGGACCTTAGCACGTAAAACGTCTTCCTCGTGTACTGCTGTTTAGCTTGCGCTGCGGTGGGCTTTCAGCTTAAATCCTACGGAATAATCCGAATTTGATCGGGACCTTAGCACGTATAACCACTACATCTAACCCCCATATTAATTTATAAGGATGATCTTTGGCCAACTGATGCCAAGTCTCTAACTTTCCGTCCACTTTATGGTTTTTTATTAATTCATCAACTTTATTTTATGAAATTTGACTACCCCATTGTGCTTTTGATTGGTTTGTTTTCCATTTCCCTTCAATCACAAGAAACTATAAATTACCCGGGATACTTTAATTTTACCTATTCCAATAAAGATGGAAAAATTACGCTTGAAGTAAATAAACTGGATCAGGAATTTCTTTATGTCCAGGGATTATCTTCTGGTATAGGCTCCAATGATATCGGACTCGATCGCGGTCAAATCGGCAGAGAAAGGATCGTCAAATTTAAAAGAGCCGCCAATAAGCTCTTATTGATTCAACCGAATTATACCTACCGTGCGATCTCTTACAATCCGGCAGAAAAAAAAGCAGTCGAAGAAGCATTTGCACAATCGGTGCTGTGGGGATTTAATATCGATAAAGAAGAAAACGGAATCTTATTCATTGACCTCACACCATTCATTATGCAGGATGCTCATGATGTGTCAGGCCGTCTGGAGTCCAGCCGGCAAGGCACTTACCGGATGGAACCCAGCCGCAGTGCGGTCAACCTGGAACGAACTAAAAACTTTCCGAAAAACACGGAATTTGATGTGCTGCTTACATTTACCGGCAAACCCATTGGCCAATATATCCGCAGGGTAACCCCTTCTCCTGAAGCTGTCACCGTTCACCAGCACCATTCTTTTGTCGAATTGCCAGGACCCGGTTATAAAACCCGAAAATTTGATCCCAGGTCGAGTTTTTTTGAAATTTCTTATTTCGATTATGCCACCCCTATTTCAGAACCAATCAATAAAATGCTGACCGTAAGGCATAGGTTGGAGAAAAAAGAACCTTTTGCCCAATTCAGTGAAGCAACAGAACCCATTATTTATTACCTGGATGGTGGATGTCCTGAGCCCATCAAATCAGCGCTGATGGAAGGTGGAAGCTGGTGGAATGAAGCATTTGAAGCCGCGGGATATATCAATGCCTTTCAAGTCAGGGTATTACCGGCCGATGCAGATCCCATGGATGTCCGATACAATGTTATTCAATGGATCCACCGAAGTACTCGGGGATGGTCTTATGGCAATACCGTGACCGATCCAAGGACCGGAGAAATCATCAAAGGCCACGTATCCCTTGGATCTTTGAGAGTAAGACAAGATTATATGATTGCACAGGGGATGGCATCCCCTTTTGAGTTTGACGATAATAATACCAGTGGGATGTCGGATATGGCACTAGCCAGGCTGCGACAGTTGTCCGCTCATGAGATTGGACATACCCTGGGATTGTCCCATAATTATGCTTCCAGTTTTAATAACCGGGCTTCCGTCATGGACTATCCTCATCCGATTATCGACTTCAAAGATGGCCGGGTGGATTTTTCAAATGCCTATGATGTCGGGATAGGCGATTGGGATAAAAGAGCGATCATCTGGGGTTATACAGACTTTCCTTCAGGTACGGATGAGAATAAAACATTGGACAAAATCATTCAGGAAACGCTGGATATGGGATTAAAATTTCTTGCCGACCAAGACGCGAGACCAGCGGGCAGTGCGCATCCATATACCCACCTTTGGGATAATGGCAATAATGCAGTCGAAGAACTCCAGCGTATCCTGAAAGTCAGGAAGCAAGCATTGGATAAATTTGGTTTATCGAGTATCCGGTCAGGTGAACCACTGGCTTTATTGGAAAACATACTGGTGCCCCTGTATCTCAGTCATCGTTACCAATTGGAAGCAGTCACCAAATGGATCGGAGGATTGGAGTATAATTACGCCCTCAAAGGGGACAAACAAGTGCCTACCCTGATGGTAACTTCAGATAAACAAATGCTGGCATTGAATTCAGTTTTGCAAAGCATCAGTCCCGGTGAATTGGCCTTACCTGAACGAATCGTACGTATGATCCCACCACAACCGACAGGGTTTTCCAGGGACCGCGAAAATTTTAAAACCAATACCGGCCTTGCTTTTGATCCCCTGGCAGCCGCGGAATCCATCACTGGATTTGCGTTTACTTTTTTACTACATCCGGAACGAATGGCCCGGATCATTGAACAAAATGCTCGTGATGCCAGTCATTTTAACTTGCTCAACTATTTTCAGAACATCCATAGGACCATAAACAGCTATCCAGTCGCCAACGGACTTGAACAGGAAATCAAACTAAACACAGAACGAATTTTAATCAACAAATTATTAGCAGTACTGGCAGATAAAAATCTGAGTTCTTCCATTATGGCTCCGGGTTTAAGGTTTATAAAACAATTGGAAACCCAGGTCAATTCCGGTCAGACTTCGCAGGCAGTATATATCCATGAAATGATTCAGCGGTTTAGAAAGGATCCCGGATCGTTTACGGTGCCGGAATTGCCGCGATTGCCGGACGGAGCGCCGATTGGTTGTTTTCAGGACGAGGATTAGCAACATTCCATGTCATACGCTTATTTGATTGACCCGGAACAAACCTTCCGAACCACCATTTGTTATTAGCTGGAGTCTATGTCAATAATTTCTTCAAATGATCTGAAAACAAACCCAGTGCTGGTATTTGATGGCACGTGTATCTTATGTGATTCTTTTTTTCAATGGGTGACAAAAAAAGATAAAAGAAAAATTTTCCGATATGGTACCCTGCAATCCGGGTATGGCAAGGATCTTATAGGACGTCAAACTATTGAAACAGGGGCGGATACGGTGATATTGATTCATCAGGGAAAGTTTTTTACGTACTCATCCGCGGCTTTAAGGACATTGATTTTATTGGGAGGATGTCCCAAATTGTTGGGTTATACGGGATTTATATTCCCCAAATTTATCCGCGACAGTGTTTATCGCTTTATTGCCAAAAAACGGTATAAATGGTTTGGAACAAAATCGTGTCTTATACCGGGGCCGGAATGGGGGGATCGGTTTAATTAGCCAGAAACCTGGCAGGTTTGCCCCCAGATTACCAGTTTATAAACCTGCCATGTTTCGTCCATTTTCTATTATTATTTCCCTTTCCATCCCGGCCCCCGGACCGCTCTTCCCGGTTTGGCTCCGGTATGTTGTCCCGCTTTAATGACCTGGATTCCGTTGACCACGACATGAATAACCCCTTGTGAATATTGGTGTGGTTTTTCAAACGTGGCATGATCCTTTATCGTAGCCGGATCAAAAATTACAAGATCAGCAAAATAGCCCGCTCGTAACCTTCCTCTTTTTTTAATACCCAGATTTTCACATGGCAAAGAGGTTAGTTTTCGTATTGCCTCTTCCAGGGGTATGACTTTTTCTTCCCTCACATATTTACCCAGGAGCCTTGCAAAAGATCCATATGCGCGGGGATGAACATTATTTTCTAAAAACATACCTTCTGCTGCAATGGAACCGGCGTCGCTGCAAAAACTGACATAAGGTAGTTTGATGTTCCTTTTTACATTTTCTTCTGACATCATAAAATAAATAACCCCTACCCTGGTTCCATCTTCGATCACCAGGTCCAGTATGGTTTCAGCCGGTGTGGTGCCTCTTTCTCGTGCAATTTCTGCGATGGTTTTTCCGATATATTTTCGGAGACCCTTATTTTGGTATTCCACCGTAAGCATATTCTCCGGGCCGCAGAGCTTATAAAAATTTTCCCACCCTGCATTGGTCTCCGTTTCCATTTCATTCAAAATTCTTTTTCGATGTACCGAGTCTTTTAACCTTTCTGCCCAGGCCATATAACCGCCCTCCTGACACCAGGTGGGCATGGCAGCATCAAGCCCCGTAGCTCCTGCCGTGTAATTATACATATCCGCGGTGATCTTTAAACCGGCCTGGCGGGCACTGTCAATTTTTTGCTCCAGCCGGTCCTGGTATTGCCAGTTTTCTTTTCCACTGATTTTAAGGTGATAGATTTCAGCAGGGATATTCGCTTGTTTGGCGATAGTAAAGACTTCGTCGAGTGCAGTCCATATATTGTTTCCTTCACTCCGGATATGAGAGATGTATATACCTCCGTAAGCTGAAGCTACCTTTGACATTTCGATCAATTCCTGGGTATTGGCATAGGTACCCGGAGCATAGATTAAAGCTGATGCCACACCCATAGCCCCCTCTTGCATGGACTGAGCAACCAAATCTTTCATTTTTTTGAGTTCTTCAGCGGTAGCCTGGCGGTTGGCATATCCCAGTATATTAATCCTGGGTGTTGCAGCCCCTATAAAAGAACCAAAATTACAAGACACTCCCCTTTTCTCCAGAAACTCAAGGTATCCACCCAGTGTAGTCCATTTGATTTTATAACGATGCTCACCCATGGAAGACTGCATGGCTTTTTTCATCGTCGGGTTAATCGGGCCCATACTATTACCTTCTCCGAAAATCTCCAAAGTAACGCCTTGCGTAAGGTCACTCATGGAACGTCCATCGTAAATCAGGGTCTCCGGGGCCCAACTGAGCATATTGACGAAACCCGGTGCCAGTGCCATTCCACCTGCATCGATGATTGTTTTCGCCTTCACGACATTGGCGGACCCTACGGTTACAATGGTATCTGCATTCCAATAGAGAGACCCTAAAACAGGTTGATCACCGGATCCATCATAAATCATGGCATTGGTAATCAAACCGTCCACCTCCATTATGGGGGATTTGCAAGCAAAACACGATAACGATATTATCAGGGAAAAAATCAGATTTTTCATCAGTGGAAATTATTGACCCAAATTAAGAATTCAGCGCCAAACTCAAGGTGAATTCAATGGATAGCCTGGCAACACGAAATCTATTTCAATGAATTTAAACAATGGATTTTTATTGAATGAGACTTGTAAAAATAAATATCTGGAAATTCGAGTTGAAAACTTCCTGGCTTGATTACGTTGAAGTATAAGCTGCAATGGCTTCTACTAATACGTTTAAATCATCCGCTGAATTATATACATTGGGTGAAACCCGTATGGCATCATCACGGTAAGAG
>Ga0163153_10007002_pt1 | contig 12365 bp, 11 predicted proteins | sample OliLakLV19MP6IB1_FD_148629 | JGI IMG/M metagenome (GOLD analysis project Ga0163153, IMG submission 148629) | Freshwater microbial mat bacterial communities from Lake Vanda, McMurdo Dry Valleys, Antarctica - Oligotrophic Lake LV.19.MP6.IB-1 | ecosystem: Environmental > Aquatic > Freshwater >... | reverse complement strand
CATGCCGCCCCGGGGCTCGTCATTAAGCGGGCCTCCGGAGAGGTGGCCGAGTGGCTGAAGGCGTCAGTCTCGAAAACTGGAGTACTCGTAAGGGTATCGAGGGTTCGAATCCCTCCCTCTCCGCCACTTCAGAACAGAACTGGGCACGCCGCCGGCCGCCGATTTCACGCCCGAGGCGGCTGCAAGCGTTCTGAGCAAATTGCCCTTCGATCCCATGATGCGGACTTCGCCGTCCGCCACCTCAACCCGCTGGGCCAGCGCCCGCAGGTGATCACGGCGATATCCGCCGCCGTCGATCCTGATCCGCTCGCGGGCGGTCCTGGCGAACTTACTGACCATGGCGGGCGTGATGGTCTGCTGGCCCGAACTTTCCAGCATGGCCTGCGCCCGCTCAGCGTCAGCCTGTGCCTGATCGCGGATGGCCTTGAGGCTGGTAACGCGCTCCTTCAGCGCCGGGTCGTCTAGATCGGCGACGCCCGTCTCGATGGCGTCGTAGAGCCGCTTCAATCTCAAGTCGGTCTCGGCGGCGCGCTTGTTGAGCTCAGCGATGTGCTCCCCGCGACGCCCGGCGCGCTCCTGACGGCGGTCGAGCACGGTGGCGAGGATTTCTTCCAGCCGTTCGGGTTGAAGCAGACGATCCTCGATGTGACCGGCGACAAGATTGTCGAGCTTGTCCATCGGGATTGACCGGCCCGTGCATCCGGTCTCGCCCTGCCGGGCCTTGGTCGAGCAGGTGTAGTAGCGATAGCGCCCGCCCTTGCCGGTGCGCAGCGTCATTGCGCCGCCGCAGCCGGCGCAAAAGCAGATGCCGGTCAGCAGGGTCGGGCCGCTGACGACGCGGGCGGGCGTGACCTTGGGGTTGCGTGAGCGCAGATGCACCTGCACGGCGTCGAAGGTGGCCTGGTCGATCAGCGGCGGGACGGGAACGGTGACGATCTCGCTAACGGGTTTGAGTTCCTTTGCCTTGCTGCGTTTGTTGAACTCATGCGCGCCGACATAGGTCTTGCGGGTCAGGATGCGGTGAACCTGCCCAATGCCCCAGCGGCCGCCGTCGCGGGTGAAGATGCGGCGCTGGTTGAGATGGGTGGTGATTGCCTTCACGCCCATGGACCCGGATATGCCGTCGCCCTCCAGCACCAGCCGGTAGATCAGGCGCACGGTATCGGCGTGCAGCGGGTCGATTTCGAGTTTCTTCTTGACCTTCGCGCCGCGTTGCTCGGCGGCGACAACGCGATAGCCGATGGGCGGCAGCGAGCCGTTCCAGAAGCCCTGCCGCGCGTTCTCTTTCAGCGCTCGCAGAACGTGCTTGGCGTTCTCCTTGGACTGATACTCGTCGAACAGCGCCATGATCTGGCGCATCATGACGTGCATCGGATCGTCGCCCATCTCCTGGGTGATCGAAACGAGCTTCACGCCGTTCTTGGCGAGCTTGCGGACGTAGAACTCAAGTTCGAAATGGTCGCGGAAGAAGCGGCTGAACGAATGGACGACCACCACGTCAAACAGCGCGGGCTTGGACGTGCCCGCCTCGATCATGCGCTGGAACTCGGGCCGGCGGTCATTGGTGGCCGACGCGCCCGGCTCGACATAGGTCTCGATGAGCTGATAGCCGCGCGATGTGCAATAGGCTTCGCCCTGCCGCCTCTGGTCGGGGATGGAGACATCATGCTCGGCCTGCCGCGCGGTCGAGACGCGCAGATAGAGGGCGGCGCGCCCCTGAACCGTCGTATGGGGCACGGTCATGGCAAGGGTCTCCCTATTGGATCTTCGGCTATCCTATCAGCTTGCGCCAAATAGTTCATCGAAGAGATCGCCGAACCAAGCCTCGAACACATCCACTTCGGCGTCCGTGATGGGAACCTGTTTCGGCCAGTCGTCGGTGACGGTCCATGTTGCGAGGTCATGCTTCGGCGGGCGGCCGATCCGTGGTTCCGGCGCTTCGGCATAATCGTACAAGTTCGACGGCGACGCGCTGCGACCAGCGCGCCCGCAACGGTCGATGCGACGACGGGCGCTCTCTCGGGACATCCTGAGAGCATTGCGCGAACCGCCGACGAGGAGAACATCCCAATTCTACGCCGCCGCGCGTCTCGTAGAGGAGCGAAGGAATACTTGCGGGCGGTTAGCGGCGCGAACGGGCTGCTACGCATTAGACGGCCTGCAAGGCTTTTTGGACTGCCTTGGGCGCGCGTTCGATGACGAGAAGATAAGCCCGTGTCGGCCCCTCCGGTTGGCGCGAACCCTGTTCCCAATGGCGCAGCGTGTTGACGCTGAACCCGAACCGGCCCGCGAACTCTTCTTGCGTCATGTCCAAACTCGTCCGGATCGCCTTCACGTCGATCTTCACGGGCACGTGGACGCGATAGGCGCTCTCGTCTGCCTTTCCCTCGGCATAGGCCACCGCTTCCCGAAGGCCGCGTCGGATACTGTCGCCAACCTTGCTCATGATTTCCTCCTTTTGAAACTCTCGACTAGCAGCGCCGTAAGCTGCCGGAAGTCATTGCGATCCTGCTGGCTCAAATCGGCCCGCTCGTTCTTGGCGTAGGCGGTGAGTGCAAAGAGCGGCATGCCGGCATCGTGATGGAAATAGACCACCCGCGCGCCGCCGCGCTTGCCTCGTCCCTCCAAACCCCACCGCAGCTTCCGCACGCCACCCGTTCCGGGAACCAAGTCGCCGGACGTGGGGTTGTAGGCGAGATAATCCACCAGAAGCGCCCGCTCGTCGTCGGTCATCAGCTTGCGGGTCGCGGACAGAAACTCCGGGGTCTCGACGACGCTGATCGGAACCGTTTGAGCCATGGGAAATACTACTCCAATGGGTCAGTTGAGGCAAGCGGAAATATAATCCATTGGATTATATCTCCCATGGTGCCCATCCGTCGCAATTGGAGCGCGCGCTCCCAATCAGCCTTATCTGCTTCCCAAGCGCCTGCCGGGCCGGCGACAGCCGGTCAAGGCTGGCGCGGCACGCGCCACCGCGAAGCGGCTCGGCCTTGAGGGGATGGCGCGGGTCCGGCCTCCTCAAGGGTAAGCAGCGCATGGCCTGAAATGCCACCGTGCCGGAAATCTCGTTGAATTCATTGGAAAATAGCTGAAAAGCGGCACGCGGCCCGACCGAACGGCACGCCGAAACACAGGCCATATCAATGGCTTGGGGTTCGACAGGCGAGCCTCTTTTATCTAGCCGTCATCTTCTCTTCTGCAAATCACACCCTAAACTCCGCCAGGCCCCTGATCCCCGGCCAGCGCTCGCACCCAAAAGCATCGCTTGGTAAAAAGAGCTATTTCGTCCTAAATGGCGCAATGGATCGTCACAGGATTCGGCCATGAAAACTATGTCGGCGCGCGCGGCGAAGAACGCCTTTGGGCTGATGATCGACACCGCTCGGGCGGAGCCAGTGCTGATCGAGAAGCACGGGCGCGGCGTGGTGGTGGTCGTCTCCGTGGAGGAATATGGACGGTTGAGATCCGCGAAACCGGGCGCGCCGCCGCAGCCTGGCGGCGACGGTTTGCGCCAGAAGCGAGGGGAGCAAAATGGCTGATCAGGCGCAGAGGGACCGGTTCATCGCGGCACTGACGGAGCTTGGCGGCTCCGCCGGCAACGGACGTTTGCGTGAAATCCTGGCTTGTGATGAAGCGACCTATGATGCGGTGAAAGCTGCGCTCATTGTCGACGGACTAGTAACGCCGGAACGCGGCCGTGGCGGCTCCGTGTCGCTCGCCGGTGCCGCAGGCGCAACAGTCGCGGAGGCCGCGCCAGCGCCCCCGCGTGAAAAGTCTGCGCGCGCCCGCAGCAATGGAAACGGCGGCAATCTTGGCTTCGAGGCGGATCTTTTCAAGGCGGCCGACAAGCTGCGCGGCAACATGGAGCCGTCCGACTACAAGCACGTTGCACTCGGCCTGATCTTCCTCAAGCACATCTCCGACAGCTTCGAGGCCAAGCGCGCCGAGTTGCTGGCCGATTATCCTGACGGCGCCGAAGACCCGGACGAATACGCGGGCGAAAACGTCTTCTGGGTGCCGAAGGAGGCGCGCTGGTCGCACCTTCAGGCCAACGCAAAGCAGCCCTCGATCGGCAAGATGATCGACGAGGCGATGATCGCCATCGAGAAGCGCAACGAAACTTTGAAGGGCGTGCTGCCGAAAGATTATGCCCGGCCTGCGCTGAACGCCGTGATGCTCGGCGAACTGATCGATCTGATTTCCGGCATTGCGCTCGGCCAGGAAAAGGGCGAGGCGCGCGACGTGCTCGGCCGTGTCTATGAATATTTCCTCGGCCAGTTCGCCGGTTCGGAAGGCAAGCGCGGCGGCGAATTCTATACGCCGCGCTCAGTCGTGCGCGTCATGGTCGAGATGATCGAGCCCTACAAGGGCCGCGTCTACGATCCGTGCTGCGGTTCGGGCGGCATGTTCGTGCAATCGGAAAAGTTCGCGCTGGAGCGCGAAGGCCGGATTGGCGACATCGCCATCTATGGGCAGGAGTCGAACTACACGACGTGGCGGTTAGCCAAGATGAACCTTGCCGTGCGCGGCATCGATTCCGAAATCAAATGGAACAGCGAAGGCAGCTTCCACAAAGACGAGTTGCGCGACCTCAAGGCCGACTATGTTCTCGCGAACCCGCCTTTCAACATCTCCGATTGGGGTGGCGACCGCCTGCGCGAAGACGTGCGCTGGAAATATGGCGTGCCGCCCGCCGGCAACGCCAACTTCGCCTGGATTCAGCACATTGTGCACCACCTCGCGCCGAGCGGCACGGCAGGTGTGGTGCTTGCCAACGGCTCGATGTCTTCCACCCAAAGTGGCGAGGACACGATCCGCCGCGCGCTGATCGAAGGCGTGGAAGGCAAACCCGGCGTCGTCGATTGCATGATCGCTCTTCCGGGTCAGCTTTTCTATTCAACCCAGATTCCGGTCTGCCTGTGGTTCCTCGCCCGAGACAAATCGAACGGCGTCGCCTGCAACGCAAAGCTGCGCGACCGGCGGGCCGAGATCCTATTCATCGATGCGCGCAAGCTCGGTCACATGGTGGACCGCACGCGCAAGGAGTTCTCTGACACCGACATCGACAAGATCACACGTGCCTACCACGCATGGCGCGGCGAAGGCGAAGCGGGCCTCTACGAGGACGTACCGGGCTTCTGCAAATCGGCAAGTTTGGAGGAGATCAAAGGGCACGGCTATGTGCTGACGCCGGGGCGGTATGTCGGCGCAGCCGATGTCGAAGACGACGATATGCCGTTTGTGGAGCGGCTATCGCAACTTAACAAAACACTCGAAATGCAATTTTCGCGCTCAGATGAGCTGACGAATATCATTCGTGAGAAACTTGGCGGGATGGTCGCCAATGTATGAGTGTGTCGGTCCGGAGGATTGGCAGGAATCCAGCGTCTTCAACCTAGCGCATTGGAAAAATGGTCTTGCCTTCAAGAACATTGATTTCTCGACGGCAGGGCGGCCAGTAATCAAGATCGCTGAATTGAAGAACGGAGTGGCGGCACAGACTGCACGCACGATGGCTGAATATGATCCGTTGGTCCTTGTCCAGCCCGGCGATATGCTCTTCTCATGGTCAGGTAACCCCGACACCTCGATAGATGTATTCCGCTGGGAAGGTGAAGAGGGCTGGCTGAATCAACACATTTTCAAGGTGACTCCAGGCAAAGGGGTTTCCGCAGATTTCCTGTTCTTTCTGCTGAAGTGGCTCAAGCCACGATTTGCGGAGATTGCGAGAAACAAACAGACCACCGGCTTGGGGCACGTCACGATACAAGATCTCAGGCGGATGTCGGTCGGCATTCCCGAGAGCGACGAGCAGTCGGCGATCGTCGGCATCATCGGACCAATTCAAGACAAAATCGAGTTAAACCGGCGGATGAACGAGACGCTGGAGGCGGTGGCGCGGGCGATCTTCAAGGATTGGTTCGTCGATTTCGGCCCGACATGCGCCAAGATGGAAGGCCGCGCGCCCTATCTCGCGCAAGACATCTGGTCACTCTTCCCCGACCGCCTCGACGAAGACGGCAAACCGGAAGGATGGGTCTTTGGAACACTTGGCGATGTGGCACAGCAGGTCGGAGAGTCCGTAAAGCCGGAATCTCTTGACCCTAGCACTCCCTACATCGGCCTGGAACACATGCCCAGAAAGTCGATTGCCTTGTCCGATTGGGAAGGCGCTGGCAAGGTAACGAGCGGCAAACTCGCTTTTCGCAAGGGCGACTTTTTGTTTGGGAAGCTTCGGCCCTATTTCCACAAGGTCGGTATCGCACCGCTCCATGGCATTTGTTCTACCGACATTGTCGTGCTGAATGCCCGTGAACGGAAAGCAGCTGCATTCGTTCTGGCTTGCATCTCGCAAGATGAGTTTGTTGCTTTCACGGACAGAACATCTGATGGCACGAAGATGCCGCGGACCAGTTGGGGCCGCATGGAGCGATACGGCCTATGCCTCCCAAGCGGACCAGCATTCGAAGCCTTCAACGCCTGTGTAGAACCGATGCTGGATCGCGTCGTTTCAAACATTCACGAGTCTCGCGCACTCGCTGCCACCCGCGATTTCCTCCTTCCGAAGCTCATGTCGGGCGAGGTTCGCGTCAAGGACGCTGAAAAGATCGTCAGGGAGGCCACATGACGCGCGCGGCTGTCCGTCCCGAACTGGTGCGCTGGGCGCGGGAACGGGCCGGGATCGCTTATGCCGACGAAATGGTAGGCCGTTTCCCGAAGCTGGCCGAATGGGAAGCAGGCGACGCACAACCAACGCTCAAGCAGTTGGAAGACTTCGCGCACGCCGTTCATGTGCCGGTCGGCTATCTCTTCCTCGCCGCACCGCCGGAAGAACCGCTACCTATCCCGGATTTCCGCACCCATGACGGGCGCGGGGTTCGGCGCGCCAGCCCAGACCTGCTCGACATGCTCTATGCCTGCCAGGAACGGCAGGGCTGGTATCGCGACTTCGCGCTGACGGTGCGTCTGCCCGAGGCGACCTTCGTCAGCAGCGCGACCTTAAGCGACAGGCCCGAAGACGTGGCGGCGCGCATGGCTCAAATGCTGGGGTTCGATGTAGCCGCAAGGGCCGCCTGCCACACGTGGGAAGAAGCGCTGCGACTCTTCATTGCACAAGCCGATAGGATCGGCGTGTTGGTGATGGTGAGCGGCGTTGTGCTTAGCAACAACCGCCGCACGCTCGATCCGGAGGAGTTCCGCGGCTTCGCGCTCGCTGACAAGCGCGCACCTCTGATATTCGTCAACGGGACAGATACGAAATCCGGCCAGATGTTCACACTGGCGCATGAGCTGGCGCATCTCTGGCTCGGCGCTTCGGCTGTCTCCGATGCGAGCGCTGCGCCGCTCAACGGCTATCGCCGCGAGGAGGTCTGGTGCAACGCGGTCGCGGCCGAGCTTCTGGTGCCACTCGTGGCGTTGCGGCCCGCGCTTCGGCCCGACGAACCGCTCGACCAATCGCTGCAACGGCTTGCCCGGCAATTCAAGGTCAGCACGCTTGTGGTCCTGCGGCGGTTGCTCGATGTGGGGGCGCTTGACCGGTCCGCCTTTGACCGCGCCTGGGCCAGTGAACGCGCCCGCCTGCGCGAACTTGGCAAGGCAAGCGCCGGTGGCGGCGACTTTTATCGCACGACGCTTTCGCGCGTCAGCCGCCGGTTTGCGCGCGCGCTCGTTGAAAGCACGCTGGAAGGACAGACGCTCTATCGCGACGCGTTCCGCATGCTTGGTGTCAAGAAGACGGAGACGTTCAACAATATCGGCCGAGAAGTGGGGATGGTGCTTTGACCCGCTTCCTGCTCGACACGAACATCTTCATTCAGGCGAAAAATCTGCACTACGGGTTCGATTTCTGCCCGGCTTTCTGGGAGTGGCTCATCGCCCAGAATGCCGCCGGCCACGTCGCCAGCATCGACAAGGTGGGCGATGAATTGCAGGCCGGCGGTGACGATCTCTCCGATTGGGCAACTGCGCGCGGTCGCGCCTTCTTTCTTCCGCCGGACGATTCGGTGGTGCCCGCCCTTGCCCGTGTAAGCGGATGGGCCACAGGCCAGACCTATGAGGCTGCGGCGATTGCGACGTTTCTTCAGGTCGCAGACTACTGGCTGGTTGCGCATGCGCTGGCGCACGATCTTGTTGTCGTGACCCACGAGGTTCCCTCGGATTCGACGCGCAAGATCAAGATACCCAACGCCTGCATCGGGTTGGGCCTCAACTGCATCAGCCCCTATGAAATGCTCCGACGCGAACGCGCCCGTTTCGTTCTCGGGCCAGCACCGAGGGCGGCATGAGCGCCGATTGGTATCCCGGTATCAGATCGTTCTGCACACATTGGAACCATGCTCCGATGTTGCAGCAGACATTCGAGGCGCTTGAGCGAGAATTCAACGAAAACAGCGACGCGTGCATCGATGCCGCGAAGGCGGTTGTCGAATGCGCCTGTCGCGTGATTGTCGATAACCTCGACAATCCTACAAGCCCGGTTAAGCCAGTAGAGGAAAATCCGGCCTTCGGGGCATGGGTTAGCGCCGCTATGCGCGTTCTTGAGCTCAGCAAAATTCGCGACGACGCCTTCAAGAAGTTGATCTCCCAGCATCACAAGTTGACAACGACACTCGGTGACCTACGGAATAAGGCTGGCACTATGAGTCACGGCAAGGATGGCTTCATCGCAAAGCTGTCCGTTCACCATCGCCGAGCGGCGTTGCTCGCAGCCGACGCTATAGTGACCTTCCTCCACGAGGCATATCTTGAACGAGATATAGACGCCGTTTTGAGCAAAGAGCCTTACGAGCGCTTCAAAGCTACCAATGTTGTTATCGACGAGTACGCTGGACTGCGCAGCGAAATGGACGAGGACGGCGTTCCACACCTCTACATCATCTTGCCTGGATCTATTCCGCGCGAAGAAATTGAACTTACGGCTGCGGTTTCACAGCTTCTTTTCGAGATTGATCGCGAGGCCTACAAACTCGTGTTGAACGCTTGTCTTGAAGCCAAGGCCGCTGCACCTCAAGACGCGGAGGTCGCCTAATGGCTTATCTTTCCGAAGCCGCTGTTGAACAGGTCGTGCTCGCTGATCTTGCAGGCCTTGGCTACTCGATTGCCACCGATGCCGAGATCGGCCCGGACGGAAAGGCGCCCGAGCGCGAAGCGTATGCCGACGTTGTCCTCGCCAAGCGCCTGACAGCGGCTATCGAAAAGCTCAACCCAGCTATCCCGGCAGAGGCGCGCGGTGACGCCCTCCGCAAGGTGCTGGCCACCGAAAAGCCGTCGCTCGTTGAAGAGAACCGCCGCCTGCACAAGCTGATGGTCGAAGGCGTAGATGTCGAGTTCTATAGCGATGACGGCACGATTCGTGGCGACAAGGTCCGCCTGATCGATTTCGACGATCTCGCCGCAAACGACTGGCTGGCGACGGGCCAGTTCACGGTGATTGAGGGCAGCATCAACCGCCGGCCTGATATCGTCGTCTTCATCAACGGCCTGCCGCTGGGCGTGATAGAGCTTAAAGCGCCTGGCGGCGAAAACGCCACGCTTGCGGGCGCGCACAACCAGCTTCAGACCTACAAGTCGCAAATTCCGTCCCTCTTCCGGACGAACGCGGTCCTTGTCACCTCGGACGGCATCACTGCGCGCGTAGGCTCGCTGACCGCCGATCAAGAGCGCTTCATGCCCTGGCGCACTACGGACGGCAAAGTCATTGCCGCGAAAGGCCAGCCGGAACTCAACATCCTGATCGAAGGCATTTTCGATCGCCGCCGCCTGCTCGACCTGCTGCACGATTTCACAGTGTTCGGCGAGACGGGTTCGGGCCTCGCGAAGATCATCGCGGGCTATCATCAGTTCCATGCCGTGCGGCACGCCGTGGACAAGACCGTTGAGGCATCGGCACCCCAGGGCGACCGAAAGGTCGGGGTGATCTGGCACACACAGGGTTCGGGCAAAAGCCTGCTGATGGCCTTCTATGCCGGGCAGCTTGTGCGGCGTCCGGAGCTTGAAAACCCGACGATCGTCGTCATCACCGACCGCAACGATCTGGACGACCAGCTTTTCGGCACGTTTTCGATGTGCCGCGACCTGATCCGGCAAACGCCGATTCAGGCCGACAGTCGGGACGATCTCCAATCGGAGCTCAGCCGTGCCTCGGGTGGTGTGATATTCACGACCATTCAGAAGTTCTCGCCGGCAACTGGCGAAGCGATCTATCCGATGTTGTCGGATCGCCGGAACATTGTCGTGATCGCGGACGAAGCGCACCGAAGCCAATATGGCTTCCGGGCACGGATCGAACAGAAGACCGGCGAGATCGCCTATGGCTTCGCGAAGTATCTGCGCGACGCCCTTCCGAACGCGTCCTTCATCGGTTTCACCGGAACGCCGATCGAAAAGGACGACGTGAACACGCCTGCCGTGTTCGGCGAATACATCGACGTTTACGACATCAGCCGGGCGGTGGAAGACGGCGCCACGGTCCCGATCTATTACGAGAGCCGCCTTGCGCGCATCGAGCTTCCCGACGAGGAAAAGCCGAAGATCGATGCCGAGATCGAGGAGCTGACCGAAGACGAGGCGACGACCGAACAGGAGCGCATCAAGCGCAAATGGGCGACCGTTGAGGCGCTGGTCGGCTCTGAGAAGCGGCTCGTTATGGTCGCAGCCGATCTGGTGCGGCACTTCGAGGATCGCGTCGGGGCCTTGGATGGCAAGGCGATGGTGGTCTGCATGAGCCGTCGCATCTGCGTCGCTCTCTACTACCAGATCGTCGCGCTTCGGCCCGATTGGCATAGCGACGATGACGCCGCCGGAACGATCAAGGTTGTTATGACCGGTTCGGCCGCCGATCCTCAAAGCTGGCAACCGCATATCGGGACCAAAGCGCGCCGCGATCTGCTGGCGAAACGCGCGAAAGACCCGAAGGACACGCTCAAGCTCGTGATCGTGCGGGATATGTGGCTAACCGGCTTCGACGCGCCGTCGATGCACACCATGTATATCGACAAGCCGATGAAGGGCCACGGGTTGATGCAGGCGATTGCCCGCGTAAACCGAGTGTTCCGCGACAAGCCTGCAGGGCTGGTAGTTGACTACATCGGGATAGCGCAAAACCTGAAGAACGCGCTGGGCCAATATTCCGGCTCGGATCAGCGCCAAGCGGGGATCGACGAGGCGGAGGCGGTCGCGGTTCTGCTTGAGAAGTACGAAGTCGTTAAAGCCATGTATCACGGCTTCGACTATGCGCGCGGGTTGGCTGGAACGCCGCATCAGCGCCTGGTCGTGCTCGCCGAAGCCATCGAATGGATACTTGGCCGCCAGCACGAGGCCGCAGCTAGAGAAACCAGCGAGGATGCCAAGCGTCGCGAGAACCGTCGCTATCAGGACGCCGTGCTCGCTCTCTCCAAGGCGTTTGCCTTGGCGTCGGCAAGCAACGAGGCGCGCGATATCAGGGATGAAGTCGGTTTCTTCCAGACTGTCCGTGCCGCCCTCGTGAAGTCGGCCGACGGCGCAGGAAAGAGCACTGCCGACCGCGAGTTCGCAATTCAGCAAATATTGGATCGGGCGGTCGTCTCAACAGAGATCGTTGATATCCTTGCAGCCGCTGGAATCACGACGCCGGACATTTCTATCCTGTCTGACGAATTCCTTGCGGAGATACAGCAGCTCGAAAAAAAGAACCTTGCGCTTGAAGCCCTACGCAAGCTGCTGAACGATGAAATTCGTTCACGCAGCAAGACAAACGTAGTCGAGACCAAACGCTTTTCCGAGCGCCTGGAAGCCGCGATCGCGCGATACCATACGAACGCGATCAGCACTGTCGAGGTGTTACAGGAACTGATTGATCTCGCGAAGGAGGTCCGGGCCGCTCGTAGGCGGGGCGAGGATGAAGGGTTGTCGCAAGACGAGATCGCCTTCTATGACGCCTTGGCTGAAAGCGAGAGTGCCGTCGAACTGATGGGCAACGATTCCCTGAAAGTGATCGCCCACGAACTCCTCGTCAGCCTAAAAGGCAGCGTTTCAGTGGACTGGGCGCACCGTGAAAGCGCCCGAGCGCGGATGCGCGTGCTGGTGAAGCGAATCCTGCGCAAGCACGGTTTTCCGCCTGACCTTCAGGACGCAGCGGTTCAGACGGTCCTCCGACAGGCAGAAGCCTTATCGGCAGCATGGGCTGTGTGACGATCAAAAGGCGTCGGGCCTATAGCGCTATAGCGTAGACATAGTGCTCATCATCGTCGTTCGTGGCCCGCCAGAACCCGCTTTTCTTATCTGAGTCATCAACTATCTTGCGCTGAGGTGCGGCTTGACCGCGGAGGTCGAACGCCGCAGCACCCAGTTCGCCAACAGTCTCAATATCCTGGCGCCGCGCCTTT
>Ga0163153_10007001_pt1 | contig 12368 bp, 7 predicted proteins | sample OliLakLV19MP6IB1_FD_148629 | JGI IMG/M metagenome (GOLD analysis project Ga0163153, IMG submission 148629) | Freshwater microbial mat bacterial communities from Lake Vanda, McMurdo Dry Valleys, Antarctica - Oligotrophic Lake LV.19.MP6.IB-1 | ecosystem: Environmental > Aquatic > Freshwater > Lake... | reverse complement strand
GAATACATCTGGCTGTGTCTCCACAGATGTCGACAATGGAATAGGTGCGTTGGATGGTTTTAGGACAAAATGTGGTGATTAATGTCTGTCTGGAAAGCGTAAAGCTTGCACTGTCAATACCACAAGATGAATTTACATTACCACCTGCTGCCAGAAATGCAACCAAAGAAGGGTATGGTGCTGGTTCTTCTTCCGGGCACATGGCAATTGTATTCACCGGACAACTCAGACTAATTGCTTCTAATTGCCTGAAGCGTTCGAGATGAGCAGGGTCCTTCTGGTCTGATAAAGTAACAAGGAACAGAAATAAATAATAGATAAGCGCATTGGTATATGGTAATTGAAGATTCATGTAATTTGACTTTACGAACAGGAATCAAAAAACAAGAACCATGCCACATATTAAATATTATTATAATATGAGTAATTACTAGACATATTGCAATATTATTATATGTATCGATTTGAATATCAATATAAAACATTAAAAAATTTTAAAAAAAAATTAATTAATAGCGCCAGGATTTAAGGTCAGCGTTTAGAGGTGCACGCTGTTGAACTTCAGCGGTCCATTTGGGTATAAAATAACGGTGATACCTGAGTCTGGAAATTGCATTGGGTTGGGTTTGATCTCCGTTCCAGCAATGTTCGGCCCGGTCGCCATATTCTACTTCACCATCATAATATGGTTCGGTGGTGGTCTTCAGAAATTCTTCGGTCAGGTAGACGGCATTGTTGAGGTAATAATTGTCCATATCTCCACAATACAGGTGAATTCGACCCTTCCATTGATGACCATATTTTTTCCAATCCCTCTTCAAAATATAGGATAAATCATAATTCTCTTTCCAGTATTCAGCCACTTTTTTATTGATCACTCCTGTTTGTTTGTCAAATAGGTGTTCCGGATAACCATCTTTAGCCTGAGGAGAATAAGTGGCCTCCCAAATATCCCATTGCTCCCCACTGCGGCTGTGGGTGCCCAGTACCAGCTCCCGCATATTCATATCCCGCACGGTGGTGCCTAATTGACCGAGGTAATTTCGTGTACCCGGTCGAAGCATGTTCTTAAAATTTCCTTCGTAATAATAGGCATTAGGATCTTCGTACAGATTGATCAGGCAATAAGCTCTGAAATCAATGGGATCAGGACAGGCTGCATAACAACCATTGTATTGATCGGGATAAAATACCTGGACTGCCAGGGCTTCCCAACCCCCGGTCGAACCTCCATAAGTAAACCTTGCCCAACCTTCACCAATACCCTGGAATTTTTTTTCAATATAGGGGATCAATTCATAAGTTATGGCATCTCCCCAAGGCCCCTGACTAGCGCTGTTCACCGCATAACTGTCATCGTAATAAGGAGTAGGGTGCTGGATTTCAATCGCCAGGACCCTGGGAAATCCGGGACCCGTCCAGATTTTATAAAAGTCATAAGCTTCCTGCTGCTGGATGATGTTGTAACCCTTTAAATTAAATCGCTCATTGTAATCCGGTTTTAAAGTCGAATCGGGAGGGTGAGTCCTGAATCCACCAAAATCATCCGGAAAATGCCCATGGAAAATGGCCAGGGGATATCTGGCTTCGGGATGCTGGTCAAAACCTTCCGGTAATAATACGTGTGCCCCCAAAAACATTGGCCTGCCCCAAAAAGCAGAAAGCAGCTTGGATTGTATTTTGATGTGTTTAATGTATTTGGTATCCGCCGGTTGTTCGATCGGTGGAATGGTTTGGTTTAAATTAATTTTGAAGAGTTGAGTACCTGAATTTTTAATATCAATTTTCACCGGGATAGAGTACAGATTTCCAGGCGCCTGGTTCCAATGTTGGCCTTCACCACGATCCATGGGTACCTTTATAGTTTGACCAGTTTGAAGTTGGACGGTCTCGTAAACATGTAAAACAGCCTGAGCACGATAAGTGCCGGGTGGCACGTCCTTTAAGGATGCCAGGGGATATCCTACTATCGCTTCGTTTAATTTTATTTTATTGGGTTGTTGCCAGTGATTGACATCAAGTCCAAAGATTTGCTGGGAGCGTAATCCATCATTGACCTGAAAACGGGGTTCCCCAATAGTATCCTTCGATAAAATTAACAATAACCTGCCCTGAAGATTGTTTTGGTTTATCGTTGAACCCAATCCAACCTCAAAATTCAGGGTCCGCAACGGCGGCGCGGAAATGGGACTAAAAAAATTCAGGAAAATTCCACTTAAAACAGAATAGAAATAAACAAATAACATATAATGGATTTTGAAACCTTTAAAGTTAATAAAAGCCTTTAAACCCTTAAGAAAGATATTAATGAAATTATAAACTGGCACCCCGGGAATCCAGCCCTTATTGTATGAAACGGGTGCCAGTGTGCGTATTGCACTCTACTGATACTATTTTATTTATTCGCCGGGATAGTCTGGTTTGTTTATTCACCTGATTTCCTGTTGTACGTAAAATCATAATCAACGGTCCAGGTCTTACCCTGATCAGTGGAAGACTCAGAAAACTGTCTTACCTGATCTGGGCCCTGGTTAAAAAAAGTAAACCGACCTTTAGTTTCAGTCCCATTCGTATTGGTTCTGGTAAAACTGAAGTGCATGGCGCTTTCTTTATATTCCCCGTGTTCGAATTTTTGATATCCGCCAGCGCTTCCAATCCAATGTTGTTCCCATTTTAAGGTCTGTGAATTAAAAAAATTGATGGATTTTCCATTAAAATTTCCTGCTGTGCTGGTCCAGTTTTCCAGGATAGCACAATCCCCGGCTATTTTTTCAATCTTGCTGTGACCGGCCAGATTGTTGGTGCCTGTGACATAAACTTCCCAATCACCAACCCAAAAGTCAAACCACCTGGCCTCTGCCAGTTGTTTACAGGGATAGGCCCTGAAGGATAAGCTGTCATGGATCTCCGGAAATTGTTTGTCGGCCCTTAGCAGGCTAAAATCGGAGCTTTGTTCCAGATCCTGTAAATTGGTGTACCCTTGGTCCATGGCCATCCGGAGGTAAACTTTACAACTGTCTATTTGCCCAGAGAGGGCAGATACTTTAGCGAGGTTAACCAGGGTCATACGAAGCAGTGGACTGGGTGGATTGTTTGATAAAACAGCTTGGTAGTCATTTTTTGCCGTCGTATAGTTTCCTGTTTTTTGACGGGCGTATCCCAGTCTGAAATAATTTACCGGTGCAGTATAACCTGATAAAACAGCTCGTTCTAAAGGGGAATTGCCTCGGCCCAACGCTGATTCATAAAAAAGGTATCAGCCTCCGGTGGGGTCAGGCTCGCGGCAGCAGTCGACTGACTTTGACCGGTCGACCCTATGCTATAAACCAGCGAAAAAACAATCCATAAATATTTCATAAAAAAGATTTTATTTGTGCCTGAAAAATAATGCGGGGTATGTCGGGCGAGGTGTTATCCGAGCGAGCATTACTTTTTTCCGGGATTCTTAACCCTATTATCAGCTATTATGGATTACCCAATCTGACTATCCGGCCAGATTCTGACGAAGCCCGGAATTCAGAAGGAGTCATGCCGGTATATTTTTTAAACGTGTTATTAAAAGTCACTTTATTGGTATAACCCACCCGGTATGCTATTTCAATTATATTTAACTCTCTTTTAGAGCTGCTGGCAAGAATATGTTTGGCTTCTTCGATTCTGCGGGAATTAATGTATTCAAAAAAGTTCATCCCGGCCTGCTCGTTCAGAACCTGGGATAATGGGTGCCTGGAAACACCCAAAAGGGATGCCAGTTTATCCAAACTTATTTCATCGTCGAGATATATTTTTTCAGTGTCCATCAATGTATTCATTCTTAATAACAATTGATGACCGTATTGTCCTGACAGACCTGAATTTTGATATTTTGATTTTTGAGCGTTTTCAGTTATCTGAAATCCGTTAAAGACCTTTTCGTGAAAATACCCATAAATAGCCACGGCATAGATAAAACACATCATCATCGCTGAGATAAAATAATCCCAGGAAGGATTAAACCAGGGTAGTCGGACAAGGACATAATAGGCCATTACGGACAGGACGTATCCCGAAAACAGGACCAGGATGAGTTTGAACCATTTTTTGGCTTCTTTGGTATTTTCTGCCTCATGTCTGTATTCGTAAAAACAAACAACGATATACAAGCTGGATTGGAGCAGGTTGAGCCAGGGCCAGGGGATGCCAGCCGGTGGCTTAAGGACTTCAGTCATATACTGAATTTTAGTTTCAGCGGAAAGAAAATAAAACCCCAGGTGTCCCACTAAGTATACCAGTGCAAATATCAAATGGGGCCAGTCCTGTCTCCATTGAAATCCGTAATTCCTGAAAATAGAAAGGAAATAAAAAAATAAAATAGGCCCGAATAAAGCATTGCATACCCCTGTCAAATTCATCAGGTTGGGAGCATAGACCAGAAACCCTGTCCACCACAGTACATATTCCATGATCATCAGGCAAAACAACGTGATCAGTAGGGTAAGGTATATTTTTTGTTTACGGCTTTGGAGGTTCCCACTGAAATACAGAAAGAATGAAAATCCCAATCCCTGAAGAGCAGAAAAGAGGAAAAGGACTGTCCATGGATCAAATGATGCCGGCGTGCGCATAAGTAAAAGTAAAAATTACGGCAGGACTTTGGTACAAACGGATCGGGATTACCTGTTTTGGGTCAGGATTTGAAAATTCAATTGATCTTATCGGATCACCGTTATATCACCACTTTTGGTTTGCACACTTTCGTCGGCAAACCGTATTCTGGCAAGAAAAACGTAAACACCGGATTCAGCAGGTTGATTGTTGACCAAGCCATCCCATCCAGCGGTCAAATCACCCGGCTGGATGTTTTTGGTTTCAAATACGACGGCACCGAACCGATTAAAAATACGCAGGTATTCGATTTCAGCTACCTGCTGGTCACTGAATAAGGTAAATCTTGAATTTTGATCATTTCCGGTTAAGCTATTGACATATAATACATTGGGTGCAAAAACCTTAAAATCGTTATCAACCTTTAAGGTAAATTGATCTGTAATTTTGCAGCCGGAATTATTTTCCAGCGTAACTACGATAGTTTGGTCTTTTCTTGGTTTCAATAGTGCGGTGGTGCAATGATCGCAGATCAACCCCTGATCGGAATTCCAGCGAATATTTTTGATTTCGTTAGGGTTCAGATTTGATATGGCCTGAAATAAAACAGAGTCACCAATTTTAATCAAACTATCCCTGCCGGCTTCCAGCTCTATTCGTTTAGGATTGCTCAAAGCTGTTCCTTTTTCGGTAAAACAGCCATAACCATCAGTTACTTTTGCAATATAATTTCCGGCTGCCAATTGATCTGTCGTCAATCCTGAAACGTTTTGCCCGTTGAGGCTTAAACTATATGGAGACTTACTATTCAGACCGGAAATGGTAATGATGCCATTATTTTGACCAAAGCATCCCGGCGAAACTGCGGAAAGTGAAAACTGCAAAGGAGGGTTTACAGTCAATGCAGTCAAAACTATACTATCACACCCCTTATAGGTCTTCAGAGTATCCTGGTAATTGCCACTCACTGTATAAATTGAATTGCCGACCCTCAAATGGAAACCCGCGCAGATGGTATCTATCCTTTGACTAAAAATCTGAGGCCCGGGATTGACTACGAAGCGCGCTACACCCTGGCAAAAAAAACGATCCGTGGCGGTTATTTGATAAACTCCCGGGTTGAGCCTGGTCAACTGATTTGTTGTTTCACCGAAATTCCATTGATATTGATATGGCGTAACCCCGCCGTCAGCAGTGACCCGAATGGAGCCATCTAAAGATACTCCGCAGGTTGCGGTTCCAATAATGCCCTGAAGAATTACCGGGTTATTTTGGGTCACATTAAATTCAGTAGATAGGGCACATCCGGCAAAATCCGTCAACGAAAACTGATAACTACCAGCAATAAGTTTTGTTATACTATCCCGGTCGGTTCCATCTGACCACGACATAAAATAGGGTTCAATTCCTCCCCGGGGACTTATTTTTATTTTTCCTGTGCTGTCACCGAAACACAAGACATCGTTTTGGGTATAGGATAATTGTAAGGGGAGTCCGATCCGGATATTGACCTGCATAGAATCCTGACAACCTATTCCGTTCCTGACCGTCAGGGTTTGAAGGCCTGAATTTTTTATCCAGGTCTGAGGAGTTACAGCACCATTTGTCCAGCTATAGGTCACTGGTTCTATTCCTCCGGTGATTACGGCGTTCAAAAGAACAGAATCTCCAGCACAGAGATCGAGTGCTTTATTGGATTCAATCCGGACACCCATTTTTGCCAGGGTGTTGTTTTGTATGATTAATAATTTTTCAACTGTACAACCTTTATACCTCAATTGCATTTTTATTTCCTCACCCGGCCTCGGATCTATAATGCGAATCCTTGAAGAATCAACCGGATGATGGTTGTCATTAACAGACCAGGAGTAGTTTGCGCCGGCAATGTTTGAATAATAAAAAGTAGAAGTGGAATCACAATTTTTCTGACTTTGGATCTGAAGCAGTTGTTCAGAAAAGCCCGCTTCGGACTGGGCTGAATTCTGGCAGACATCAGTAACCTTAAAACAGTGTGCACCAGGCGCGTAATCCAAGCTATAAATCTCCACCAGGCTATCAATTGAAGTGTAATTATTTCCAGTATTCGCCTGGTTATTACAATTAATTTCCGCTATTTGAAAAGGGCTGGAACCATTTTTTATTTTTAAGGTAAATAAAGCTGAACGGGCTCCATCGCATTCGGTTATAAGATCAGCTACCAGCGCTGGCGGCATGTAGGGAGGTGTCAAAATAGTAATTGAGTCCACCGGGCAGTTATTAAGTTGATTGCTATAATTTAAAGAAGCGAAAGAATGGAGATAAACGGTATACCATGTACCGGGTTCAATGTTATAAAAAGTATGCGTGGCCGTGTCGGAATTAAATCTCGATTGCCTGGTATTCAAACTATACCAATCGGCTTCCTGCGATCGGTAATTTAAATTTAAACCGAGTGATTCATAAAAATCCTGCCATTGTGTAAATGACTTGCCTCCGCGGATTGTAATACTCCCGCCAGCAGGGCAAACGGTGATGTTTTCAATGGTTAACCTGGGATTGATTTCGGGAAAAAGGATTTCCTGTTCCCAACATGTAAGCAATGACTTCAATATATACTTTCCCGGGGTGATATTATTAAAATTAACCCCAAATGGAGTATTGGTGCTTACCGTAAAGTTGAGCTGAACTCCTGAGCTATCTGTCAGAGAATAGGGGTAATCCTGGTAATCAATGTTAATAAAATATTTCGTTTCGCAATTTTCATTGTTTTTGGACAAGCCGGTCCTGAATTCCGGTGCTCGCACCACTACATTGCGTTGATAGGTAGTTTCAATCAAGTCACACCCTGCTGATCTGGCTTGTATCGTATAGGTTCCATTGATCAAACCGGTAAAAATACCCTGACTGCTGCTATCTAAAATCGCACCTGTTTCATCCTTCAGGTAATACATTTCCACCGGCAGGGTATCTCCTGAATAACTTGGACCGGAAAATTTGTTGTCACAGGCAAAAGAATTGATCAATAAAACCCGGATTGAATCACATCGTTCGATTACCGGTATATAATATTCACTATTGCAAGTCCATCGGGTACCACAACTATCGGATAGGATAAACGTTTTTTTTCCCGTATTTAAATTTTTTACAGTAACTGTTTTGTCAATACCAGTGAACCGCTGTACCGGGATACAACTGGTACATTCAACACTATATTTGTTTTTAATATAATAATTATTTTGTTTGATTTCCAATCGGACACTTTCAAAATGAGCGCAGGAATTTGAGGTTTTGAAGCTGATGTCATCTGTATTCCGGTATAACGATTCAAAGGAACCAAAGCTATTATGACCACATTGGTCCTGGACCGTAAATGAGTAATACGCGCTGTTGACCTGTAATCCTGAAAGCATTAATCCGGCGAACGTCAGGGAAGGTGCGGAAGTTGGATAATAATAGGAGGTAAAGGGCGGCACCCCTAAATTTACCTTGAGTTCGGCAGTCCCCTGGCTGGTATTCAAACAGACGATTTCGGCATCGGAGTACGTAAATGGATTTATATACTTCCCGCAGGCAGATTCAATCACTACCTGAGTCGAACAGGTTTTTATAATATCCTTCATAGAAAAGACATTGTTTTCACTGCGAAGGGTATCGGTGCCGTTGATTATATAAAATCTAAATGGCCCATGGCCGCCAGTAACTGGTAAAGGTGAAATCGAATCAGTAAGCTGCGACCGGTAGACCCGGGTAAAATTATATTCTAAGGTGTCTAACGCTGTAGTGGCACTGGTAATAAAAGTGCTGTTGCAGGTATCTTCAATCCTGACATAATAAGTGCCATTGGACAAGCCGGTGAATGTATTTTGCCCTGATGGTGGCCCGTAGTTTCGGCCTCCATCCGTAGAAAAAGAATATTTGAGAGGAGGGCTTCCATTTTTTGCCAAAATCGTGAATCCACACCCATCGACCATAACCGATGCGGATGGTCCTATATAATTTCCACCTACTGTAGCATCCAGAGTCGTGAATTGACCGCTGGCATCCATTACCCAAAAGGTATAGGTGCAAGGCTGTAAATTGTTGAATATTGGATTGGATTGAATGGAGCGGTTACTTAGTCCACAGGTGTTTCCTGTAATCGCATAATTATAAGGGGCCGTTCCCCCGGCTGCCATTATCATCACCGATCCATTATTAGTACACGTGGCACTCTGGATATTAAAATCCATCCTTACCTGCCCGGATAGCTGTAAGATGGGTACAATCGAAAAAATCAAGATGCGGCCCGGATGACGAAACATAAATTGAAATATCCTGGCAATATCGGTATTTCCGGTTTTAGGAAAAACTCCATTTTCCCCTTGTACTCCAGGCATGTCCGGTTGCTTTTTTAATAATCTGTATCTTTCGGCCTATTATTCATCCCAAAAAGGATACCAAATGAAAAGACTTCTTGTAATCGCAGCCCTCTTAACTATTTCATTGGGTATGGATGCCCAGGACAAAGCCGATGAAAAAATTAATACACTGATTCGCAAACAAGGCCTCGAGCAAAGTAAGGTCATGGACTATGCCTTCTATCTGACGGATGTCTATGGTCCACGGCTTACCGGGTCAGACATGACAGATAAAGCGGTAGCCTGGGCGACAGACGAATTGAAAAAAATGGGTATGCAAAATGTACATACCGAAGAATGGGGTCCCTTTGGACGTGGCTGGGAGCTCAATCATTTTGAAATGCATAATCTGGCCCCTACCTATTATCCTATGATCGGTTATCCCAAAGCCTGGACCGGCTCCACCAACGGGCAGGTAACCGGTGAAGTGATTTATATCAATGCCAGTACAGAAGGTGAACTCGAGAAGTATAAAGGTAAATTAGGAGGTAAGATTATATTGTTGGATACCTTGAGGGAAATAAAAGAATGGTTTGAGCCCTCCGGAAAAAGATACGAGGCTGAACGATTACTCGAACTCGCCAATTCCGGCAAGCCCAATCAAATGGGTAGAGGTAATTTTCCCAAAAACTTTGGCGGAGGAGGCAGTTTTACCACTAAAATATGGGCGTTAATTAATGAAGAACAGCCACTTGCCGTTCTTGACCGAAGCTTTAAAGGCGATTTGGGAACCGTATTCGTATCCGGAGCAAGAGCAAAACAAGGCTTAAGAGTTCAGGATAAAAATGCAGTTGTAATTCCCCAGGTAACTGTTTCTGTAGAACAATACAACCGTATTTTTAGACAAATAAATGCCGGAATTCCGGTTAAAGTTTCATTGGATCTTAAGACCACGTATACCAATCCATCTGGAATGGAATACAATATCATAGCCGAAATACCGGGCACCGATTTGAAGGATGAGATTGTGATGTTTGGTGCTCACTTTGATTCCTGGCATAGTGCAACTGGTGCTACCGACAACGCCGCGGGGTCGTCTGTAATGATTGAAGCAGCACGTATACTTTTGGAAACGATTAAAGAATCCGGAATCCCTCCCAGAAGGACCCTCCGCCTTGCATTATGGACTGGGGAGGAACAAGGTTTGTTAGGTTCAAGGGCTTATGTAAATAAACATCTGGTAACCAGAGATACGAACAACACGATCCGTGAAATTCATCCTGAGCAAGGTAAAATTTCAGCTTATTATAACCTGGATAATGGCACCGGCAAGATCAGGGGGATATACCTTCAGGGAAATGAACAGGTGGCCCCCAGTTTCAGGTCCTGGCTGGATGCCTTTAAGGATCTGGGAGCAACCACGCTCAGCCTTCAAAACACAGGAGGTACTGATCATTTATCCTTTGACGGAGTTGGAGTGCCTGGATTTCAGTTTATCCAGGATGAGATTTCCTATAGCAGTAAAACTCATCATTCCAACATGGATACCTGGGACCATTTGATTGCAGATGACCTAAAACAGGCTTCTACCATTATAGCTTCTTTTGTGTACCATACCGCGCAGCGTTCTGAAAAACTTCCCCGCAAAACTCAGCCCAAAGTCGAGTCAAATTAATCAGATCAATTCGGGTAGAGGGCAGCAGCAATTTAGTGCAATAAGTTTGACGCCTATAGACGGGGAATGTATTCCTGTGTAAATTTATAGCTATGAAACACCTGCTGGAGAAACTAGCCCTGTCCTTATTGGATGGGGTAGGACCTATAATGGCCAGACAATTGGTCGCCTATATAGGAGATGTAGCGGAAATATTCAAAACCCGGAAGAAAGAATTACTTGCCATTCCCGGCATTGGAGAAAAAACAGTCCAGGTCATCCTGCATCATAAAGAGATTTTTAAACGAGCGGAAGAGGAACTTGTTTTCATTGAAAAGCATGAGGTAAGACCACTATTTTTTATCGATAAAGGGTATCCCTTCCGGTTAAAAGCATATGAGGACAGCCCGATCATGCTTTATTATAAAGGCGCAGCGGACCTGGACCATCACCGGATAGTTTCCATCATTGGTACACGGTCACCTACGGAGGGGGGTAAATTGCTCTGTGAAAAATTGATCGAGGAGCTCTTTGAATATCAGGTCGTCGTGGTTTCAGGATTAGCTTATGGTGTCGATATTACCGCCCACCGCAAGTGTCTTGAAATGGATATTCCCACCATTGGGGTGATGGGCAATGGACTGGACAAACTCTATCCTTCGGCTCATTTGCCGGTTTCCAAAAAGATGATTGAAAAAGGCGGGCTGATGACCCAATTTATCACCAGGACCAGGCCGGACAGGGAAAATTTCCCTATGCGGAATAAAGTAGTCGCGGGGATGTCTGATGCTATAGTGGTGGTAGAATCGGGCCAGGAGGGAGGTTCCATGATTACAGCAGAATACGGCAATCTGTATAATAAAGACGTATTTGCTTTTCCCGGAAGGACTACCGATTCCCAAAGTGCAGGTTGTAATCAATTGATCAAGCGGCACAAAGCAGCTCTCATTGAAAATGGCCACGATCTCGCTCTTTCCATGAATTGGGAAAAATCTACCCTGCAGACGATACAGCGAAGCCTTTTTGTTGAACTCAATGAAAGTGAACAGCTGGTGATCACTTTATTAAAACAGCAGGAGTACCTGAGTATTGACCGGATGTATCAGGAAATCAAACAATCCCCCAGTGAAATAGCAGGACTGTTATTGGAGCTTGAATTTAAAGGAGTGATCAAAGCCCTACCGGGTAAAAAATATATGTTGATCAATTGAAACCAATAAATATTTATTCATTTTTTAAATTTTACACACTATGCATGAAAATGAAATCGCTTATTTTATCCGTGGAGCCATCTTCAAGGTATACCAAATCCTGGGCCCCGGATTGCTGGAGTCTGCTTATGAAGCGGCATTGAATTATGAATTGCAAAACCAGGGATTGGCAACAAAATGTCAATTGTTATTGCCAGTGCGGTATGAGGGCATACCATTGGATGCGGGTTACCGGATTGATTTGCTCGTAAATGATAAAGTCATCCTTGAAATAAAATCAGTGGAAATTTTGCAAAAGGTACACCATAAGCAACTCCTGACCTATCTTAAATTATCCAAAAAAAATTAGGATTGTTGGTAAATTTTAATTGTACAGAAATTGAAAAATCAATTCACAGAAAGGTCAATGACCTTTTTAGGTTGCAATTGATTTTAAATTTCCGTTACTAGTTTTATTTTACCAAAAAACTGATTTCCCGCAGAAAGCAGCGCAGAATTTCGCAGAAAAAAGCATGTGGTTTTCTGTGGAAATCAGTGAGATCTGTGGGAAAAGTAAAGTCATGATTTTCCGCAGAAAGCAGCGCAGAAGCCGCAGAAAAAAGC
>Ga0163153_10007000_pt1 | contig 12371 bp, 9 predicted proteins | sample OliLakLV19MP6IB1_FD_148629 | JGI IMG/M metagenome (GOLD analysis project Ga0163153, IMG submission 148629) | Freshwater microbial mat bacterial communities from Lake Vanda, McMurdo Dry Valleys, Antarctica - Oligotrophic Lake LV.19.MP6.IB-1 | ecosystem: Environmental > Aquatic > Freshwater > Lake... | reverse complement strand
ATTCATATTCTCTTCATTGTAGCGCAAAAGAATAAATAATTAAAACTTATGTGGAGGTTTATCTCTCGTCCTATAAACCAATAGAACTCAAAAAAGCTTCACGTTCATCTTCTACGATTTCTTTATATGCACCAGGTTTTATGCTTCCCAAAAGAATATTCTGTACTCGCACTCGCTTTAGGTCAGTCACCGTGTACCCGAGCTTTTCTGTCATACGTCTGATCTGTCTGTTTTTACCTTCGGTCATCGTAATAGAAAAAGTAGTATCTTTGAGACGCTTCATTTTGGTAGGTTTTGTCATGTTAGGTTCTTTATTATTGCCAATATCGACACCTTCGGTCATGTGCTTTAGAAAGCTCGGAGTGTATTTTTTATTTACTTCCACTACATATTCCTTTTCATGGTTCTTGTCAGGGTTCAAGAGTCTATCTGTAATACGTCCGTCATTTGTGAGTATAATAAGGCCATAGGAGTCTTTGTCGAGTCTGCCAATCGGGAATACACGTGTGCGGTAATGTACTGTATCAACAATCTCTTTTTCTTCTCCCTGGGCATTAGTGGTCACAAGACCTTTTGGCTTGTTGTATGCCAAATACACATACTGAGTAGGTTTTCTCTTCTGGCTAACCACCACAACGTCAGTTTCTGTCACTTTGTCTCCCAGTACTGCTCGCTTGCCATTGATTGTCACGAGTCCTTTGGTAATGATTTCATCTGCACCACGCCTTGTTTCATATCCCTTGTCCGCGAGATATTTGTTGATTCGAATAACTTTTTCCATATATACACACTATAGCACCATATATCAATATAAAACATGTTATAATCACAAGAACTACATAAGTGAGTAAAGTTCTAGGTGGACTAAAAAAATAATTGTAGACGTACTAATGTACAGTGGAAATTATTTTTTAAAGTCCAACAACAAAATTTGCCAGTTATGAAGTTCTAAACTAATTTATAACGAGAGATGAGAAAATTAAAGAAAAATGAATGGATTGCTGTCACTGTTTCCTTGTTTGTGATAGGATTCTTTTTTATCTTTGGAGAACAGGTGTTACGAGTTGTCATTAATAGCGGTGCACGTGATGTAAGAATAAAGACTATGCCACAAATAATAATAGAAGATACTGAGTTTGGTACAGGAGCCGAAGCTCTCCCGGGGCGTGAGGTGACAGTCAACTATACAGGTACATTTACTGACGGAAAAGTATTTGACTCTTCAGTCGGCAAACAGCCGTTTACATTTCTTTTGGGCTCAGGGCAGGTGATACAAGGGTGGGATAAAGGTGTTGTAGGGATGAAAGTGGGAGGAAAGCGAGTACTCACTGTTCCTCCTGAATACGGATACGGTGCAAATGATTACGGACCTATCCCGGGGGAATCCACTCTTATATTTGAAGTTGAGTTGTTGAATGTTCAATAGTACTCAGATAGATGGTGCATTTCTTTGTCTCAATCTCCGCTTGTTTCTCGCAATGTACGTTAGTACATTTTGGTCGCAAGTCTCGCTTGTTTCGCGAACTACATCCATATCTGTGAGTCCTTGGAAGATATAGTGCTTCGGGTACAACTTTTTAAATCTGTGCAGAAGTTTTCAAGAGAGCCTCCTCTACAACTCTACATTGGATTTTGAAAAAATTTTACTTTAAGCTATTGTAGGTGAAATGAGACCGATTGAATTTAAAATAGAAAAAAAGTTGGTAGGAAAGCTCGGGCGAGTCGGTGTTTTGTCGACTCCACATGGAAATATTCAGACTCCGGCTTTTGTGACAGTAGGCACCAAAGCGACTGTCAAAGCTCTCACTCCTGAAATGGTGCGTGACCTCGGTGCACAAGTGGTACTCGCTAACACGTATCATTTATATTTAGAACCTGGGGAGGGAATTGTGCGTGATGCAGGTGGTATGCAGAAATTTATGAACTGGAACGGCCCGACCATGACAGACTCAGGGGGTTTTCAGGTGTTTTCACTTGGAGCTGCATATGGCCGGGGCTTGGGCAAGATATTGAAGCGAGGAGAAGAAGAACTCGCGCTTCCTGTATTTAATGAAGAGATTTCCCGGAAGGCGATCATCGACCCAAACGGAGTGATGTTTCGGTCTCATATCGACGGCTCGTCTCACTATTTTACTCCGGAAAAAAGTATTGAAATACAGCACAACTTGGGTGCTGATATTATATTTGCATTCGATGAATGCACTTCACCTCACGAGTCTGATCACTACCAGGCAGAAGCGCTCGACCGTACGCACCGCTGGGCAAAACGTTCGCTCGAGTACCACCATTCAAAATCAAATAAAGACTCTCAGGGTATTTTTGGAGTGGTCCAAGGAGGGCGCAATGAAAAGCTCCGAAAAGAAAGTGCAACCTTTTTAGGCAAACTCGACTTTGACGGATACGGTATAGGTGGGTCGTTTGAAAAAGAAGACATGAACAAAGCAGTGGAGTGGTGCAACAGCGTACTACCCGAAGACAAGCCACGGCATCTTTTGGGTATCGGAGAACCGGCAGATCTTTTTGGAGCAGTAGAAAACGGCTGTGACCTTTTCGACTGTGTCGCACCGACTCGTATGGGACGTAACGGAGGAGCGCATACGCGAGATGGAAAAATAAACCTGACTAATGCAGAATTCCGCACCGACTTTAGTCCGATTGATAGCGAGTGTGGATGCTATACCTGCGGGAACTATACTCGTGCCTATGTAGCGCATCTTTTTCGATCAAAAGAAATGCTTGCAGGGACTTTGACTTCGATCCATAATCTTCGGTTTATTATTTCTCTGGTCGACCGCATGCGTGAGGCAATCGGGAATGATACTTTTTTTGGATACAAAGAAGAATTTTTGAAGAGATATTACAAGGATTAAAAGTTGCTTGTTTTTCGAAATATCTGTATACTGATTGTAGGAGGTTTACAAATAGAAATAGAATTTCGTAAAAAAGAGAAAGGAGGATTTGTTCTAGGGAAGGGATGGTTATACTGCCCCCCCGCGTAAACCATCCCTTTTCATATTTTCACAAACGGCATTGCCGTTTTTTTCATATAAAACTACTAGGGTTACCCTAGGACATTTTTTTAAAAACTTTAAAAACACTTCCATTATACGCTTTTGTTGAGATCTGAAATTCCACTAGGGTTACCCTAGTGGAATTACTTCAAAGGAAGCAAAGTTTTCCACAGTATTGTGTCTAAGCTCAGATACATTATGCACTCATTAGGTAACTAATGACTCAGAAAATTCACACGCTTTAATCAGCTCCCTCGAAAGGTGAATAAATGATAATCATACGGATTCCACCACCACGGGTTCCTAGCTTTGAAGTACTAAGAAAAGGAAAGACCATCTTCCCTTGGGTGCCCTCATTTTATAAAGATCCCGAGGGCGGATTTTTTTTGTATAGTTTTTATTGTATAGTATGTCTCATGAAAGAGGTCTTTAACTTACAGAGTGAATATCTTCCAGCGGGAGACCAGCCCAAAGCAATCGAAGGGCTTGTTTCTGGTGTAAAAAAAGGCTTGCAACACCAGACTCTTTTGGGTGTAACTGGATCAGGGAAAACATTTACCGCAGCATCTGTGATAGCGCAAATAGGCAAGCCGACACTGGTGATTGCCCATAACAAGACGCTCGCTGCACAACTCGCCCAAGAGTACAGTGAATTTTTCCCAAACAATGCCGTCCACTATTTCGTCTCCTACTACGACTACTATCAGCCAGAAGCGTATATGCCGACCACTGACACATATATAGAAAAAGAAGCGATGATAAACGTGGAGATTGAACGCTTGCGCCACGCTTCGACTCAGGCACTCCTTACAAGAAAAGATGTGATCATTGTTGCTTCTGTTTCTTGTATTTACGGTTTGGGAAGTCCAATAGAGTACGAGAAAGTAAATATGAAGATTGCCAAAGGTGACAAAGTCACTCGCGCAGACTTTATTCGTCGACTGATAGATATTCATTTTGAGCGTACTCCTGCAGACCTAAACCCAGGCTCCTTTCGAGCACTTGGAAATATGGTAGAGATTATGCCTGTCTCAGAAAAGGTGATTTTTCGTATCGAGCTTTCCGGGGAGGGCATCACCGATATTATCAAGCTTGACCCGATTACTCGGGAAGTGATTGAGACGCTCGAAGTCTTTTTCCTTTTCCCTGCAAAGCATTTTATTAGTAGTCCTGAAGCAAGTGCTCGAGCATTTAAGACGATTAAAGCTGAACTCGACCTGCGTCTAAAAGAATTAGAAGCCGAGGGAAAAGTGCTGGAGGTGGAACGCTTGAAACGTCGGACTACCTACGACTTGGCAATGATCCGCGAGATGGGATACTGCAATGGTATCGAAAACTACTCACGACATTTTTCTGGGAAAAAACCGGGAGAAGCACCAGACACTCTGCTCTCGTACTTTCCACACAAAGCAGACGGAAGTCCAGACTTTCTTACAATTATTGATGAATCTCACGTGACTATCCCTCAGATCGGCGGTATGTTTGGGGGTGACTCTTCACGAAAGCAGGCTTTGGTTGATTTCGGTTTCAGACTTCCATCCGCTCGAGACAACAGACCACTTAATTTTAAAGAATTTGAACAAAGGGTCGGTCAGACAATATATACATCTGCAACTCCTGGTCTGTATGAAAAAGAAAAGAGTCAGAATGTAGTAGAACAGGTGATCCGTCCAACAGGACTGATTGACCCTGAGATAGAGATTCGCCCTGTTATTGAATCAACCTTTATGTTGGCTAAACCGTCTGCTACTGCAGATGGTCGCCCGACCCAGGCAAAGCCTGGGTATAGGGGGCAGATCAAGGATCTTATTGTTGAAGCAGAAAAAGATATCAAAAAAGGAGGGCGTGTTATCGCAACAACTTTGACCAAGAAAATGGCCGAGGATCTTTCCGAATATTTGAAAGAGAAAAAAATTAAGGCAGAATATTTACATAGTGACATTAAGACAATACAGCGTATCGAGATTCTTACCGAGTTTAGACGAGGAAAGTTTGACGTGCTTGTCGGTGTAAACTTGCTTCGAGAGGGCTTGGACTTACCCGAAGTAACGCTCATTGGTATTTTAGATGCTGACAAAGAAGGCTTCTTGCGATCTGACACTTCACTCATTCAAATAATCGGCCGAGCTGCGCGAAATGTAGAAGGGAGAGTGATTCTGTATGCAGACAGGATCACCGGCTCGATGGAACGAGCAATCGCAGAGACAAACCGTCGTCGGGCGATCCAGGTAGCACACAACAAAAAGCATGGGATCACTCCAAAGACAATCATAAAGCAAATTAAAGATATTACGGACCAACTTCAGTCAAAGCATGACAAGACAGTTGCGGGCATGGTTGCACTTGATACAAAGATTGGTGGTAAAAACATCGATAAGTTGATCAAACAGAAGGAAAAGCAAATGCAATCCTCAGTAAAGATTCTCGACTTTGAGACCGCAGCGCTCTTGAGAGATGAAATCAAAAAACTTTCAGAAATGAGAGATGACAAAGCTGACAAAGAAAAGCCCGAAGAATTTACAGTGATAATAAAGCCAGAGCTCGGAGTACTTGATAAAAAGGGGAAGAAAAAGAAATAAGGCTGCCTGGCTCATTCTAATGATGTTTCATATACAAAATTTTTAGGTGTGGTATTATGTGTGTGTCAGTATTTGAGTATAAACCTATAGCCCGTCCTACGGGCCTTCTTACGTATATGAAAGAAAAAAACACACCATCAAAAAAAATACATAGACCAGAGGCTAAATCCGCATTAGCGAATCGCCCGGCTCCCGTAGAACGGGAGCATAGAGACCTGATTATTGTCAGAGGTGCACGGACGCATAACCTTAAAAACATTACTGTGGAGATGCCTCGAGGCACAATGAACGTATTCACGGGTCTTTCAGGGTCAGGGAAATCTTCTCTAGCGTTTGATACTATTTTCGCCGAAGGGCAACGCCGATATGTCGAGTCTCTTTCTTCCTATGCTCGACAGTTCTTACGGCAGATGCAAAAGCCTGATGTGGATGAGATAGTCGGGCTTTCGCCTGCTATTTCTATCGACCAGAAATCTCGTTCGAACAACCCTCGCTCAACCGTGGCGACTATTACTGAAATCTACGACTACTTGCGTATTTTGTATTCACGTATCGGACATCCGCATTGCCTTGTCTGCGGAGATGAGATAAAAAAGCTCTCAAACGAAGAGATCAAGAATTTTATTCTAGAAAAAATTGAAGTAAAAAAGACAGAATACAAAGCACAGACAAAAAAAATCCCAATGCCTTTGTATGCAGAAGTGTTTGCACCGATCGTCCGTGGACGAAAAGGAGAATATTATCAGCTCCTCTACGACCTTTTGGGTAAGGGATATTCTCATGTACTTGTTGATGGTAAGCGTATGGCTCTCCGAGAGCGAATTGAACTTTCAAAAACAAAGCGTCATGACATTGACGTGCTCGTCGACAGTATCAGCATGCTCGACTTTATCGGAAGTGCGCGTGATGCCGAAGAACGCCTCTCAGAGTCTCTGGAAAAAGCGCTCGAAGAGTCAGATGGACTCGTAAAGATTGTTTTTCGCGACATGGCAAAAGAAACTGAGGCTAAACCATCCTCTTTTTCTAAAGAGGGTGGTCGCCCGGCTCAGGCAAAGCCTGAGCTTAGGGAGGAATTTTTTATGTCTTCTAAACTTTCCTGTCCAAAAGACGGATATTCATATCCAGAAGTCGAACCACGACTTTTCTCTTTCAACTCGCCTTACGGTGCGTGTCCTGAATGTAATGGTCTCGGTACTCGGCATTTTTTTGGAAATGAACAATGTCCAAAGTGTCAGGGTGCTCGACTACGCGAAGAAGCGCTCCATGTAAAAATCGGAAATAAAAATATTGTTGACTTTGTGGCGCTCTCAATATCAGATGCTCGTGATTTCCTTATTGAGCTCAAACTCAATGATCGAGAGAAAAATATTGCAAAAGTGGTCTTGAAAGAGATCGAGTCACGCATCGACTTTATGGTAAATGTGGGTATTGAATATTTGTCTTTGGACCGTCGTGCACACACGCTCTCTGGTGGAGAGGCACAACGTATCAGACTGGCGTCCCAGCTCGGTTCTGGGCTTGTTGGGGCACTCTACGTGCTTGATGAACCGACAATTGGTCTGCACTCTAGAGACAATGACCGACTGATCAAGACACTTTTAAATCTTCGTGATTTAGGAAATACGATCATTGTAGTAGAACACGACGAAGATACTATTTTTGCTTCTGACTATATTATAGACATTGGTCCTGGTGCTGGAGTGCACGGTGGAAATGTGGTGGTTTCAGGTTATCTCGATGATCTGATTTCGGCTAAGAAAAATGATTCCGGATCCGTCACGCTCGATTATCTTCGCGGAGACAATTTTGTTGAAGTGCCCGAGAAACGACGAAATAGTCCTAAGGGTGAGATTCAGATCAGAGGTGGAAAGATTTTCAATATTAAAAATATGAATGTGGATATTCCACTTGGACGTATTGTTTCAATCACTGGGGTATCGGGTTCAGGAAAGTCTTCATTTATCTATGAAATTTTGTACAAGAACTTGCAGGCGCGTCTTGAACGAAAATACAGAAGCGCGGAAACATTCAATGCAAAATCATTTGCAGGTTCAGAGTATATTGGACGCGCAATTCTGATCGACCAATCTCCGATCGGCCGAACACCACGAAGTAACCCTGCGACCTACACTGGCTCATGGACTTTTATTCGAGACCTCTTTGCTGAGTCCTCGGAAGCACGCGCTCGAGGTTGGAAGGCTTCACGCTTTTCTTTCAATGTAAAAGGTGGGCGGTGTGAGACTTGTCAAGGAAATGGAGAGATTGAAGTGGAAATGCATTTCTTGCCGACTGTTTATGTGCCGTGCGATGTCTGTAAAGGAAAGCGTTTTATGAAAGAAACGCTTGAAGTAAAATACAAAAAGAAAAATATCTACGATGTACTAGAAATGACTGTTGAAGAAGCCCTCGACTTTTTTATCGATATCCCTGCAATTTACGACCGTATGAAAACTCTTGGTGAAGTAGGGCTCGGCTATCTCAAGCTCGGCCAGTCAGCGACCACTCTTTCTGGTGGAGAAGCACAGCGTGTCAAAGTATCTTCAGAGCTGTATCGTCCACATTTGCAAAAGACGATGTATATTTTGGACGAGCCAACTATTGGTCTGCATTACGAAGATGTAAAGAAATTGATCGAGATTATGCAACGTCTTGTCGACAAAGGAAATACAGTGGTAGTGATCGAACACAATTTGGATATTATCAAGTCATCTGACTATGTGATCGATATTGGTCCTGAAGGAGGTTCTGGTGGTGGGTCTATTGTGGCTAAAGGAACTCCTGAAGAAGTGGCAAATGTAGAAAAAAGCTATACTGGAAAATATTTGGCAAAAGTGTTGAAGGATTATCGGAATAGGAAAAAAGGGTAGAAGATAGATGTTAGAAGATTGAGGTAAGAAATGTAAAATAAAATGCGGGCCCTGTGTAGGGCCCGCAAATCAGGGTTAGTGTGTTGATTGTGGGTTTATCTGGGCCTCAATTCTTTCCAGCCGTTCGGTAAGCTTTCTAAGCTTATCGAAAAAAGTGACGTCATCATTTTGATTGACGAAGCAAAGTCTAAGCATTTCAGATTTGCTTATACGGTTACGCATAGCAATCTCTCCCAGTTTATTTGCTTCCTCCTGTGTCAGCCTGACGTTAATTGACATATTTCGCTTTATCATTGTTTCTCTCCTAAATATACAGTATAATACTTAACATGAACCGTCAAGATGCCACTAACATCATAAAAACCTTTCCTGAAACACCCGGGGTGTATTTTTTCCGTGCAAAACCCGCCGCCCCTAAGCCCGGTGTAGGGGAAATTTTGTACATCGGCAAGGCCACGAGCCTGCGTGATAGGGTTAAAAGTTACTGGGCAAATGATATTGCGGTCACTCGTGGTCCGAAGATCGTCAAGATGCTTCTTGAGTTCGATGCAATTACATTTGAGAAGACAGACTCTGTGCTTGAAGCACTTTTACTCGAGTCATATCTTATCAAAAAATATCAGCCAGAATATAACACGAAAGAAAAAGATAATAAGAGCTTTCATTATGTAGTGATCACTAAAGAAGATTTCCCTCGGGTGCTTTTGATTCGAGGACGAGATATTCTTATCTCTGCACTTTCACAAAAAGGTGCCAATAAAAATGAAAGAATGATTGACTACACCATCGCCGAATCTTTTGGTCCATTTCCCTCAGGCTCCACACTCCGCGAAGCGCTCGTACTGATTCGTAAGATATTTCCATTTCGAGATAAATGTGTACCTTGTCTACAAAAACCCCTGTACAAGGTACAGAGGAAAGAAATGATAAAGAAAAACCCTATACCTGGCATAGGGGTAAATGAAAAAGAATGTAAGCCATGTTTTAATCGGCAGATTGGTCTTTGTCCTGGAGTGTGTACAGGTGAAATTTCAAAGGAAGAGTATCAGAAGACTATATATAATATTGTTCACTTTTTTAGAGGTCAAAAAAAAGTAATACTGCGTGATCTCGAAAAGCAGATGAAACTCTATGCAAAAGGGAAATATTTTGAAGATGCGGGGAGAGTAAAAAAACAGATTTTTGCATTGACGCATATTCACGATATTTCACTCATTAAAGAAGAGTTTTTTGTGGAAAAATCAGGGACGGCATTTCGTATCGAGTCCTACGACATCGCTCATATGGGTGGGGAAAATGTGGTTGGTGTGATGACGGTAGTGGAAAATGGTGAAATTTCAAAAAATGAGTATAGAAAGTTTAAGATCAAAAATGATCCCCTAAACTCCAGCTCTGCCGAAGTCGGGCTAGCCCGATCGTCATCGATTGCCTTAGTGCGACCCGCTACTGGGGGTTTAGCCGGAGTAAATGATACTAAAGCATTAAAAGAAGTGGTTTCCCGGCGACTGGGGCATATTGAGTGGCGCATACCAGATTTGATTGTTGTTGATGGAGGAATTGCTCAAAAGCGAGCAGTAGAAAAAGCTGTACGTGAAGCAAAGTACGATATACCCGTAGTGTCAGTGGTAAAAGATGAGCGTCATAAGCCGAAGGAAATTCTCGGTGACAAGTCTTTTCTCAAGTACGAAAAAGAAATCCTTCTTTCAAATGCAGAAGCGCATCGTTTTGCGATTGGATTTCATAAAATTTTGAGAAATAAAAATATGTTTCAGTAGTACGAAAGAATATTTATTCGTACTTGTATAGTTGTAGAAGGTGTTTGTCTCCGTGATATAATGTCCGTATGAATAATGCATCGCTTATCCGAGTCGCAGTTTTACGTGGAGGTCCGTCACATGAGTACGACGTGTCGCTCCGCACTGGAGGAGAAGTGTTGAAACATCTACCAAGTGAATACAAAGGAGTGGATATCTTGATTGATAAAAATGGAGTCTGGCACATGAATGGCCTTCCAAAATCTCCTGAGAAAATATTTCCACATGTCGACATTGTGTGGAATGCGCTTCATGGCTACTCAGGTGAAGATGGGAAAATAAGTAGCATGCTCGAGATGCACGGTATGCCACACACAGGTTCTGCCGTACTTCCGTCTGCATTTAGTATGAACAAGTCTCTGTCTAAAAATTTATTTGGTAAATACGGCATCAGAATGCCTGAGTCGACGACTATGCACAAGGACGAATTGACAAATGCGCGCATACACGAGATTTTTACCACACTACCGCATCCGGCAATCGTAAAGCCTGTTTCAGGAGGTTCGTCTCTTGGAGTAAAGGTGGTCACCACTATTCCTGAACTCGTCACAGCTATAGAAGAAGCATTTGCCTATGGAGAAAAAGTGGTTGTCGAAGAATACATTAGCGGGCGGGAAGCAACATGTGGAGTGATTGCTGGATTTCGCGACGAAGGCTTGTACGCACTCCCGGTACTCGAAGTAAAAAAACCTGACGGACATTTGCATCATAGCTTTGAACATAAGACAGAGGGTGGAGCAGACTTTGATCACTTGAGCCTCACTCCACTTGAAAAAGCAGAAGCAAAGCGTGTGGCGATACTCGCACACCGTGCACTCGGTCTCTCGCATTATTCTCGCGCAGATATGATCGTGCACCCAAAGAGAGGTGTTTTCCTTCTTGAGGTCAATAGTCAGCCAGGACTCGCCCAAGGGTCTGCATTTACTCATGGACTGCAACATGTCGGTACGACACTTTCTGACTTCTTGGGGCATGTGCTTAGAAGAGTAGCCTAAAGCATTTTTCGATATTTTTTACTAAAAAATGGTCGCTCGAACATTTTCCTAAGAAAATGTTTTAAGTAAAAGATGGAGATAAATGGATCAGGATCCCTATTTTTTAGGAGTAATCAAGCGATCTGCAATCTGACTAACTATAATAGCAAGGATAATAATAGTGGTGTATATGCCCATCGCCATACTAAATGTAACAGGTAGAGTATCAATTGAACCAAGGATAAATGCGGCAAACCAAGACACCACAGAAACAGCTCCAAAAGCAAAAGATTGTCTGCGAATGCGGACATGTTTATGATTACTGTTTGTGTCCGTAAAGTTTATCTTCTTGAGTGACTTGTGTGTAATCTTCCAAAATAGATATCCGTTTAAAATAATTACAAACACGATAGCTGTTTTGACTAAAAATTTGGTTGAGTATGCATATGTCAAAGGGTCAGAAAGAAATATTGCAAGACCACTCAGTGTAATTAAGCCCAAGCTGATCCAAATAACATAGGAGAGGACCTGGAGTGTTATGTTCTCTGTTTTATTTATTTTCTTGTCTTTGATATAGACACTAAAGAGTACATCTGACACAAGTGCTGTACCCATGCCGACAATGACTGAAAAAACATGAGCAATGACAGAAATTTTTTTGTATTCACTAAAAAATTGTATTGTTTCTTCCATGAAGATATTTTAGCATTTTTTGGTACGCTTCCAAAGGGGAGGTGGGTACATACATAATAAATATAAATCAAATCAAGATTATTGGATGCTAGATTTTACGAAATAATAGTATAGATATTAGACAAATCAAAATTAAAAACGGTACCTCACACCGATTCCCCGAGAAATAGGGTCAACGAGAAATGGGGACAGCCGGCATTTTCATGAACGTTCGAAATTAAAGGTATCTGACACCGATTCTTGGGATATTACGGAGTGCTTGACAAAATTACTATAATATGATAATATTATAAGTGGATCCAGGGAGGCACCCACACCCCACGTTTTAATATATTAATTTGAATCAATTCTCCTGAAAAAAGAAGCACGTCAGTGCTTCTTTTTTCTTTTCCTGTGCTCTGCAAGTACTTCCTTGGGTAGTTTGTAGTTTAAA
>Ga0163153_10006999_pt1 | contig 12373 bp, 13 predicted proteins | sample OliLakLV19MP6IB1_FD_148629 | JGI IMG/M metagenome (GOLD analysis project Ga0163153, IMG submission 148629) | Freshwater microbial mat bacterial communities from Lake Vanda, McMurdo Dry Valleys, Antarctica - Oligotrophic Lake LV.19.MP6.IB-1 | ecosystem: Environmental > Aquatic > Freshwater >... | reverse complement strand
TGCTGAACTGCGGCGCATTTTACAGGAAGCCGATATGGCTACCGCCGATGGGATGCCGCTGGTCTGGAGTGCTCGCTTATTGGGCGTCCCGATCGAAGGACGTGTGACTGGGGCTGATATGGTGCCGGCGCTTGCCGAACGAGCAGCACAAAAAGGTCACTCCATCTACTTCCTGGGCGCAGCCCCAGGCATTGCAGAAAAAGCCGCCAAGATCTTGCAGCAGCAATACCCTGGGCTACAGATCGCTGGGATAGCTTCACCTTCTGTGGAAGCAGTACAAAAAGGTGATCAAACTATTATTGCTGCGTGTAAGGCCGCTAATCCCGATATCCTGTTAGTCGCCTTTGGCAACCCGAAACAGGAAAAATGGATCTACCGCCATGCCCAGGAACTTGGTGTGCCGGTGATGATTGGGGTTGGTGGTACCTTTGATTTTATTGCCGGTGTTACCAAACGAGCACCGCGATGGATGCAACAAAGTGGGCTGGAATGGATCTATCGCCTGATACAACAGCCAAGTCGCCTCTGGAAGCGATACATAACCGATCTCTTTGGCTTTGGCTATTTTTTTCTTTGGCAATGGTGGATTATGCGTCAAAAAGCTTCTACATCGCCAATACTACCAACTTCTGAGTTGCTGACCGTACGCGAAACAGTGATCATCAATGTACAAGGTCGGGTTGATCGCAGTAACCAGAACGCTTTTGCCGAAAAAGCATACCGAGCGCTGGCCGAGCAACCTTATTTGATCCTGAACCTTGCGCAGACCGATTTTCTTGATAGTTCGGCGATTGGCACACTGGTTGCGCTCTGCAAACAAGCCCGCGAAAGAGGCGGCAATCTGTGGCTGACCAACGTACCAAGGACAATTAGTCAAGTGTTTTCACTTTTGCGCCTGGATCAATTTTTTACTGTTTGTCACAGTGTTGAAGAAGCGCTCCAGGAGCGACAGCAATCACGAGTCATCAAGACACACAGCCAGCCAGTTGAACCGAGCGATTCAAAAGTAATGGCACTGCGTTGAGTAGACAAGTTGAGTAGACAAGCAGTTTAATTGTTATATCGGTTCAAGATAGTACGTCCACGAAGACATTTTGGGATGAAGAAGGAAAAAGCGTTATGCAAGCGATTCTGATTGCCACAGGTGAAAACCATAAGTTACTCCCACTTACCGGTACTATGCCAGCGCCTATGGTTCCGATTGTAGACCGACCGGCTATGGTATACGCGATTGAATTATTGGCCCGCGCCGGCATCCGTGACATCTTCGTGAGTCTGTCTGATCAAGCCAATGCGATTGAAAGTTATTTTGGCAACGGTGAACGTTGGAATGTGCGTCTCCACTATCTGCTCCAGCGCAATGCTTCTGGGTCTGCCGGTGCGATCAAGCGCGCTGAACAATTATTGACGGAAACCTTTATTGTCTTGCCAGCCGACGCGTTGGTGGACCTGGATATTGAAACAGCGCTCGCTTTTCACCAAGCACATGGCGGTCTCGCCACAGCCATTCTCAGCCAGAGCGCAGTGACCGATGAAACAACGTCTCGCCTTACTACGCTTGATGTCGATGGACGCCTAGAGCCAGCGGTACGGTCGACCATCGTCGATACAGGATACATTCATACGGGTGCCTTTATCTTTGAACCGGCCGTACTAAGCTATATACCAGCGACCATAACAGCCGAATGCCATACACATCTGATGGCAACGTTGTTCCATGCAAAACAAGCCGTTTATGGTCATGTCATGGACGGCTACTGGAATTCTCTAGCTACGTTTAGTGACTTTCAGGCCGCGCAAAACGCAATCTTGGCCAGCCTTAGTACAACCAATGAGAACGATCGCCAAAACTGTATCCGCTATCCCTATGTTGAAGCAGGCGAACTTCAGCCAGGCGTCTGGGTAGGGACCCACACAGTCATCCACCCTACGGCACGGTTGACACCGCCGCTCTTCATTGGCTCCGGCTGCCGCATTAGTCGTGATGTCGAAGTAGGACCAGAGACGATCATTGGCTCCGGCGTCGTGCTTGACGAAGGGGTAACAGTTCAACAGAGCACGGTATTATCGCACACCTATGTCGGTCAGTTCTTACACCTGGCGGGACGAGTTGCCCATCACACAGAATTGATTGATGTCGAGACGGAGATCAACATTCAAATTGCTGACCCCTGGCTACTATCGAGTGTCAATCCGACGTTGCCAGGCAATTTGGTGCGCAATGTCGCCGAGAGATTGATCGCGTTGCTCATGCTTGCCGTAGTAACACCCTTACTAGCTTTCCTGGGTGCGGCTATTTGGATAACCTCTGGCGGGCCGATCTTGAACCGTGTTCAACGCTTTGGACAAATGCCCATGTTACAGGCAAATCCGCAACTGGTGACACTCTTTCAGTTCCAAACACGCAAGCCCAACAATGCCACAACGGCGTTGGGGAGGTTTCTAGAAGCTTGGGAATTGCACCGGCTGCCAGAATTATGGAATGTGGTTTATGGGGATATTGGATTGGTTGGTGTTAAACCATTACCCTTAGCCGATAGGAACTCTTTGTATGAAACATGGCAACAAGGTCGCTTTGGTGCACCGGCAGGCTTTACAGGATTGTGGTATACACAGACAATGCCAACGACTGATGCCGACGAAATTTGCATTATGGATGCGTATCAAGCCACGACGCATACTTGGCAAGAGGATTTTCAACAGCTACTGTTGACGCCCGTGGCCTGGTTTCGGCGGTTGCGCCGAGTGGAAAACCACGATCAATTCAACCAAGCCCAGGTCAGCCGATCAATGATTGGAGCATCCAGTATTCATCTACGGTATGGCGAACATGAAAATATGACGTTCGTTGCAACCACACTGCAGGAACAATAGGCACAGTTACCCCTGTTTGCCACTCGATCGTTTTTGACGCTACAGAGATTACACAATTTGTGTTATACCACCCCCACTTTCGGCTGATGAACAAATGGACAGAGGAGAGTATACTTTGAATTTGCAACTGAATTCGTTTGACAATGTGATGGTGATTAAAATTTCAGGACGCATTGATACCCACTCCGTCCCGCAGCTACGTCAACAGCTTGCCTTGACGAACGAGGAGGCCAAGAAAAATGTTGTCCTTGATCTAGCGGGTGTTGACTTTATTGATTCAAGCGGTTTGTCAACCATTGTTCACAGCATGAAACAATGTCGCGGTAGCGGTGGTGATCTGCGCCTATGCAAACCGCCGCAAGCTGTGCGCATGGTGCTGGAATTGACCCGCTTGGATAAGGCGCTAGACATTTTTCCAAACCAGGAAGGTGCAGTTCTTTCATTCAAACCAACAGCGGACAAGCGTGAATTTTACGCTGCGCGGTAAGTCGGAATAGGTAACAAAGTTTCGCGCCGCTTGCTCCAATGCGCGATTCATCCGGCGGCTACAGGTGGTGCACCTAATTGTGGATAAATCGAGATTTACACAATTTGTGTGATACCACCCAGCCACAATAGAATGAGCCAACTATCAAGTATCAGTAACCGCAATGTCAGTAGAGAGATGACTTTGGACTGCGGGCTACTGGAGTCTATAGTAGTGGCAAACGGAATCGAGCATGGAGCAAACAGAAATAGTATCGCTTACACTACCGGCGCGCTATCGGTATCTCAAGTTGATTGGGGAGTCTATTGAATTGCTGTTAGCCGAGTTACCCAACCAACCAGATCAAAAAGAGCTGATTTATGGCATCAAGCTGGCCGTGCATGAAATCGCTAATAATGTGATTCAACATGCCTATGGCAAGGAAGAGGGTTCAATCGAGGTAACTTTGCACTTCGACCCCATTGCCAGTTGTTTTACGGCTGCTTTATATGATACAGGCGCAGTCTTTGTACGGGATGAAGTACCTACACCAACGCTTGACGAGCCGAAAGAGTCTGGATACGGTCTCTTCTTGGCTACACAGTTGATGGATGAAGTAAGCTACCAACGGCAGCCGGATGGCAATCACTGGCAATTACGAAAAAAGCTTGCGTAAGATCCGTTTTCATGAGTTTTAATATACAAAACAGGAAATAGGGTTATGGTAGAAATCGAAGTTAAAAAGAGTTATGCCAATTTCGGTCTTGGCCGTTCCATCCGTCAATTCAAACATGCGCTTGTCAAGCGCTGGCACAGTGATGATGGTATGGTAACACTGCTGCGCTATGTGCAAGAAAGTGAACAGCGGATCCAGCGCCAACTTGGGAAAAAAGTCGAAGGGCTGCGTATGCTTGAAATTGGGCCAGGTCAGGGTCTAGAACGAGCACGTTACTTTGGCCGCAAAAATGCGGTAATCGGCATGGATCTGGATGTGATCCCTGTCGGGTTTGATCTCAACAGCTACCTGCGCATGTTCCGCGAAAATGGGCCAGGACGCGTTGCCAAGTCGATTGGTCGCCGTCTCTTGATCGGACAAGCCGACGAGAGAGCCTGGGCCAATCTTTTGGGGGTAGAACATTTTCAAAATCCCAAACTGATCCACGGCAATATTTGCGCGGAAGCGCCGCCAGTTGGTCAATTTGATGTCATCATGAGTTGGTCAGTCTTTGAACATTTGCCCAATCCACAGCAGGCAATCGCCAATATTGTGAAGCTGCTAAAACCGGGCGGCGTCTTTTATATCAGCCTCCATCTTTATACCTCGAACAATGGTCACCATGATATTCGCGCTTTTACTGGCGACGAAGATCAGCTTCCGCTGTGGGCCCATCTGCGTTCCACAACCCAGCACGCGATTGCCCCCAGTGCTTATTTGAACCGGTGGCGGTTGGCCCAGTGGCGGGAATTGTTTACAGCCATGACCCCTGACCATCAGGAGATTTTAGAGGATTTTGAGTCCTATGAACGCTTCCAGCCGCGTGTCACCAAAGAACTGCGCCGCGAGTTGGCTGAGTATAGCGACGAAGAACTCTATACTATCAATGCAGTCTACGCCTGGCGCAAATCGACAGCATAAGAGTTTTTTGTTGCGTAGGGTGCCAAATCACGTCCTACGCAACACGTGGTAATTCTGAAGTAACAGATACGGCTCAGCCCGCTCGATTACGCCCACACAAAAGTGGAATAGACTTACGCAGTGCTCAGAAGTTCGACTTTTGTCAAAAGTCGAACTTCTCTGGCAACTTACCTTATTTTGCGTAAGTCCTATTGAATAAAACCTAGTGGCGTAGATGACGTAGCATCATCTCCTGATAGGTGTCAAGCGGCGGGGTCACCATACCTGGTTCCTTGCCCATTTCATCCCATGAACGCATGCGTAACTTGTCTTTGAAAAGTGGATCACTTTCAAAAGCGGCAACCTCTTTCGGCATCATGGGGCCGCCTTGATGCCGTAGCGTTGCTGTGCTGGCCGGCGACAATTGGGCCGCATAGGTAGGATTGGTTGCTACTAAATAGCGTTTGGCAGCAACATGGGCCTTGACCAGATCCGCAAGCTTCTGTGAGAAGCCGCGTTCTAGCAGAAAGCGCGCACCGATGCCTTCGTGGTCAACCATACCAATCTCAGCGTCCATTTGTTCTGCCGCCGGGTCACAGATATGCCCGATGTCATGGAGTAGCGCGGCTAGAATCGTCTCCTCATCATCGGTCACATCGGCCGCAAACTTCGCACATTGCAGAGCGTGATCCAGTTGTGTCACCCCTTCTCCGTACCTAAGCGTGCTGCCAGGGCCGGCCAACAGTCCGAGAATCTCCTCAACAACTTGTTTGGGTGCAAAACCCATTGCTACCTCCACGTAAAATTAGGGTACATGTAGTTCCCAGGCATGGACGAAAGTTTCCGGCTCCACATGAAGTGCATCAGCGACGCGATTGATGTAATTAAAGTAAGCGATCACCTGGGTAGCATCATGGATCGCGCGATCATCCAGTTCATAACGGCGCAATTCATCTAGGTCCGCTGCGGTCATGGCAGCCGGCGTCTTTGTCATCTTGACAGCGTAGGTGCAAAGCGCGCGATCAGTCGCGGCGAGCGACGCCTGACGCCAATCCGCAGCGAGCGAATGGACAAAACGATCAGCGTCAGCTTCATCCGTGATCCCAAAATCGGCGACCTCAGCCCGGAGGTCGTGGGCATGGGAGCGGCGTCAATAGAGACAGTGATTTTCCGCCGAGACAACCACCGCCAGCATCTCCCGTTGGCCGCGACTCAGGGGTGACTCGCCGTGCATCAACGCGCCATACATATCCATCGAGGCTTTGAGCGTGCGGGGATTCTGGCTCATAATACTCACAATATTCCAGATGCGGCCAGCGCGTTTGATCGCTGCGTCATATTGTTGTTTGAGAAAGCCGGTCGCTTCCTCGTAGGCAAAAACTTTGATCCACGGCATAGCTTTATTCCTCCTCAAACATATCAGCAGAAACCAGCATCTTCTTGCCATCTTCCATACGCACCCAGCGCCCGACGGTCTGTTCAAATTGCATAATCGATTCAGAGCGTTGACCCAATTGGGAGAGTTCGTCAAAATCGGCAATGGAAAAGAGTGATGTGTCGGGTGCGTCTGGCAAAGTCAGAATATGCTTGATAAACAGATCACGTGCACCAATCAGATCTTGATGCAGCCGAATTTCCTGGGTACGGTTACGCTCAAGAATAGTAATCAAACGTTGCTTGGCAGTCACTGCATCAACTTTCTCTACATTGACGGGCATATCATGCGCGTCCCAGATGGCAACAAATTGACGATGTGCTTCCTGTAGCGATCGCTGGGGAAATAGTAGCGTATCTTTCATAGCGCCGTCCCACGGTGGATTGAAGTCGATTAGAAAACCCATACCGCGTACCCGGGTTTGCTGGCGATTTGTGTACCAAAAGATATAGAGAAATCCTTGTGAGTCTAATTCATCTGCCCCATAGTAAGCGGCATGGAAGTTAGCGGCATGATCACTCATAGGCACTACTGCTTCCACACCCCATTGTTGTAGCCAGAGCGCCGCCATTTCCCGTTCTTGAATCGGTAGATTACCCTGCGTGATCAATGCAGTCAATGCATCAACCCCATTCATCTGTTGCAGCCAGGCCGGCAACAATTCGGCTAAACGATCCCGCGTAGGCACCTCTGTATCATTGACAGCTTTCAGGAGAATGGGTAGATAATCTTCCGTGGCTAGATCTTTGGTTATGGTTGCCAAATCAGCATAAATAGCGGAGGCCGCACGCTCCGCCCACCCTGGATTCTTAAATAATCCATCCAACCGCGGTCGAAGTAGGCTCAGCGGCGACAAATTGGGGCCACGACTTGGTTTCTTCTTTTTACTCATAATTTCATATCCCCCTTAATACCGCAAGCAACCGATCCGTCTGCTCTGGTCGGCCAACCGAAATGCGAATACAGTTGTCAAGCCCAGCTTTGTTATAGTAGCGCACCAGAATGCCATGCTGTTCAAGCGTCTGTTTTAAAGCGCGAGCATCACGTTCCAGCACACGGCAGAGAATAAAATTGGCCTGGGTTGGATAGGGGTGTAAATAGGCAATGGTTTGGAGCGCGGCCAATAAGCGGTTGCGTTCGGCTTTGATCTTAGCAACGATCGCCATGATCTCATCCACATGGCGCAGACTGGCCAACCCAGCCACGCTGGCCGCAACATTCACATTATAGGGTTGCTTGAATTTCCACAATGCCTGCATCAACCACAGCGGACAGATGCCATAGCCCAGACGCAAGCCGGCAATCCCAGCCGCCTTGCTAAAGGTGCGTAGCACGACAAGATTCTCATGCGCCAGCACCCAATGCGCCCGACTGGGATAGTCGGCAAACTCAACATAGGCTTCATCCAACACAACCAGCAGCGGTAGGGCAAGCAGCCGTTTCAGATCTTCATCCGGCAGCCAGTTGCCGGAAGGGTTATTAGGCGAGGTGAGAAAAAGAATTTTGGGTTTTAGAGGGAGAGTTAGGGATTTAGGCATTGAGAGATTGTCTATGGGTTCTATGTTCTTAATCTCTAAATCTCTTACTCTCTTGACCACCTCGTCAACAGCAACCGCAAAATCTCCGGTTCGCCATACTTTGATCACGCTTGCCCCAGTGAGACCAGTATCGAAGCTATACATGCCAAAGGTAGGTGGGCAGTTGATGATGGCATCGTCCGGTTGCAGGAAGAGGCGACAGAGATAGTCCAGCATTTCATCCGCGCCATGCGCGGGTAGAATATGCTCGGCAGGTACACCGACAAAAGTGCTGAGCGCGGCGCGCAGTTCGGCCTGCTGGGGGTCCGGATAGATATGGTAATAGGGATATTCGGCCAATGCTTCAGCGACAACAGGCAACGGGCCATAGGGATTTTCGTTGGCGTCAAGCTTGATCAAGCGCTCGGCAGGAATACCCAACCGTTGACTGAGCACTTCAAAGGGCTGGATTGGCACATACTCTTCCAGATCAGCAATCTCTGGACGGAGCAAGGATTGAGCAGAAAATGGGTTCATGGTCATGGCAGTCACTGGTGTAATCATAGTCGTAGTTATAAGCATAGAAGGATAGAATTTTCACTTTATCCAATTCTACGCTGAACCATCCGATAAGCCAAGAATAGTTTGGCGTGTGTAACGTTCGCTGCTATACTCACAGAAGGTAGCGTACGCTTTGGCTACAAAGATCGCTCAATGCAGGTTGCATAGCGAAAGGAAACCACGATGTCCAACCCACTTTCTAATGAGCAAATCCGCGAATTTGTCATCGCCGGTCATGGCAACTTCGAAAAAGTCCAGGCCCTATTGGCTGACCATCCAGAACTGTTAAACATCGCTCACGTCTGGCGTGAGGACGATCATGAGACAGCACTTCAGGGGGCAGCGCATGTCGGCAATGCGACGATTGCGGAATATCTACTAGCCCAAGGCGCGCCACTCGATATTTGCACGGCAGCTATGCTTGGGCGCAGGGCGGCCGTTGAGAGCTTTGTCCAGGCCGACGCCGATGTGATTCACCAAACAGGCGCACATAGGATTCCGCTCTTGACACATGCAGCCTTCAGCGGGGATCGCGGATTGGTGGAGTGGCTAATGGAACAGGGCGCGTCTACGGGCAGCTCCTCGGCGCTGCACAATGCTGTCAACCGAGGCTATGTGGACCTCGTCGGTTGGTTGCTCACCCATAGCAAACCGGATTTGAGCTGGAAAAACTTTCAAGGCAAAACAGCCTTAGCGGTTGCCCTGGAAAATCGGCATGAAGCCATTGTTCAGTTGCTACAAGCACACGGTGCGACAGAAGAATAATGGTCACGATCATGCAACCAGCCCAATTTGCCCGCCAACTCCAAGAAAACATCGCCAGCGTCATCATCGGCAAAGAAAAAGCCGTGGAACTGATGCTCGTCGCCTTGCTTTGTGAAGGTCATATTTTGCTCGAAGATGTCCCCGGCATCGGTAAGACGACGCTGGCTAAGGCACTGGCGCGTAGCATCGACTGTTCCTTTGCGCGCATCCAGTTCACGCCGGATCTGTTGCCAAGCGATGTCACGGGTATTAACTACTTCAATCAAAAAGCCCAGGAATTCCAGTTTCGGCCAGGGCCAGTCTTTCGTCAGATCTTGCTTGGCGATGAGATAAACCGCGCTACCCCGCGCACCCAGGCTAGTTTATTAGAAGCAATGGGCGAGAAGCAGGTCACGATTGACGGTGAAACCATGCTGCTTCCCAACCCTTTTCTGGTAATCGCAACGCAGAACCCCATTGAGTTGGAAGGCACCTTTCCCCTGCCCGAAGCCCAGTTGGATCGCTTTCTGCTGCAAATTGGGGTAGGCTATCCGACGGTCGAGGAAGAAGAGGAGATCCTGTTGCGCTACGAACAGAAAGATCCCTTGGCAGCGTTACGGTCAGTTACGGACGCGGTTACGGTTACGGCATTGCAGCAGCAGGTGCGCACGGTGCATATCAACGCCGATGTGCGGCGTTACATCTTGACTCTTGTGCGCCACACCCGTGACCATCAAGCGGTCCAGTTGGGTGTTTCGCCCCGCGGCACGTTAGCCCTCTATCGAGCCAGCCAAGCGCTTGCTGCGCTGCGCGGTCGCGACTATGTGATTCCCAGTGATGTGAAACAGCTCTGCCCCGCTGTTCTCACCCACCGCATCCATATCAGCGCGCAGACGCGGCTACGCGGTCGCAACACCGCTCAGATCGTCCAAGAGATCGTGGAGAGTACACCGGCGCCAGTGGTATCGTAGAGAAACATTTTTGGCTCAACTGGAATTCAAGGGGTTGACAGCGTAGGTGCGGTTTGTAACCGCACAGTTCCCTAGAGCACGTGCGCGCCTAGCAGGCCACCGAAACCGCACCTACGATTCCAGGTTGCTTGTCAACCCACTGAGATCCGGTTGAACCACATTTTTCTACCAAGAGAAGCTGTGTATGAATAAGCAGTTTGTCCGATCTGCCGTGAAATGAAAGGAGCTTTGTGATGAATACATTAATAGCAACGCGTGGCCCATGGACAAACGCCGATCTTGATTTGTTGCCCATGAATGGCGTCCGCTATGAAATCGTTGATGGAGAACTCTTTATGTCTAAAGCACCGCATTGGCATCATCAAGCTGCCTGTACCAATATTGCGGCTGAGCTAAAACTGTGGATACGTGCAACTGGACAGGGCGCAGTTGTCGTCACCCCTGGCGTTCTCTTCAATGAAGCCGATGATGTGATTCCAGACGTGGTCTGGATCAGCCATGAACGTCTAGATGCACTGATGGACAAAGCCGGCCACCTGACTGGTGCGCCGGAATTAGCCGTGGAAGTCCTCTCTTTTGGCGAGCAGCAAGAAAAGCGCGACCGCCAGTTCAAGCGCAAACTCTACGAAACCCAGGGAGTACGCGAATATTGGATTGCTGATTGGCGGCTGAAGCAGGTAGAGATCTATCGCCGCGAACAGGGTATGCTACGTCTGGTGGCAACATTGTTGGCCGAGGATACTGTAACTTCGCCGTTGTTACCGGGTTTTTCATGTCCAGTGGCACGTTTTTTTGATTGAGCGGGGAGAGCATCGGATCATTCAGGCGCGATCCATAAGCACGCGATTATCTACGATTTTATCTGGGAATGACCAAAAGCTAAAGGTAGTTAGCAGCTATGACCACGCCTGTAATTTACAGAACTCAACTGGGGCGCTGATTGCGCTTGTCACTCCGCCCTATGGCAATGGCCCCTTTCATATTGTGATTCCAGCAGTTGGGCTTTCGACAGTTAACATCAAAGTCAACACCAATCCGTATATATCTTTACACACGGATAAATTGACAGGTGAGGATTTCACGATCCTGTTGACACCGGCGCAGTATTGGAATCCTCTTCTACCCCCATTGACACACTTCGCAGCTTCCACCTTCACTTATCTGCTAAATCTGTACAGAGCATCCGATGTTTCAAGTATAGCCATTGGCGTAGACAGCGCGGTAAGCAAGAGTCTGACAGCAGGCCAAAGTGGTGCGTTGGCGCAAACGTCCTATGCCATGCGCGTACAGCAAGGCATAAGAGCGCTCCGCACAGGACTGACCACAGAGAATAAGTCACTGCTTGAAGAGGGCGTGTACCGGTTAGCGGGTCTAGGCCCTGGGCTAACGCCGGCCGGGGATGATTTTCTGGTGGGACTTTTGGCAGCACTTTATGCCGGTGGCCCTTTGCTTACCCGCAAACCGTGGGCTGTGTTACAGGCCCAATGTGAACAGATCGCAACCGTGGCGGCCAGCCGCACAACCACCTTGAGTGCGACTTGGCTCACTTGTGCCGGTCAAGGGGCCTTTGGGGAAACATGGCATGATCTCATCAACAGAATAAACCAACAGAAAAAAACACTCATCGCCCAAGCGCTTACGCGTATTCTCGCCACGGGCGCCTCTTCCGGCGCAGATGCTCTAAGCGGTTTTTTGTGGGGTATGCAGTTGATGCCGGATATGGGATGATAGAGGAATTGGGTGATTGGGTGATTGGGTATTGGGTGATTGGGTATTGGGTGATTTCGACAGGCTCAATCACCCAATACCCAATCACCCAATCTTTTTCATTGCTGTTGATAGCGCACATAGAGTTCGCGGGTACGTTCATCGGCAGTCAAGTCAAAGGCAACCAATGGGCCAACGGGGGTGCGCTGGGGATCAAGCAATTGCACTTCCCACCGTCCAACCTGCGGCTCGACAAACACAACGCTCATGTTAAAAAAGCGCGTATAGGGGCTTGGTTCGTCGCGCGTCTGCTCCGGAACGCCGCCTGTTGACACTTCCTCGACCGTCAGTGGCGACCCATTATGGAGAACTTGTAGCGTATAGCCGGCCAATCCATAGGTTGTCGGCGAGTAGACATAGAGATAAATCCGCACAACATTGGCGGCGAGCGAATCGGTCGGAAATTTTTCCGCAGCTTCTATC
>Ga0163153_10006998_pt1 | contig 12376 bp, 11 predicted proteins | sample OliLakLV19MP6IB1_FD_148629 | JGI IMG/M metagenome (GOLD analysis project Ga0163153, IMG submission 148629) | Freshwater microbial mat bacterial communities from Lake Vanda, McMurdo Dry Valleys, Antarctica - Oligotrophic Lake LV.19.MP6.IB-1 | ecosystem: Environmental > Aquatic > Freshwater >... | reverse complement strand
ACGTTGCGGGGTGGTGACGACAACGACACGCTGAGGGGCGGCCTTGGCCACGATGTACTTGCAGGAGACTCAGGCCGGGACTTTCTGTATGGCGGCGCAGGCGACGACACCCTGGAAGCGGGCGACACCGAGACCACATATGTTGCCAACTACCTGAACGGAGACGACGGCAACGACTCGCTGACCGGCGGGGGTGGACCCGATAGCCTGTCGGGTGGCGCCGGCAACGACGTGCTGGAAGGCCGTGATGGCGACGATTCGCTCTACGACGCCGAAGGCAACGATACCCTCCGCGGTGGCGCCGGCGACGACACCCTGGTCGCGGGCGATGGGAATGACCTTCTCCACGGAGGTACCGGCGACGACACCCTGGTCGCGGGCGATGGGAATGACCTTCTCGACGGAGGTGCCGGCACGGATATATTGCAAGGTGGTGCCGGTATCGACACCTATGTCCTGGCCACCGGCAACGGCATCGACACGCTGCTTGACTACTGGTACCTGGGCGAAAGTACGGTGATAGAAGTCGATGCTACATTGGCACCCGCCGCCATCACAGTAGAACGCATCCAGGACGAGGAAGGGTCCCATATCCTCATTTCCGCCAATGGCGGAACCGACGGGCTCCTCCTCAAATACGTTTTCTCGAACCCTGCGGTTGAACTTCGATTCGGTGACGGTACGGTGTGGACCCCCGCCATGGTCAACGACAAGCTGTCGCTGTTCGAAGGCACCGCAGGCAACGACAGCCTCGTCGGCACGATCGGCGACGACCGGCTCTTCGGGTTTGCCGGTAACGATTTACTGTCCGGGCAGGATGGCAACGACCTGCTCGATGGCGGAACGGGCGTCGACACGATGACGGGCGGTACAGGCAACGATACCTATGTCGTCGATCAGGCAACGGATGCGATCATCGAAGCCCTCAACGAAGGCCTCGATGCTGTGCAAAGCACTGTCTCCTATGTGCTTCCGGCCAATGTCGAGAATTTGTCCCTCACGAGCACTGGCGCCTTCAACCTCACAGGTAACACGCAGGACAACGCGCTCACCGGCAGCGCCGGCAACAACATTCTCGACGGCAAGGCCGGCCGCGACACCATGGTCGGCGGCGCCGGCAACGACACCTATGTCGTGGACAACGCTGGCGACATCGTCACGGAACTTGCCGCGGAAGGTACAGACATCGTCCAATCGAGCGTGACCTTGACGCTGGGTGCCAACCTTGAAAACCTCACGTTGACCGGTTCGTCCGCCATCAGCGGTACCGGCACCGCTGCGGACAACATCCTCATCGGCAACACCGGCGCCAATACGCTCACCGGCGGTGCCGGCAACGACCAACTGAATGGAGCGGCGGGTGCCGATAAACTGAAAGGCGGTACGGGGAACGACACCTACACCGTCGACAATACCAACGACATCATCACTGAGGTCGCAGGTGAAGGCACTGACCAAGCCCTTGCCAGCGTCACTTACACGCTTGGCGCCAACGTGGAAACCCTCACTCTGACGGGTACTGCAGCAATCAATGGCACCGGCAATACGGGCAACAACACATTGCGGGGCAACACCGCCAACAATGTCCTGAGCGGCCTCGCCGGCGCAGATACGATGGCAGGCGGCGCGGGCAACGATACGTATGTCGTCGACAATGTCAGCGACATCGTCACCGAGAATGCCGCTGAGGGCACGGACCTTGTCCAGAGCTCCATCACGCTGGCGCTTGCCGCCAATGTCGAGAACCTGACACTGACGGGTTCCGCGGCCATCAATGCCACCGGCAACACGTTGGCCAACACGCTGACTGGCAACACGGGAAACAACACGCTCAATGGAGGTACGGGCGCCGATACGCTAAAGGGCGGCGTGGGCAACGACACCTATGTGGTCGACGTAGCCACCGATGTCGTCACCGAGAATGCCGGCGAGGGCACGGATCTGATCCAAAGCTCCGTCACGCTGACGCTGGTTACCAACGTCGAAAACCTTACGTTGACTGGTAGTTCCGCCATCAACGGGAATGGCAACACGCTCAACAACGTCATCACCGGCAATACCGGGGACAACATCCTCAGCGGCGGCACAGGCAACGACACGTTGAAGGGTGGGGTCGGCAACGACACCTATGTGGTTGACGTCGCCACCGACGTCGTCACCGAGAACGCCGGGGAAGGCACCGATCTTGTCCAAAGTGCGGCTACCTATACATTGGCCGCTAACATTGAATACCTGTCCCTGACCGGCACCGCAAGCATCAACGGCACCGCCAACACGCTCGACAACTGGCTGCGCGGCAATACCGGCATCAACACTCTGGCTGGCATGGACGGCAACGACACGCTGTGGGGCGACGCCGGCAACGACATCCTGAACGGCAACAATGGTAACGACCTGGTGCAGGGCGGCGCCGGCAACGACGCGGTCACGGATACCGTCGGTAACAACCTGCTCGACGGCGGCGCAGGTATCGACACCCTGGTTGGCGGAACGGGGCGCGCAATGTTCATCGGTGGCGCAGGTGCCGATACCCTCACGACCGGCAACGGCGCCGATATCATCGGATTCAACAAGGGCCATGGTGCCGATATCGTCAACGCCAGCACCGGCACCGACGACACCCTCACACTGGGTGGCGGCATTGCCTATACCGACCTGAAGCTCCGCAAGACCGGTCTCGATCTCATTCTTGACGCCAGCAACGGCGATCAGATCACGTTCAAGGATTGGTACAAGACGGGCTTCAACAACAAGAGCGTGCTGAACCTGCAGGTAGTCGCCGACGCCATGTCGGCCTATGCACCGGCGGGTACGGATCCGTTGCTGAACAAGAAGGTGGTGGACTTCAACTTCCAAAGCGTGGTGAACGCATTCGACGCGGCGCTGGTGGCCAACCCCACGCTTACGAGTTGGAATGTCAGCAACGCACTGTCGGCCAGCTACCTATGGGGCAGCGACACGTCCGCGTTGGGCGGCGACCTTGCGTACGACTTCGGTCACCGCAACTCACTGGCGACCATCGGGGCCGTGCCGGCGCAGGCGATTCTGGCCAATGCAGTATTCGGCACGTCGGCGCAGACCCTGCAGACACCAGCCACACTCTATTCGGGAAATGTTCGGTTGGCCTGATGTCTGGATGGGTACGTGGTTTCCCCGGCGCCATTCTTCGACGCGATTCGCAATCGCGGTAACATCGACGGGTGACTACTCTCCCCACCCTTGCCATCACTACCGGCGAACCCGCCGGGATAGGCCCTGAACTCATCGCCATGCTGGCGCAGCGCCATGCGACGCAGCCGTTTGCGGCGCGTTTGGTGGCACTGGGGGACCATGCGCTGTTGACCGCGCGCGCCACGCGCATTGGTGTTGCGCCGAACTTCGTCAAATTCGACGCAGCGTCCTATCCGCCCGGCAACGACGCCTTCGAAGTATGGGATCTACCGGTGTCTGTTGTCGCCGAACCCGGCCACCTCGACCCCGCCAATGCTGCCCACGTCATCACGTTGCTGGAGCGCGCCTGTGATGGCTGCGCCACCGGCGCCTTCGATGCGTTGGTCACCGCCCCTGTGCAAAAGAGCGTGCTGATGGACGCGGGCATTGCCTTCACCGGCCATACGGAGTTCCTGGCCGCGCGCACCTTCACGCCGCGCGTGGTGATGCTGCTGGTGGGGGGGCAGGCGGAAACGCCGCTCCGTGTGGCGCTTGCCACCACGCACCTGGCGTTGCGTGACGTACCCGCCGCCATCACCCGCGAGGTCGTCCGCGAAACGCTGGTGATCACGGCGCGCGAGCTGCGGACCAAGTTCGGCATTGCGCGCCCGCGCATCGCCGTGTGCGGATTGAATCCCCACGCCGGCGAAGGCGGCCACCTCGGGCGCGAAGAAATCGATGTCATCGGCCCGGCCATGGCCGATGCTGCCGCCACCGAGGCCGCCGATTTCACCGGCCCGCTGTCGGCCGACACGCTGTTTGTACCCGACCACGTGAAGTTGTTCGACGCGGTCGTCGCGATGTACCACGACCAGGGCCTGCCGGTGCTGAAGGCCGCCAGCTTCGGGCAGGGCATCAACGTCACGCTGGGCCTGCCCTTCCCGCGGACGTCGGTGGATCACGGTACAGCGCTGGATCTCGCGCGCGACCGGGCGCTGGCGCGGACGGCGGATCCGGGTAGTTTGATTGCGGCGGTAGACCTGGCCATCCAGCTCGCACGACCGCGCTAGGTATCCTGTCGCATGCAAGGACACCAAGCCCGCAAGCGCTTCGGCCAGAACTTCCTGGCCGATACCCATTACGTGCGACGCATCATCGACGCCGTGGCGCCGGTGCCCGGCGACAACCTGGTCGAGATCGGCCCGGGGCTGGCGGCCATCACCGGCGGCCTGATCGAGCGCGCGGGCCATATCAGCGCGATCGAAATCGATCGTGACCTGGCCGCGCGGCTGCGCACCGATTTCACGCCGGCCCAGTTGACACTGCATGAGGTCGACGCCCTCGCCTTCGACTATCCGTCGCTGGGGCCGAACCTGCGCGTCGTCGGCAACCTGCCCTACAACATCAGTTCACCGCTGTTGTTCCTGCTGGCGGCGCATGATGCCCAACTGCGCGACTTGCACGTGATGCTGCAAAAAGAGGTGGTCGCGCGGATGACGGCCGATCCCGGAACCGCGGATTACGGCCGTCTGACGGTGATGCTGCAGGTACGCTTCAGCATCACCAGGCTGTTCATCGTGCCACCGGGCGCCTTCCGGCCCGCGCCCAAAGTGGAGTCGGCCGTCGCGCGCCTTGTTCCACTCGGCGACGCCAAACCCGTCATCGCGGACGAGGCCTTGTTTGCGCGCGTGGTGGGCGCGGCATTCATGCAGCGGCGCAAGACGCTACGCAATGCGTTGTCGGCGCTTGGCGATGTGCAAGTGATCGAAAGTGCGGCGGTGGATCCAGGCGCACGCGGCGAAACGTTGAGTGTTGCCGATTTCGTGCGGCTGACCGAAGCCATTGCGCGGGTCTCAGCACCGTCAAAAAAGCATTGTTGACGCTAGCCACGTTTTACACGAAAATATGTGTAATTCTTGGAGGCCAACATGCCAAACATTACATTTGCAGTCGACGACAAAGCCTTGGCCAGCGCGAAAGCCTTCGCGTCTGAACGCGGGACGACACTCAACAAACTCGTCAGTGGCTTTCTGGGCAGCATCCAGGCCGACCGGCCTCGTCCCGCAGTTTCAGTAGCGGAAGCAGTGTGCCTCCGGTACAGCCTGGGTCAATGCAGCCTGATGGAGGCAACCGCTGCGCTTGAGCTGCAGGATGCGGGCTTGATGCTCGCGTTGATGCGACAGTCGGGGTTGCCAATGCCTCAGCTGACCGACGGTGACATCAAGCGTCAGGCTGAGGAGTCCAATGACGTGTTCCTGGAGGCCTTTGGGCTCGACAAGAAGGCAAAGCCCCGGAAGGCCAAGGTGGTGCCGCGGTAGTGCGCCCACTCCTGCTCATTCCCGACGCGGGCCCGTTGTTCTCGCTCGCGGCCGCAGAGCTCCTGCACGTCTTGCTGCACACGCAGTTGGTCGTCACGGACATCGTGAAGGAAGAAACATTCGACCGGGGGAAGCTGTCGGGCGCCTCAGTCGAGGCCATCACGCTGCGTGCCTTTTTCGTCAAGCACACCAAGGACATTCACATCCAGGAAACCAATGTTGGTCGCTTGCTCAAATTGGCGCGGCGCGTCGACCCTTCAACCAAGGTACCCAACATCGGCGAACTGTCCATCCAAAGCTTGCTCATTGACTTGCGGGCAAGCAATCCCGCCGCTCGCGCACTTGTCCTGTTCGAAGATGCCTGGTTCATCAGAAACGCCGTTGCAATGCCAAGGAACTGCACGTTGATCAGCACCAGTGCATTCCTCGTCAATCTCCAGTTGGCAGGATTGATTCCGTCAGCTGCGGAAGCGGCGGCCAGGATTCGAGGGTTGCGCCCGACATTCAGCAGTGAGATCGCCACCATTGACCGTGCGCATGTCAACAAGCCAGGACGCAAGTAGCGAGACTCGTCAACTACCAGCCAAGATCTGGCCGTAACATCGGCGCATTGACGCGCACGACCTTGGCGCGTGACGTCTGCCCGCGCACCAGCGTCACCTGCCGCAACGGCACGCCGCCACGGCGCGTCCGCGCTCAAATGAAGGCGCTGGTCAGCGTGGCCTCGAGCCACGGCACGGTCATCAGCAACAACTGCGCGATGACGATGACCACCAGCGGCGAGAGATCGAGTACGCCTCCAATGGGCGGCAGCACGCGGCGGATGGGGCGCAGGAACGGAAACGTCAGCGCATTGAGCACGCCGGACAGCGGGCCATCCGGCGCCGCCCACGACAGCACGGCCTGCACGATGATGACGATGATCAGCAGCCACAGGCACGCCTTCAGCAGCGCGATGAACGTGGCGACGAGAATAAACAAGACGCCCGTTCCCGCCACCTTGATGCCGCCGAAGACCAGCAATGTGGCCAGGATCCACAGGAACTGGAACACGATGGTGGCCAGCAGCGTGGCCCAGTCGACGCCCTTCCAGCCTTTGAGCACGCGGCGCAGCGGCTTCACCAGCCAATCGGTCAGCGCAACCACCGCCTGCCCCAGCGGATTGCGAAACGGTGCACGCATCAGCTGCATCACGAAGCGCAACAGGAACGCATAAGTGAAGAGCCCGAAGACGACATCGAGCAGATAGGAGATCGCCTGTTGCGCCACTATTTGCCCTCGCCCAGTTCGCGCGCGCGTTCCGCCGCAGCCTTCACCGCGTCGATGATGTGTGCCTTGACGTGCGCCGCCTCCATCGTGGCCAGCGCGCGTTCGGTAGTGCCGTTCTTGGACGTGACCTGCGCGCGCAGGATGCCGGGCTCAAGCTCGGAGGCCTGCGCCAGCTTGGTGGCGCCGGCGAACGTGCCGTAGGCCAGCGTGCGCGCGTCGGCGGCTGTAAACCCCAACTCGCGCGCGGCCTGCTCCATCGCTTCGAGGAAATAGAACACATACGCGGGACCGCTGCCGGATACCCCGGTGACGGCATCGAGCATGTCCTCGCGATTGACCCACACAACGGTACCGGCCGCCTCCAGCACGCGGCTCGCCAGCTTGCGCGACGCGGCGGTCACCTCGACGGGTGCGAAGGCGCCACTGACACCGGCACCGATCAGTGCGGGCGTATTGGGCATCGCGCGCACGATGCGCGCGTACCCGCCCAGCCAGCGGGAGAGATCGCCGATCCGCGTGCCCGCCGCAATGCTCATCACGACCGGTACGGACGTGACGAACGATTTGACCGCACCGGCCGCATCCTCCATCTGCTGCGGCTTGACCGCCAGCAGCACGAGGTCGGCGCCGTCGATGGCGCCCGCCGTGACCTCGGCGAAAATGCCGATGCCGGGAAAGCGCGAACGCAATTTGTCCTGCTGCGCCGGATACGGCTCGACCACGCGGATGCCGCGCGCGTCGACGCCTCCGTTGACGAGACCACCGATGAGGGCGCTGGCCATGTTGCCACCGCCGATGAAAGCCAGGTTCATGTCAAAGCCTGTCGTGGTTCGAATGCTGGTTCATGTGCGTCCGCCGAAAATGGCGGTCCCGATCCGTACTTGTGTGGCGCCCTGCGCAATGGCGATCTCGAGATCCGCCGACATGCCCATCGACAGCGTATCCACGGGCAGGCCATCGTCGCGCATTGCCTTGAAACATTCGCGCAGCACGCCGAACTCGCGTTGCTGGCGCGTGACGTCGGTGGTGGGCGCCGGAATGCCCATCACGCCGCGCAGCCGCAGATTGGGCAACGTCGCCACCGCCCGTGCCAGCGACAGCGCCTCGCCTGGCGCGACGCCCCCCTTGCTGTCCTCGCCGCTGGCGTTCACCTGCACACATACGTCCAACGGCACGGTACTCGCCCCGCGCTGTGCGGACAGGCGCTGCGCAATCCGCAGCCGGTCGACGGTCTCGACCCAGTTGAAGATGGCGGCCGCATTGGCGGTCTTGTTGGACTGCAGCGGGCCGATCAGGTGCCATTCCACGTCCGCCAGGTCACGCAGGGCGTCGTGCTTGGCTTCTGCCTCCTGCACATAGTTTTCACCAAAGGCCCGCTGGCCCAACGCATGGACGGCGCGCACGGCCTCGGCGGGAAAGGTCTTGGCCACCGCCAGCATCCGCACCGACCCCGCAGGACGGCCCGCCCGGGCCACGGCTTCGTCTACCCGCCGCCTGGCGGCTTGCCACGCCTTCTCGTACTGGCTCATAATCAGTTAGATACCGCAACCGGGTGCGCACCAAGCATCGTTGGCACGCGACTTGCGTGCTACAAATCGTTGCTCACCGGCGGAAACGCCTTCGCGCAGGATTATAGATGGACATCACCGAACTGCTGGCCTTTGCGGTCAAGAACAAGGCGTCCGACCTGCACCTGTCCGCAGGGCTGCCGCCCATGATTCGCGTCCACGGCGACATCCGGCGCATCAACCTGCCGCCGATGGAGCACGAGGACGTCCACTCCATGGTGTACGACATCATGAGTGACGCGCAGCGGAAGATGTACGAGGAGAACCTCGAGTGCGACTTCTCCTTCGCCGTCCCCAATCTCGCGCGGTTCCGCGTCAACGCATTCGTCCAGCAACGCGGCGCGGCGGCGGCCTTCCGGACCATTCCGGCCAAGGTGCAGTCGCTCGAGGAACTGAACGCGCCGAAGGTCTTCGCGGAAATGACCAACCGTCCGCGCGGTCTCATCCTCGTCACCGGCCCCACGGGTTCGGGCAAGTCGACCACGCTGGCGGCAATGGTCAACCATGTGAACGAGGAGGAATACGGTCACATCCTCACGATCGAGGACCCGATCGAGTTCCTGCACGAATCGAAGAAGTGTCTGATCAACCAACGCGAAGTCGGGCCGCACACGCTGTCGTTCTCCAACGCGCTGCGTAGCGCACTGCGGGAAGATCCCGACTACATCCTGGTCGGCGAAATGCGCGACCTTGAAACCATCCGGCTGGCGCTCACCGCCGCGGAAACGGGCCACCTGGTATTCGGCACGCTGCACACCAGTTCCGCTGCCAAGACGATCGACCGCATCATCGACGTGTTCCCCGCCGCGGAAAAGGAAATGGTCCGCGCGATGTTGTCGGAATCGCTGGTCTCGGTCATCTCGCAGACGCTGCTGAAGACCAAGGACGGCCAGGGCCGCCTTGCCGCGCACGAGATCATGATCGGCACGCCGGCCATCCGCAACCTGATCCGCGAGGGCAAGGTCGCGCAGATGTACTCGACGATCCAGACGTCGCAGTCGGTGGGCATGCAGACGCTCGACCAGTGCCTGGTCGACCTGATCCGCCGCAACATGATCACGCTGGCCGATGCGCGCAACCGCGCGGTCAACAAAGATCTCTTCATGGGCGGATAGGTGACGACCCCCACGCTCGCTTCGCTCGCTGCCCCCAGAGGGGGAGCATCAGTCCCTTGGGACGGCCCGGCGGGACTGACGACCCCCACGCTCGCTTCGCTCGCTGCCCCCAGAGGGCGAGCATCAGTCCCTTGGGACGGCCCGGCGGGATTGACGACCCCCACGCTCGCTTTGCTACGGGACTGACATGGAACGCGAACGCGCCACCAAATTCATCCATGAGCTCCTTGACCTGCTGGTCAAGCAGAAAGGCTCCGACCTCTTCATCACGGCCAGTTTCCCGCCGGCGATCAAGGTCGACGGCAAGATCACGCCGGTGTCGAAGACCCAGCTCTCGCCGCAGCACACCATCGAATTGGTGCGCAGCGTGATGAACGACAAGCAGGCGGCCGAGTTCGAAGGCTCGAAGGAATGCAATTTCGCGATCAGCCCGCCGGGTATCGGCCGCTTCCGCGTCAATGCCTTCGTGCAGCAGGGCCGCGTGGGCATGGTGCTGCGTGCGATCACCACCGACATCCCCAAGTTCGACGAGCTCGGCCTGCCGCCGGTGCTGAAGGACATCATCATGAGCAAGCGCGGCATCATGATGTTCATCGGCGCCACGGGCGCGGGCAAGTCGACATCGATGGCGTCGCTGCTCGGTTACCGCAACGAAAACAGCTTTGGCCACATCATCACGATCGAAGACCCGATCGAATTCGTGCACGAGCACCGCAACTGCATCATCACGCAGCGCGAAGTGGGCGTGGATTGCGAAGGTTGGGGCATCGCGCTGAAGAACACGCTGCGGCAGGCGCCCGACGTCATCCTGATCGGCGAAGTCCGCGAACGCGAGACGATGGACTACGCCATTTCGTTTGCCGAAACGGGCCACCTGTGCCTGGCCACGCTGCACGCCAACAGCACCAACCAGGCGCTCGACCGGATCATCAACTTCTTCCCCGAGGAGCGCCGCGCGCAGCTGCTGATGGACCTGTCGCTCAACGTGCGCGCCTTCGTCGCCCAGCGCCTGATCCCGCGCCGTGACGGCCGCGGCCGCGTGCCGGCGGTGGAAGTGCTGCTCAATTCGCCCCTCATCTCCGACCTGATCTTCAAGGGCGACGTGTCCGGCATCAAGGACATCATGAAGAAGTCGCGCGAACTGGGCATGCAGACGTTCGACCAGTCGCTGTTCGACCTGTACGAAGCCGGCCTCATCACGTACGAAGATGCGCTGCGCAACGCCGATTCGCTGAACGACCTGCGCCTCGCGATCAAGCTGCACGGCAAGGAAGCGAAGAACCGCAACGTGTTCTCGGGCATCGGTAACCTCGACATCGTTCCCGACGCTGCCAACAACCTGAACGTCTGACCGCCTCACGCGGCGGGGCGCCGGCTTCCGGCCGGCACCGCCATCTGTGTCAAAATGGGCGACCGACATCCACGCGATGTCCGTGTTCCTCCAGCACGAGCACCCATGGCCGGTCTAGACGCGACCACGCAGGTTCCCACCGAGGTCAAGCTGCACCAGACTTCGAAGATTCTCGAGCTGACGTTCGGCAATGGCGGCTCGTTCCGGCTGCCCTACGAATTCCTGCGCGTCTATTCGCCGTCCGCCGAAGTCCGCGGGCACGGCCCGGGGCAGGAGACGCTGCAGCCCGGCAAGATCGGCGTGGGCATCGCCGACGTGGAAGCGGTTGGCCACTATGCGATCCGGCCGACGTTCGACGACGGCCATAATTCCGGCATCTATTCGTGGGACTACCTGTACGACCTCGGCGTGCGGCAGGCGGAGTTGTGGCAACGCTACCTCGATCGCCTCGCCGCCGCCGGCGCCAGGCGTGAGGCCGGCTGACATGGACGAGCAGACGAAATTCGGTTTCGAGAATGTGACACCGGACGAGAAGACGCGGCGCGTGCGCGGCGTGTTCGATTCAGTCGCGCGGAAGTACGACGTGATGAACGACCTGATGTCGGGCGGGTTGCATCGGCTGTGGAAGCGCTTCGCGATCGAGTCGGCGCAACTGCGACCCGGCCAGCGGGTGCTCGATCTCGCGGGCGGCACCGGCGACCTGGCGCGCCTCTTTGCCAAACGAGTAGGCCCGGATGGCGTTGTCGTCCACACCGACATCAATGGGGCGATGCTGACGGCGGGCCGCGACAAGCTGCTCGACGCCGGCCTGATGCTGCCCACGGTGCAATGCAACGCGGAAGCACTGCCCTTCGCGGATCGCGCCTTTGACGTCGTGTCCATCGCCTTTGGGCTCCGCAACGTCACGCACAAGGATCGTGCGCTGGCCGAAATGCGCCGCGTGATCCGCCCCGGCGGCCGCGCGCTGGTCCTCGAGTTTTCGCAGGTCGCGGCGCCGCTGGCACCGGCCTACGACTGGTACAGCTTCAACGTGTTGCCGCGCATTGGCAGCATGGTGGCCGGCGATGCCGAAAGTTACCGCTATCTGGCGGAGTCGATTCGCGTCCATCCCAACCAGGAGCGGCTGAAGGAAATGATGGAACAAGCCGGCTTCGACGCGGTCGAATACTTCAACCTCACTGCGGGCGTGGTTGCCGTGCACGTCGGCATGGTGTATTGAAAGAAACTGGTATCGCCCGCATCTTTGCTTCCGTACGCTTATCCCGCAGCGCGGTCAGGTTCCGCAGATCGCGCGCAATGTATCAATAGGAGAATCTCGATGAATCGAAGTCTGGCTCTGGCAGTTGGCCTGCTGGCCGTCACCGCCATGATCTACGCTGACCTCGCCGACGCCAAGCGCTTGGGCGGCGGCCGAAGCATTGGCGCGCAGCGCCAGGCCACCCCGGCGCCCACCACGCCCAGCGCGGCGCCGGCGGCTCCCGCCGCACCGATGCAATCGGCGGCAGCCCCTGCCGCCGCCGCGAAAGCCGCCGCACCGGCCGCTTCCGGCATGTCGCGCTGGATGGGTCCGCTGGCGGGCCTCGCCGCCGGCGAGCAACATCAGCA
>Ga0163153_10006996_pt1 | contig 12377 bp, 10 predicted proteins | sample OliLakLV19MP6IB1_FD_148629 | JGI IMG/M metagenome (GOLD analysis project Ga0163153, IMG submission 148629) | Freshwater microbial mat bacterial communities from Lake Vanda, McMurdo Dry Valleys, Antarctica - Oligotrophic Lake LV.19.MP6.IB-1 | ecosystem: Environmental > Aquatic > Freshwater >... | reverse complement strand
GCGATCCCCTCACTACGTGAGGGGCTTTTATGGGCGATCCCCTCACTACGTGAGGGGCTTTTATGGGCGATCCCCTCACTGCCGTGAGGGGCTTTTATGGGCGATCCCCTCACTGCCGTGAGGGGCTTTTATGGGCGATCCCCTCACTGCCGTGAGGGGCTTTTATGGGCGGTCCCCTCACTGCCGTGAAGGGGTTTTTATGGGCGATCCCCTCACTGCCGTGAGGGGCTTTTATGGGCGATCCCTTCACTGCCGTGAGGGGGTTTTTATGGGCGATCCCCTCACTGCCGTGAGGGGCTTTTATGGGCGATCCCCTCACTGCCGTGAGGGGCTTTTATGGGCGACGCGAGTCCGGTCGCGTCTCGGGCTCGTAGGCGTGGTTCCGCTTTCGGAGCACCTCCGCCTTCACGATTTTATCCGGCTGCGCACCGGGGAGGGGCTGGCCTTCAGGATCCTGCGTGCGGGCTAGCTTTGCAAGCACGTCGTCGCCCTCAACCACACGGCCAAAAACCGTGTGTTTCCCATCCAGATGCTCAGTGGGGCGAAACGTCAGAAAGAACTGCGAGCCGCCCGTGTCTTTGCCCGCGTGGGCCATCGAGAGCGTGCCGCGGAAATGCATCCGCGTGTCTGGCTTCTCACACTCGCAGGCGATCACATAGCCCGGTCCGCCCGTGCCGGTGCCGGTGGGATCGCCCCCCTGGGCCATGAAGCCGGGGATCACGCGATGAAACGGCGTGCCGTTGTAATACCCCTTCTCCACCAGGCTCACGAAGTTGGCGACGGCGTTTGGGGCTTCGTTCTCATAGAGCTCCACGACCATGTCACCGGCCGACGTTGAAAGCTTCACGCGGGGCAGGTCGTCGGCCGCGGCCTCGGCCTTTCGCTTGGCCATCTCGGCTTCAATCTTGGGTTGCTCGCGGGCCAGCGCCGCTTCGAGGCCGGCGAGCTCCGGGGCATTGCCGCCGGCCGCCTTCACCCGCGCGATCCAGGTGGCCGTCACATCGAGTTGCGAGAGGAGCATCGCTGCCGACGCCGCCATCATGGAAATCTGCGGATCCACTGGCCCCGTTGCCGCCAGCCGCTCGGCCGTGGCAAGCGCCCGCTCGAGATCATCGGACTCAATTGCGGCAGCGACGACGGCGCCCACGATCTCACGGGCTTTCTCATTCCCAGGTTCCACGGCGAGAAGCCCGATGGCCGCAGTCTCGAGCCGCTCTCCGGCGGTCTGGGCCTCCTTCTTCGCGGCCTCAAATTTGGCCTCAATCGCCATCTTGTCGGCCTTGGGCTGCTGATACTGAGCCTGAAGGACCGTCAGATCGGCCATCAGCTTTTTAAGGCGGCCCCCGGCTTCATCGAATTCGGCCCGGGCAGATGCGGCGGTCGCTGGCTCCTCGGCCACCGCCGGCGACGCGGCTCCACACCATCCCGTCACCGCGGCCCACACCACCACCGCCATCCATGCCAAACGAGGTTCCATACCGGTCTGCATGCCATTCTCCTGATTGTCGATCCTTACTGCGACACACGCGGTACGATACCACTTTTGGTTTTCACGGTCTGCGACTGAGCGATCCCTATGGCCAAGCCCAACACCCCCCAGCCTGCGGCCTCGCAGCCACCCCGCATCATTGGGGGCAGTCTGGGCGGGCGGCGGCTCGCCCACCGGCCGGGCGGCCCGACCAGGCCCATGAAAGACCGCGTGCGTGAGACGCTCTTCGATCTCCTGGCCCAGCGGGTTCGCGGGGCCACGGCCCTCGACCTTTTTGCAGGCACCGGGGCGATCGGATTCGAGGCCATCAGCCGTGGAGCCGCGCGGGCGATCTTCGCCGAGCGACATTTTCCGACCGCCGACATGCTCCGCCGGTCTGCCCGCGAGTTGGGCGTGGCCGATCGATGCGATGTGCGGCCAGGGGACGTGCTGGCCTGGCCCAAGCGGTGGCCAGAGCTGCCGACCGACGCCCCGTGGATCGCCTTCGTGTCGCCGCCGTGGGCGATGTTCGCCGAGCGCACGGCCGATCTCATGGCCCTCGTGGCCGCGGTGATCGCTGCCGCTCCCGCGGGGAGCACGATCGTCGTCGAATCCGACACGAGCTTCGATCCGTGTGTGCTTCCAGACGCCGCTGCGTGGGAGAGCCGGGCCGTGGCTCCGGCGGTCCTCCATCTTCATGGCCGTCTGGTATTCTCTGGGTGAAGGGGGCTTCGGCCATCGGTTTGGGCACTCTCCTGATTGGGCTGAAGGTCATGGATATCGTCAACCACCGCGACACGGTTCCCTTCACGACCGTCGATGGCTCCACCATTCGCGAACTGCTCGCCCATCGCAACTCCGCGATCCGCAACCAGAGCCTTGCGGAGGCACGCCTTCCCCCAGGCCGTGCCACGATCCCGCACCACCACGCCATCGTCGAGGAGATCTACTACATCCTCACCGGCACCGGCGCGATGACGCTCGGTGACGAAACCCACCCCGTGGGCCCGGGTGACGCGATCGCGATTCCCCCCGGCGCTCGGCATACGATCCGAAACATAGGCCGCGACGAGCTCGTCTTCCTCTGCTGCTGTGCTCCCGGCTACGAACACGCCGATACGTTCCTCGAAACCTCCGCCTGAGGCCCGCAGGCCGTCGGCCGCCTCGCTCCGCATTCACCTCTCCTTCGCACCCCTTCTGCACACCATGGATTCCTTTGCCACCCTTCTCGTCTCTGAGGGCATTGTCTCGGCTGAACAGTTTGCCGAGGCCACGCGCATGGCCAGCTCGTCGGGCAAAAAGGTTCACGATGAAGTCGTGAGGCTTGGGTATGCCCCTGGCGAGAAGGTGATGAAGGCGCTCGCGAAGGCCTACCGCCTCAAGTTTGTGAACCTCGCCACGACCCAGGTGCCGGAGGAGGTCATCGGCCTGCTGCCCGAGAGCGTGGCCCGTGAAAACACGATTTTTCCGCTGTCCGAGTCGGGCAGCACGCTCCGCATCGCCACCAGCGACCCGACCGACATGGACGCGCAGGAGAAGCTCCGCTTCATCCTCAACCGTGACATCGAAATGGCCATCGCCCCCCGCGAGCAGATCGTGGAGGCGATCAATCGCCACTACGGCCTCTCCGACGGCGAGAGCGCCGACTCCATGCTTCAGGAGTTCACCGACACCGCGATCGACTTCACGGAGACGGCCCTCGAGCAAGGCGACGCGGCGGCCGCGGCGGCGGAGGATCAGTCGGATGCGCCGGTCGTCAAGCTCGTGACCCTCGTCATCACCGAGGCGGTGCAGCTTCGGGCCAGCGACATCCATGTCGAGCCATTTGCAGACCGCGTGCGGATTCGCTACCGGATCGACGGGCGGCTCGTGGAGCGAGACAACCCTCCTCGACGGCTCCTTGGGGCAATCCTCTCCCGCATCAAGATTCTGGCGAAGCTCGATATCGCCGAGCGGCGGCGTCCGCAGGACGGTCGGATCAAGCTCACTGCCGACGGCAAGGAATACGACCTCCGAGTGAGCGTGCTACCCACGAGCCACGGCCAGTCGGTCGTGATGCGAATTCTCGACAAGGAGAACATCCGCGTCGGCATCCGTCAGCTCGGGCTGTCAGAAGCCGATTTCCGGCAGTTCAAGAACCTCATCCGTAGGCCCAACGGGATCATTCTGGTGACCGGGCCCACCGGTTCGGGCAAGACGACCACGCTCTACGCCTGCCTGAACGAGCTCAACCGCCCCGACACGAAGATCATCACGGCTGAAGATCCGGTGGAGTATTACCTCGCCGGCATTAATCAGGTGGAGATCAAGCACCAGATCGGGCTCGACTTCGCCCGCGTGATCCGGGCGATGCTACGGCAGGCGCCCAATGTGATTTTGGTGGGCGAGATGCGGGATACCGAGACCGCCCAGATGGGCATTCAGGCCTCGCTCACGGGCCATCTTGTGTTCAGCACGCTCCATACGAACGACGCGCCCGGGGCCATCACCCGGATGATCGACATGGGGGTGCCGGCGTACCTCGTGGCTTCGAGCGTGATCGCCGTGCTGGCCCAGCGGCTCGTGCGGGTCAACTGCATGAAGTGCAAACAGCCCTATCAGCCGCTCGACACCCAGTTCGAGTCGGCGGGGATCACCCCCGCGATGCTCGAAGGGGCCACCTTCATGAAGGGCCGCGGCTGCAGTCACTGCCAAAAGTCGGGCTACAAGGGTCGGCTGGGCATCTTCGAGCTCATGGTGATGACCAACAAGATCCGGGAAATGGCGTTCCAGGGGGCGGCCACTCAGGAGATCCGCCGCGCGGCCGTGGGGCAGGGTATGAGGGTCATGTTTGATGACGGTGTCGCCAAGGCGATCCGAGGGATCACCACCCTCGACGAAGTCTTCCGGGTTGCAAAACGCACTGAGTGAAGGCCAAATCCGAAGCGTCCAGAGTTTTTCTCCCCAGAGCGTGACTTTTCTGTCGACACACGCCATACTGCAAGTGGTGCGGCCGGCATCTGTCAGGGGCTTGTCCGGCTGCCCAAAGCGCTTTCATCGTGGCCATCGTCGCCCGCATTCATCGTCCCCGCTTTTCGCTGCTCACGCCCTCCGGCGTGTGCACTCGGCGAATTTTGTCGCCGGAACTATTCGGCCGTGCCGTTTCCGGGCACAATAGGGGGAGCCGGGTGGGTGTGGCAATTCTGCGAAACGTCCTCGGCGAATGTTCGGAGGGAAGACGGCCATGTCCGTGACCACCGGGAGGATCGCGCACCAGGCGCCGGTCGAGAAGCTACTGAAGGTCATGCTTGACCATGGTGGCAGTGAGATTCGTCTCAGTGGCGGGTCGGCGCCGTTGCTTCTGATTGGCGGCGGCCTCGTGCCGCTGAAGTCACGGCCGTTTTCCCAGGAGGAGATTCAGGCTCTGGCTGGGTTGATCGTGCCGCCGGGCGCCCAGCGGAATGCGTTCACGTTCGAGGCGTCGATCGGAACCTGCGAGGGCTCCGTCTACGACACGAAGGGCGTGATCACCGTGCTGATGCGGGCGCCGTCAGAGATCTCACCATTGGCCCCGCCGCCCTCGCCGCCCTCGCCGCGACCACGACCTGCGGTGGCCGAGGCACCGACAGCTCTCGGGCATCACGACACTCCGCTCGAGCTCGACACGGATCATGGAAGTCATATCCATGGAGCGGTAGCGGACGACGTCAATCAGGACGACCTCGCGCTGCCCAAGGCAGCGCAGGGCACGATTCAGATCGACAAGCTTCTCGAAGCGGCGGTGAAGGGGGGCGTGAGCGACATTCACATCACCACCGGCCTGCCGCCGGTCTTTCGCATCGACGGCGGCATGAAGCCGCAGCGGACCAAGGTGCTGACGGGCGACGATACCAACGCCCTCATGAAGTCCATCACGCCCGAACGCTGCCAGGCTGAGCTGGCCGAAAAGGGGGGCACCGACTTCGGCTTCGCCTTCAAAGATCTGGCCCGGTTCCGCGTGAGCGTGTTCAAACAGCGCGGCCAGATTGCCATGGTGCTTCGGCAGATTCCCAACAAGCTCCTCACGCCCGAGCAGCTCGGCGTGCCCGAAATCTGCAAGAAGCTCGCGACGCGGCCCCGAGGACTCTTTCTCGTGACCGGGCCGACCGGCTCCGGCAAGAGCACCACGCTTGCCTCGCTCATCGACTACATCAACAACAACTACGATCACCACATCATCACGATCGAAGACCCGATCGAGTTCTATCACTACTCCAAGAAGAGCACGGTCAACCAGCGTGAGATCGGCAACGACGTGCCGTCCTTCTCCGAGGCCCTGAGGCGGGCCCTCCGGCAAGACCCCGACGTGATCCTCGTCGGCGAGCTCCGCGACTTGGAGACGATCGAGGCGGCCATCTCCGCTGCCGAGACCGGCCACGTCGTGTTCGGCACGCTGCACACGACGGGTGCCCAGGGCACCGTCAATCGAATCATCGACGCCTTTCCCTCCAGCCAGCAGGAGCAGATTCGCACGCAGCTCTCGACGGCCATGCTGGGGGTCGTGTCGCAGACGCTCCTGCCGAAGATCGGCGGTGGCCGGTGCGCGGCGTACGAGGTGCTCGTCGTGACGCCGGCCATCGGCAACCTCATCCGCGAGAACAAGACCTTCCGCATTAACTCGGCCATTCAGACGGGGGCCAAGCTCGGCATGCGATTACTCGACGATGACCTCTTCCGGCTATGGAACGAAAGAAAAGTCACCGAAGAGACCGTGCTGGCGAAGGCCCAGAATCTTGATGAGCTCGCTGCCCGGATCAGCAAGGCAAAGCAAGGGATCTTCGACGACGACGAGACGGTGACGCGGCGAGGGGCACGGGAACGGGAACTGGAACACTAATAATCGAGCGGGGCCCGTCGGCCCCGAATGCAAGCAAAAACCATGGCCATCAAGCGCATCGGACAAATCCTGATTGATCTGGGCTTCATCGACGAGTCTCAGCTCGCGACGATGCTCGAGGAGCAGCCCTCGCGGTCCGACCTGCTCGGCCGCGTGGGGGTGGCGCTCGGGTTCTATTCGGATGATCAGCTTGGGGAGGCGCTCGCCGAGCAGTGGGGCACGACCTTTGTCACGCTCTACGACCGCGAGATTTTGAAAGACGCGATGTCGTCGGTGAGCGAGCCGATGGCCCAGCTCTACCGGATCGTCCCGCTTTCCCTGAAGGGCAACACGCTCACGATCGCGTCGGCGGAACCGCAGAAGATCCAGATTGCCGACGAGCTTCGCACGCTCCTGGGCTTCGATATCCATGTGTGCGTGGCCACCGATCTCGAGATTCAGCGCGCCATCGAAAAGTACTACTCTTCGAGCTCCGATAGCGTCGAGTCGCTCGTGGACGATCTCGAGCATGACGACGAGCTCGCCGCGGCCGCCGCGGCCGTGGGTCGCGAAGGGGTGACCGACCTCACGAGCGTGGAAGCCCTGGCCGAGAGCGCCCCGGTGCGGAAGCTTCTCAATATGGTGCTCCTGCTGGCGATTCGAGATGGTGCCAGCGACATCCACTTCGAGCCCTTCGAGTCGGAGTTTCGCATCCGCCTGAAGGCCGACGGCGTGCTCCAGGAGATGGTGCCCCCGCCGAAGCATCTCGCCTTCGCGATCACGACCCGCATCAAGGTGATGGCAAATCTCGACATCGCGGAGCGTCGGCTGCCGCAGGACGGCCGGATCGAGCTCACTGTGGGTGGCCATCCGGTGGATCTCCGCGTGAGTGTGCTGCCAACGCTTTTCGGTGAGAGCGTGGTGATGCGAGTGCTCGACCGGGGCGTTGTCTCGCTCGATCTCGAGAAGGTGGGGATGGAGGCGCCGATGCTCGCGAAGTTTCGCGAGATCATCCAGCGCCCCAACGGCATCGTGCTCGTCACGGGCCCCACCGGCTCGGGGAAGACGACCACGCTCTACTCCGCGATCTCGGAGCTCAATACGGTCGAAGACAAGATCATCACCACCGAAGATCCGGTGGAGTACGACATCGACGGCGTCATTCAGGTGCCGATCGATTCCGAGATTGGTAACACGTTCGCCGCCTGCCTGCGGGCCATCCTCCGGCAAGACCCCGACCGCATTCTGGTGGGCGAGATCCGCGACGTCGAAACGGCCGAGATTGCGGTTCAGGCGTCGCTCACTGGGCACATGGTCTTCTCCACGCTCCACACCAACGACGCCCCGGCCACCGTGACCAGGCTCCGCGACATGGGGGTGCCACCGTTTTTGATCACGGCGACGGTCGAGGCGATCCTGGCCCAGCGGCTCGTGCGGCGGATCTGCTCGAGCTGTTGCGAAGAGGTGATCCCGGCGGCCGATGTGCTGGCCGACCTCGAGCTCACGACCGATCAGATCATCGGCAAGAAGTTCTACCGCGGCCGCGGCTGCGAGAAGTGCAACCGGTCGGGCTATAAGGGCCGCAAGGGGCTCTATGAGCTCCTCATCATGAACGACGAGCTGCGCGACTTAGTGATGCGCAATGCCTCCACGGAAGACCTCCGCGAGGCTGCCCGACGCGGCGGCATGGTCACCCTCCGCGATTCGGGGATGGAGAGTATTTTCGCTGGGGCGACGACGGCCGAGGAAGTGATTCGCGAAACCATTATGGATGCCTGAGGAAAGAATCATGCCCACATACCAATTCGAAGCCATCGACGCATCGACTGGCCAGGAAATTCGCGACACGGTGGACGCTGCCACCGAGGCCGAAGCCCAGGCCACGATCCGTTCCATGGGTTACATGGTCACGAAGCTCAAGGCCCGCCGGGTGAAGGCTTCGGCGAATGCCAAGCGATCCAAGCCTGGCCGCGGCTTCACCATCGGCGGCGTGAGCACTCGGGAGCTCACGATGTTTACGCGTCAGCTTTCGATCCTCCAAGACGCTGGCCTGCCCATTCTTCGGAGTCTCAAGCTTCTTGCGTTGATGCAGAAGCCCGGGCGTCTCAAGAACAGTCTGCTCGACGTCTGCGACGAGATCGAAGGCGGTGCCACGCTTTCTGAGGCCCTCTCGAAGAGCCCGAAGGCATTCGATCGCCTCTACTGCAACATGATTCGCGCGGGCGAAGCGGGCGGTGCGCTGGAAGTGATTCTGCGGCGGCTGGCGGAGTTTATGGAGCGGAGCCAGGCCCTCAAGCGGAAGGTCAAAGGCGCGCTCATCTATCCCATCGTGGTGGTGCTCGTCGCCGTCGGCATTCTTGCGTTCATCATGGTCAAGATCGTGCCGCAGTTCAAAAAGATCTTCGCCGATTTCGGCAGCGAACTGCCGCCGATGACGCAGATTCTCATCGATATCTCAAACTTCGTCTGCAATTACTGGTATCTCATCCCACTGATCCCAGTGAGCGTCATGCTCATGATCAAGGCGATCAAGCTGATCCCCTACGGAAAGTTCGGCTGGGATCTCTACGTGCTCAAGGTGGTGGTATTCGGGCAGCTCATCGAAAAGAACATCCTTTCCCGCGCGACGCGGACGCTCGGCACGCTCCTGGCCAGCGGTGTGCCAATTCTCGAGGCGCTCAATATCACGAAGGAGACATCGGGCAATGCGATGTTCGAGCGTCTCTTCGCGCGAACTTCAGACGCGATCCGCGACGGTGAGTCCATCGCCAAGCCGCTCAAGGCCCATGCGATCCCTCCCTTCAATGTGATGGCGCTCTTCTTCTGGACCGTGTTCGTGCCAGGGGTCGGGGCACTCATCTATCTCATGCGATACAAGAAGCCGGTTGTAGACGATCTCGTCGTCAACATGGTGGACGTGGGTGAAGAGTCTGGCGAGCTCGACACGATGCTCTACAAGGTGGCCGACAACTATGACGAGGAAGTGGCGGTGCTCACCGAGAGTCTCACGAGCCTCATGGAGCCCTTGCTCATCATCTTCCTCGGTGGTGCCGTGGGTTTTATCGTCGTGGCCCTCTTTATGCCGCTCATCAAGCTGATCAATGACCTGGCGTAGGAACCTGCTGGAAGGGAGAACGATCGTGAGGTGTGTCATGCGTCGCAAGGCGTTCTCGCTCGTGGAGCTGCTTGTCGCGGTGTCGATCGTCTTGATCCTCATGGGGCTCTTGGGGGCGGCGCTCTCGGCGACACAAGCCCGCGGTAGCAAGGACAAAACGCTGGCTTCGATTACGGCGATCGACGAGATCCTCCAGCGTCACTTCACGGCGACCGAGTCGAGCCGGGTCGGGGCCAGTGTGCCGACGGATGCGCGGGGCGCCGCGATTCGCCGGCAGATCACGGCGGATATGCCAGACAGTTGGCAGGAGGTGACGCACATGAAGACGGACACCACCCTGTTTTCGTCGGCCCGGCAACGGGGTTACGTGGCCACGCTCGATGCTCTCATTGTCCTCAATCCGGGGGCGAGTGGCCTTGTCACGATCAACCAAAATGCCGACGCCGAGTGCCTCTTCATGATCGTCATGCAGGGTGGGCTGGCCGACTGCCTGACATGTACGGTGCTCGATTCGATTCCCAAGGGAGATGTCGATGGCGACGGCGCGCCAGAGTTTCTGGACGCCTGGGGTCAACCGATTCGGTATGTCCTGTGGCCCGCGGGCTTTGAGCAGCCGATTGGCACGAAGTACTTCGATCAGACGGCACCGTTCGATGGCCTTCCGGCGACGGGCGCAACGGGCGGCTCGATGAGGCCGCTCGTTTTTTCCGGGGGGCCAGACAAGAAGTCGTCTACCAGGTTGCCTGCCCCACCATTCTCGTACCTTGCGCTAGGCAACGCCTGCGGCGATCCAGCCGACGCCACGATCGCGATTCTGGGAGGCTGGGATGGGATTAGTCCGGACTACCGCCCCGACAACGTTACGAACTTCATCGGCGAGGTGCAGCGATGACCCTTCAGCGACGTGGCTTCACGCTCGTCGAGCTTCTCGTGGTTGCCGGCATCCTGGCAGTTCTCTTCGCGCTTGTGGTCGGCAGTAGTGGCCAGCGGCCGACCGCCATCAGGGCAGCCCAAGAATTAGCCTCGATGCTGCTCTCTGCCCAGAGTCGTGCGCTCGGCCGCACGGAAGGGGCGGCGGTCATCATCGAACCGGATGCCAGCGTGCCGCGGAACGGTGCCGTGGTCCACGACGGCACGATGCTGCCGCCGATCATCATCGCCGCGCCAGCCGGTGTGCTTGGAGCCCATCCGGATCTCGCCAACGGCTACAAAGTGCGGTTCCGCCAGAAAGTTGGCGCAGTGAGCCCCACCAGTTTCATCACCATCTCGCCGTGGCTGGCCCTTCAGGCGGGCGTGCCGGTGCGGCGGGAATCGGCCGGGCAGACCGTGGCCAACACGATCATCAAGCCGGTGGGGGCTGCCATCGAGGCTCTGGTCGTTCGGTATCCGACGATGGGGGCGAAGGCCTCGAAGCTCTCGACCGCGATCGCCGTCGATCTTCGCCATAGCGGTGTGGGTGAGGACCCTGCGGCGGCGCATGGGCATGGCCGATTCGAGAATCAAGGCCCGATTGCTGTCATCTTCGATCAGACCGGACGGGTGGCCGAGGTCATCATGCGGGTCGGCACGCCCGGGGGGACGGAGCCGATCGTGCCCAACGAGATCATCTATTTCTATTTCGCTGAGCGTAAGGACATCAATGCCAGTCAATCGCTTGGCAGTGACCGATCGGCCTGGGTGGCCATCAACCCACAGACGGGCCGGATCAATGTCTCCGCCAATGTGCAATCGGCCGAAACCGGTCTTGTTGCCGCCCGCGACAAGGCACGTAAGGCCATAGCTCTGGGGAAGTAAGCCATGAACACACAGGCGACTGCCACCACATCTAATCGAGCCGGGATGACGCTCCTCGAAGTGCTCATCGCTTCTGGCATCCTCGTCGTCGGCCTCTCGAGCGTCGCGGCCATTCTCCCCGCGGCCGGTTCGCTCCTCGGCGAGGCGTCCATGATCGATCGCGCAACAACCTTGGCGGCCAATGCAGCAGCCGATCTCGAGTTTCAGCGCACGCTGCTGGCAAGTGATTTCAATGCCATTCAGGGGCCTACCCATCCGACTGCGTACACCGCGGCCAACGGTGAACGGGTTACGGCGGTCGTCATGGGAGCCGTCTTTGCGGCCCCCGCGATTGATCTATTTTACAGGACCACGTTTCGTAGAAGACTGCCGCCAAACACCCAATCAGCCGCCGACACAAGTGCGTACGGATCGACGTGGTATATCATGACCGCCACGCCGGCGGCGCCTCTCCCTCCGCCCGTCAAACCACTAAGCCCGCTACTCGACCCCATCCCGGCAGCGAACAAATATACGGCTGGGATGCCCGTCCGAGTCACCGTGGCGGTCACGAGACGCCCACTCACCGCGGTGAATTCCGATACCGCCGGTGTGCTATTGGCGCGTGTGTCGGAAGGTGTGTATCGCGTTGTCGTCTCGGGGACGAATCCCAACCCACCGCTTTACACTCTCACCCAACGCTTCCAGCTCGAGGCAACGAGGAAGGCCTATCTGTCGCCCTGTTCATGGGTGTTGGTATCTTCTCCAGGCGGCGTTCCCACCTGGCTCCGCATTGGCAGCTCCTGGGCGACCTACGACCTTGGCGTCGGGGGCCAGGCCGGCGAAGTCGCGAGAAGCCTTGTGACCTTCGCCGACCCAGCCGCGGCGACGGCCGCCGAAACCTCTGGTGGATTTTCAGCCCGCTGCTTCGCCGGCGTCGTGCGGATCCAGGAATTCATCCTTCCCTTGAATTGACCCTCTGGATCCGCCATTGGAACGGGAGCCATGACAACCATGCAAACCATTCAAAACATACGAAGGCAAAACATACGAAGGGACAGGCATCGCCGCCGTGGAGTGCTCCTCCTGTTGGTGCTGAGTGTCCTCACGCTTTTTCTGATCATGGGAGCCACGCTCCTTGCCGTGGCCAACCGAGCCCGAACGGCGTCCCGAGGCTTCGAGACGGC
>Ga0163153_10006995_pt1 | contig 12378 bp, 9 predicted proteins | sample OliLakLV19MP6IB1_FD_148629 | JGI IMG/M metagenome (GOLD analysis project Ga0163153, IMG submission 148629) | Freshwater microbial mat bacterial communities from Lake Vanda, McMurdo Dry Valleys, Antarctica - Oligotrophic Lake LV.19.MP6.IB-1 | ecosystem: Environmental > Aquatic > Freshwater > Lake... | reverse complement strand
GGCTCTTCCAGGCGTTCGCGTCGCTTCAATGGGGCCGCAGCTCGTGAGCTGCGGATGCCGGATGCACCAGCGCCTGACCCATCCCCGTGTTCCGGCTTCAATGGGGCCGCAGCTCGTGAGCTGCGGATGCGATGCGGCTGATCGAGCCTCGGCCGCGGGGGCAGGTGCTTCAATGGGGCCGCAGCTCGTGAGCTGCGGATGCGGGCGGGGACGGGGAGCGGCCGTGGAAAAAACTCGCTTCAATGGGGCCGCAGCTCGTGAGCTGCGGATGCATCGCAGCACTCGGCATAGCCGCCGCCGAGGCCATGCTTCAATGGGGCCGCAGCTCGTGAGCTGCGGATGCCAACAAGACCCCGACGTCCGTAGTAGTGAAGGCAATGCTTCAATGGGGCCGCAGCTCGTGAGCTGCGGATGCCCCCGCGGCTCCGCTCTGCTGCATCGTGGCCCCCATGCTTCAATGGGGCCGCAGCTCGTGAGCTGCGGATGCCACGTGGTTGACGCCGTCCCGAACAGCGGCGTCGTGCTTCAATGGGGCCGCAGCTCGTGAGCTGCGGATGCCGATCATCGCTTCTTTCCTTCCGGGGCACAAGAGGGCTTCAATGGGGCCGCAGCTCGTGAGCTGCGGATGCCATCTCGTCCCCGTCTGATCCGACGTAGACCTCGCGGCTTCAATGGGGCCGCAGCTCGTGAGCTGCGGATGCCGTGCCGTCGTTTCGCAGCACGCGGCGCACCTCGCGGCTTCAATGGGGCCGCAGCTCGTGAGCTGCGGATGCCAGCGGTAGGATCGATCGTAAGGCTCTCGACTTGTGGCTTCAATGGGGCCGCAGCTCGTGAGCTGCGGATGCGCCGCGCAGAATCCAAGCCTCAGCGCGGACCGGCGCTTCAATGGGGCCGCAGCTCGTGAGCTGCGGATGCTGGTCGCCGGCGGCGTTGACAAAGATGGTCACTTGGCTTCAATGGGGCCGCAGCTCGTGAGCTGCGGATGCTGCCGCCTTCGGAAGCAGCTTTCGGGCCGAAGCTTGCGGCTTCGATCGCGAGCGTGCCGAGTATACAGGCTTCATCTCTCGGCTTCCGAGGGTCGGATCCCTGCGTGGGGGGCCCGCGATCGGGGCCCGAGCGTGCCCCGGCCCCCCCTTCAACACCGTCGTGCTCGCCCGGCAGATCATTCAGTTTTCAAAGAGCATGCTTGCCAGCCCAACCAAACCGGAGATGACCAGCCTCCGCACGGTCCCCTGTCCACACGTCTACTCAAATCCAGAGTACGCGCTGACCCTGCTTCGTGAAGCCACCATCACGTTCACCACGGCTCGATCTCACGGGATGTCGATCTGAGCAACCCGACCTGACCATCCGTTCATCAGCCACTCCCGGCGCCCTCTTCCCTGCTCGCGATCACTCACCGAAGTCGCCGAAACGGCCCTCCGATCACGACATGCCCAACACCTCCAAGTGATCCGACGTGGGCATCGTGCCGCCAGACGTGCGCAGTGACAGGGCACCCCTGATGGTCGAATCCGGTCTGCTTCATCTCATCCGCCAACTGCCGCAGTGCCTCACGCGAGTCGCTCGAGACTGACAGGATGCTGTCACTGCACCACGCTTCCAAGGATTGCGATGAGCATGCCCGGACGCTCCCGCGGTTAGACTGCCGCGACAAGACGTCCGTGAATGGTGGTTACAAGCAAGGAGAGAGGACCGATGCCGCTGAACATGGAAAGACTCAAGGAACTCGTGGCGGGCGACACGGTGGCTATCCGAGGCATGGCGACGTTGGAACCAGCCGGAGGGCCCGGGGACAAGGTCTTCCCACCGACCCACGCGGTGGACGATCGCAACAAGAACCCCGGCGCCAAGTACGCCTTCGAAACCCGGCGCATCGACCATCAGGACGTGCGTTGCGTACTCCTCGACTCGGTCCAGAGCCAGGCGAACCGCATGGAGGATGCCCTCCAGACGCTCTGGAACCATCAGCGCATCGCTCTCCCGGTCGTGAGCGTCGACTTCTCGTCGATTGCGCCCGACGTCGGGCGCGTGACATCGCTCACCGCACCCCATCGCATCGCCGACGCGCTCTTGCGCGACAGCCTGCTCGACGGCCAGTTCTTTCGGCTCTCGGACATCGGCAAGTCGTTCACCGACGCGAGCACCAAGAACGCGTCGGCCTTGTTCAAGGTCTGTCCGACGGGGCTTGTCTTCGGGTTGTGGGACAGCACCGGACCCAAGGGTGGCCGCGGTGCCAAGTTCCAGCGGGCGTTGGTCTCCGAGATCGTGGGTATCAACGCGGTCTCTGGAAGCAAGACCGCGAGTCGAATCGACCCAGCGGCCATAGTCAAGCAGTCGGCAACCATCTACGTTGCAGCAACTGCCGACGAGATGTGGACACCGGATATCAAACTGGCCGCAAGGAACGGAGATGAGCCGAAAAAATTCGGCAAGAAGGAGCGTGCAGGCGCGCCTTCCGCCATCCTCCACGGGAATATTGCTCCGAGCATCGATGAGGTTTCCGGTGGCGTAACCATCGACGAAGCACGTCACACGGTCGTGCTCTCACTCGCCGCGCTTCGACGTCTCGGCTTTGCCGAGGGAGCGACCGAGGCTCGCACCGTTTTGGCGGCGCTCGGCCTCTTGGCTGTGCTGGCCGCCGAGAGCGGCGGACACGATCTTCGCTCCCGCTGCCTGCTCGTACCGAAGAAGGGCTCCGCGCTGAGGCTGGAGACGGTCGGCCGAGATGGAAGCACCGACGCCCTGGAACTGGACCTCGCGGGTGCGATCGCGCTGTACGAGGCAGCGGTCGAGGCGCTTCCCGCCGCCCTGCGCTTCGAGAAGCCCGCCGGCGAGGCGCTCGCGGAACTTCAACCCTCACCCAAGCTCGCCTTCCTCGTAACGAAGAGCCGCGAGCTCGCCGCGGCGGGGACCGACGTTGAGGACGCCTGATGCTCGCCATCCAGGTCGAGCTCCTGACGGGTCGCTACGCGGCCACCGCGCACAACGATCGTGGGCGCGCGGAGTGGCCGCCGCACCCGGCGCGCTTGTTCTCGGCGTTGGTCGCCGCGCTCTACGACTGTGGCGAAGTGGACGCTGACGAGCGGGCATCGCTCCTGTGGCTCGAACAGCAGGGCGCGCCATCGCTGCGAGTCGATTCAGAGTCGAACGTAGGCAGGCGTCAGGTGCACGATGTGTACGTGCCCGTGAACGACGTCACGCTTGGAGCTGATGGGCAGATCCGGAAGGCCGAGTCGAAGCTCGACGAGCTGAAGGCGAACCTTTGGGCAGCACGAGCTCGAGTCGAAGAAGAGAAGGCGAAACTCTCAACCATCACTTCACCATCGGAGAAGAAGGCCGCCGAGAAGCAGATCGCGAGCGAAGAGAAGACGCTGGAGAAGGAGAACGGAAGACTGATCAAGGCCGAAGCCGAGGTCTTGAGGGTCGTGAATGCCCAGCTCGCGATCGATCCCAGCCCCTCCGACAAGGCACTGGAGACGGCGATTGCGTTGATGCCCGAGCGACGCACGCGACAGGTGCGAACATTCCCGATCGTCATCCCTGGGACGCCGACGTTCGCATTCCTCTGGCCCGACGCCAAGCCCACCCAACACCGCGTCGCGATCGAGCGTCTCTGCGCGCGCGTGACGCGGTTGGGGCACTCTTCGTCGCTGGTCCGATGCAACGTCGTCGATGCCGACCTCTCCCCAACCCTAGTTCCTGGTGATGACGGGCCCACTGTCCTGCGCGTGGTCGGGCCCGGCCAGCTCGACCGGCTCGATCGCGCCTTTGCTCATCACCGCGGCATCGAGAGCCGTGTGCTTCCTGCACGTCCACAACGCTATCGCTTGGCTTCCGAAGCCCCGACGTCCGCGCCGGAGGCGGAGAGCGTGTTCTCCACACAATGGATCCTCTTCGAGCGTATCGGCGGATCGCGACCCCTCGCATCGCGATCCACCGACGTCGCGCGTGCGTTGCGCGGCGCGCTTCTCGAGCAGCACGGTGACGAAACCTTGCCCGCCACCATCTCTGGGCATACGGCTGGGGGCGCAGCAACGCAGACGCACGTCGCCTTCGTTCCGCTGCCCTTCGTGGGGCACGACCATGCCGACGGCTCGCTCATGGGCTGCGCGCTCGTACTGCCGCGTGAGCTTTCCGCTCACGACCGCGAGCGCTTGCTGCGTCTCGTGGCGAAGTGGGAGAAGGAACGCTCCGACGAGCGTGGCATCCTGACGCTCGCGGGTGGAACACTTCCTCCCTTCCGCGTTCGTCGCGTGGAACTCTCGACCAAGAGAACCCTTGCGCCGGACCTCTGGTGTCGATCCGCCAGGCGGTTCATCACCGCGACACCCATCGCCCTTGACAAGAACCCAGGCAATCTGCGCAGCAATCAGGACGGCACCGCGCACAGAGCCGCGAGGGAGGCGCAGCAGAGCATCAGCGACACGTGCCTCCGGGTCGTTGGCGTGCGGCCAACTTCGGTCGAGGTGTCTCTTGCACCGCTGCTCTCCGGCGCGCAGCACGTACGCGATTTCCTTCCTTGGCCGGGCCGCCCAGGTCGGACGCCAAGAGCGCGTGTTCACGCTGACATTCACTTTGATAAACCCGTCCGCGGACCGCTCTTGTTGGGGGCGGGGCGCTACTTCGGGCTCGGGCTCTGCCTACCCGTGGAGGAGCGATGACGCTGAAGGTATCCGACTTCGGCGCGTTCCATTCAGCCGTTCACCGAGGCAAGCAGCCATTTGGGTGGCAGCAGCGGTTGCTCGAGCAGATCGTTCGGGAGAAGCATTGGCCACGCGTGCTGGACCTTCCGACCGGCGTTGGGAAGACGACCTGCATCGACATCGCCCTCTTCGCGCTCGCGCTCGAGGCGGAAGCGAAACACCACGAGCGCTGGTGTCCACGTCGGATCGTGATGGTCGTAGACCGTCGCATCGTGGTCGATCAGGTCGCGGAGCGCGGCCGCGCTCTTCTTCTCGCCTTGATGACGAGCACAGACGCGGTGATCGTTGAAGTAGCGAGTCGCCTCCGTTCCCTAAGCCGCGTGGGAGAAGAGCCCCTTGGCGTGTTCACGCTTCGCGGCGGGATACCGAAAGACGACGGCTGGGCACGCACCCCCGACCAGCCACTCGTCGTGGCTTCGACCGTCGATCAGGTCGGATCACGCATGCTCATGCAGGGTTACGGCGTGAGCCAAGGCATGAAGCCGGTGCATGCGGGCCTGCTGGCCAACGACACGCTGCTCCTTCTCGACGAAGTGCACCTCTCGGAGCCGTTCCGGCAAACCCTCGACCAGCTCGCACGCCTCCGTACGCGGTTCTCCGCAGGCGAGGTGAAGCCGCGGTTCGCGCACGCGTTCCTCTCGGCCACGCCAGGTGCTGGGAGCGAGCGGACCTTCTCGCTGCTCGACGAGGAGAAGCGGTCGGACTCGCCGCTCGGATCGCGCCTCGACGCCAGCAAGCCGACTCGCCTCGTGGAGGTGGTAGACCGAACTGCGCTCGAGAAGGCTTCTGCCGACGAGGCGACATCGCTGCTCGATCGCCACCGCACGGTCGCCGTGGTCGTCAACCGCGTCGCGAGCGCCAGCTCGATTGCGCGACAGCTCACCGAGACTGTGGGTCGCGAAGTGATCGTCACTCTCCTCACGGGCCGCATGCGTCCGCTCGACCGCGACGACGTGCTGCGCGAGCTTCGTCCATCTATCCAGACTGGCCGCGAACGTCGCGACGATGCGCCGAAACGCGTGATCGTCGGCACACAGTGCATCGAGGCAGGGGCAGACTTCGACTTCGACGCGCTCGTCACAGAGGCCTGCAGCCTCGACAGCTTGCGACAGCGCTTTGGTCGCGTTGATCGGCTCGGACACTACAGGAAGGGCGAGGGGGTCATCGTTTACGACAGCTGCGGCAAGTTGAAGGATGAACTCAGGATGCGTGGCGAGAAGCCATCTCTGGCGGACGACGATCCCATCTACGGCAAGGCGATCGGCGAGACCGTCAAGTGGCTCAAGTCGAAGCTGAGCACGAAGCGACCCTCGGTTGACTTTGGAGTCCTCGCTCTCGGGGTTCCGCAGGGCGATGAGCTGGCGAAGCTGCTCGCACCCAAGCCGAACGCGCCGACGCTTCTGCCTGCGTACCTCGACCTCTGGGTGCAGACCTCGCCCCCGCCAAGCCAGACACCCGACGTGAGCCTCTGGCTGCACGGGCCGAAGTCAGGCCCGCCGGACGTTCAAGTCGTCTGGCGCGCCGATCTATCGGAGGATGTCCTTCTGCGTGGAGATGTCGAGGCAGCGGCGGCAATCGTCGCGGCCGTGCGTCCCTCGAGCCTGGAGGCCATGTCGCTGCCCTTCGCCACCGCGCGGGCATGGCTCGCGCAGCAGACGAGTGGTGACTCGGGAGACACGGAAGGTGAGGATCCGGCACCCGAGCGAGACGAAGAGTCGAACCCCTCGGGACGCCTCGCGCTCCGATGGAATGGGACGGATAGCGTGATCGTCTGTGCGCAATCCGATACCGCGCCTGCGCTTCAACCGGGCAACACCATCGTCGTACCGGTGACCTATGGCGGAATTCGCGGGGGGTGCTTTGATCCATCTTCGACCCAATTCGTTTGCGACCGCGCGGAGCAAGCGGAACTCTTCACGCGGGCGCGCCCCGTGCTACGCCTGCACCCCGCAGTTGTTGAAGCACTCGGGTTGGATCTCCCGCTCGATGAGCCTGACGATGCTCGCGATGTGCTCGGTCTCCTGGCCTCGCGTGCCGACCTGAATTGGCCGGAGTGGAAGCGCCTGTGGGCACGGAAGCTCGCCACGGGCCGCAGCTCTTTCGCGGTGACCAGCGAGCCGTCGAGGACGGTGCTTCAGGGAAGACGGATCCCGATCGCTGAACTGCGAAGCGTCATCGACCCTGATGACACCCTCGAAGACGGCGTGGCGCTGACGACCGATGGGGAGGATTCGTTTCACGCAGGTCGAGCCATCTCGCTCTGTGAGCACTGCGCTGATGTCGAGAAGGTAGCGCGTTCGTACGCGGAACAATGCGGGCTGGGCCCGTGGCTCGCCACGCACTTGGCTCTCGCGGCGTGGCTCCACGACATCGGCAAGGCCGATCGACGGTTTCAGCTCATGCTCCGGGGAGGCAGTGAGATCGAGCTTTTCAAGGACGAGACTCCCTGGGCGAAGTCGGCAATGTCTCCGGGAGCACGAGAGGCGCAGCGACTGGCACAGCAGAGGAGTGGCTATCCCCGTGGGGCACGCCACGAGGTGCAGTCGCTCGCAATGCTCGAGGGGCGGCTGGTCGCACTGAAGGCGTGTCTCTCGAAGCTCGACTCCTCGCGAGAACCGGACATCGAGCTCGTGCTCCACCTCGTCGGCAGTCACCACGGCTACTGCCGTCCGTTCGCGCCCGTCGTGGTGGATGAAACGCCAGTCGATGTCTCACGCACCGGGCATCAGAGCACGGTCTTTGGTTCGATCGATGTCCCATCGATGACCTCGAAGCACGATCTGCATCGGCTCGATGCACCAGTCGCCGACCGCTTCTGGCGGCTGGTCTCGAGGTACGGCTGGCAGGAGCTGTGCTGGCTCGAGGCGATCCTTCGGCTCGCAGACCACCGCGCCAGCGAGGACGAGCAGACGAGGGAGGCGGCATCGTGAACCGGGTCGAACTAGTCGGTGTGGACGGCTCCAATCCGCTCGGGTTTCTCGCCGCGTTGGGCCTGCTTCGGGTGGCGACCCTCGCGAGCCCCGGCGCGAGACTCGGCTTCGCTGCAGACGGTTCGTTCATCGCCTTTCTCGATGGGATCGAGAACTCTCCGGATCTTGCAGCACTCGTCGCGGCCGACGCCAAACGTGCTGGTAGTCCATCGTGGCGACTCACGTATGCCAAGACGGAGAAGCGAGGTACCAAGGAGGTCGCCGATCTCAAGGCTCCTCCGGAGGAGTTCCAGAAGTTTCTGGTGCGATGTCTCAACTGCTGGATGGGCGGAGATGGCGAAGCTGTGGCCTACGCCGCGGCCTTTGGGACGGATGTAGCCGTCGACGGCAAGGGCAACACGAAGCCCACCGCATTCCACTTTACTGCTGCCAACCAGCAGTTTCTTGGTTCCGTCGACGAGATACGAGAGTCACTCACCCAAGAGTGGATCGAGACCTCGCTGTTTCGCGGCCACGGCGAGAAGCCAGGCCGCAACCTGCGGTGGGATCCGGGCGCCGAGCGCAACTGGGCCTTGATGGCGGGCAACCCCAACGACGACGGAACCCGCGTGGACGCCCCGTTGGAGTGGCTCGCGTTCCGCGGGCTACCGCTGCTGCCGAGTTTTCCACGCGGCGCAAGGATCATCACCACCGCAGTGTTCGGTCGGGGTGATGACATCTTCTTCACGTGGCCACTTTGGTCGCCTCCCGCTTCGCTGCAGACCGTGCGTTCCGCGCTCCAACTCGACTGGACGGGCAACGCAAGTGAACGTGCCGTGCGTGGGGTCTTCGCGGTCTGCAAATCCTCAATCAGACGGACCAGCCAGGGCTTCGGAAACTTCGGTCCCCCAGTGGTCACATGCTAAGTGCATCGCCGTTCACGACCCTCGCCGCCCGCCAGTCGCTCGTCGCCCTTGGCGATTCCGACGCGCTCGATCTCAAACGCTCGACGGCGGAGCTGCGCCGCCCGGGCCACACGCTCTACGCCCTCCTGAGTGGCGAGGGTGGCCGGGTGGTGACCGGCGTCGGGCCCGACGGCACGATCGTCGGGCAGAGGGTCGCTGACCACACGCTCCGCGACATCGCCGCGATGCTCGGCCGCTTCGAACCGGCCGCCGACCCGCGTGTCGCGCACCCCGAGAGCGCGCCCCGCCTCGACGAAGAAGGGGGCATCGTCGCGACGAAGCGGTGAACGGGGACCAATGGACACGCACGTGTGGGTCCCACTGCTCGATGTTCATGCGCGTGCGGTTCGGGCGTGAGTTCGCACACGCGAGCCGCCGGGTGTGGGGAGACGTTGCGGAGAACTTCACTTCTTCTCCGTGTTCTCTGTGTTCTCCGTGTTCTCCGTGTTCTCCGTGTTCTCCGTGTCAGCCGCTTCCGGCGCGCGTCGCGATGGAATGCGGAGGCGCGGCTCGGGGGGCTGCGCATGTGAAGATCTGGCCGAGCTGGTGCTCGGCGGTCCAAGGGGGGATGTGGCGCTTGGGGACGGAGGCACGGCTCGGTGGGCTGCGCACGTGAAGATCTGGCCGAGCTGGTGCTCGGCGGTCCAAGGGGGGATGTGGCGCTTGGGGACGGAGGCGCGGCTGGCAAGCCAGCCGTGGCCTCCAGGAATTGCGACCTGCGGGGTGCGCGGCGGGAGCGCCGGGAGCGCCGCGCCCCTGGGAACGTCGAGCCCCAGCTCGACGTCCGGCGACGCCAGTCGCCGCGAAGACCGACCATTCATTGGATCGTCTCCGAGAAGAGCCGAAGTGACACGGAGGTCACCGAGCACACGGAGATCGAGTCCCCGGGAATCCACGACCACGGAGAGGCCATCACCACATGGCGGTCGACCCAACTCGGGGCTGGGGGCTACCCGCGGACCAAGCCGGCCCGTCGAGCGCGGACAGATCGCTGCAAACGGCTGCGAACGTGCGTGTCCAGTACCGCCCTGATCGAGCGCGGACAGATCGCTGCAAACGGCTGCGAACGTGCGTGTCCAGTACCGCCCTTTCAGTACCGCCCTTTTCAATCCGGGGCTCGCGCGTCGTGGGGAGGGAATGCGCCTGGCGCGGTGCTGTGCCAGCCACTGCCTCGGCTGCATCTGGCGACGCACCGAGCCGCATCGCTCGCGACGAGACGGATCAGTCCGTCCCGAACGGCCTCCGCCTTCCCAGCGCCCTGAACCGCTTCCCCTCGATCGTCGGCACGACCATCGACTCCTCGATCCGCCGGGCGACGAAGATCGTCCCCGGCAGCCCGATCAGCGACTGGTAGCCTTCGCTGATCATGCCAACGACCGCTCCCGCGTCAGGCCCGTCGGCGAGAAGCATGGGACCGCCGGAGAAGCCGTGACCATCGACCCGTTCGGTCTTGACATAGATGGCGTCCTTCGTGTCGGGCACGAACAACGGTCGACCGATCACAGTGCCTTCGACGCAGCAGCGCAGCAGTGGACCGTCCGGCAATCCGACACGGCTCCGCCCCACGAGACGAACCCGAGTGCCCGGGACGGGGGACGAGTTGAACAAGATCACCGCGACGGTCTCGTCGACCCGTCCGGCCGTCGACACCAGCAACCAGTCGGACTCGACCTCGCCCATGACGTCGATGTAACCATCGGCCGCGGAGCCGACGATCTGCTGCACGTACGTGGCATGCGAGTCGATCACGACGACCTCGGCGCTCGGGATGTCTGAATGAGCGACGGTCAGCAGTAGCGTGGGAGCCACGACGATCCCGGTCCACCAGTCCTGCGGCCGCGCCAAGTCGTACATCGAGACGTCGACTCGAGGGATCGCCGGATCAGGCGGATCGGTCGCTCGCGGCGGCTGGCACCCGACGAGCAGGGACAGCGGAAGCAGGAGGAGCAGTGCCCACATGAGTTCGACGGTAGGGAATCCGGCGGCAAGCCTGGAGACTGACTGGCCGCCGGACCTTGAGGAGACGCGAACCGTCAGTTCCCGATGTCGCCACCGATGCCGCCACCCGGACCGCGGCGACCGTCGTCGCCTTGCGGCAACAGCGTCGGCAGCCGCGTGACATCGGTCTGGACGAGCACCGGCTGGCCGTCGACCGTCACCAGCATGCCGTCGATGCCCACGTCGAACTCGACGAACGCGGTGACGCTCGGATCACGGATGGACACGAGTTCGCCCGCGAACGTGAAGCCGTCGTAGAGCGCCTGAAGGTGCTTGGCCACGGCGATCGGGTGGCCGGCGACGATCGCCATCACGCCTTCGGCCGGAGCGTTGCTGCTCTTGACCGAGGTCGCCACGAAGAGCGGGTACGCGCCGCTGACGAGGCCATGCTCCTCGGGGAAGTACGTCGCCGACTTCTGCGGGTCGAAGAAGTAGGCAATGGCGACGAAGTCCGTTCCGTCGACGACGCCCGCGACAGGCGTTTCGAACTGCTGAAGCCCGCCCGGCCCGGCGCCGTAGGCAAGCGAGCTCGTCGCCTCCAGCACCGCGCGGAGCTGGGCGAGATCGAGCGCCTGGAACTTGTCCAGCCCGCTGAGCAGCGTGTACTTCGACGGCTCGACCTGCTCGATGCCGCCGACCGTGACGAACGACACGATCTCGTACTGGATCTCGGGGACCACGAGCTGGTTGGTGGGCTGCGCCTGCTTCTGCCGGCTCCGCTCGCGCTGGCGGCTCTTGTACGCCTTGTCGAGGATGTCCAGCAGCAGGTCGCAGCGGTAGACCTTGGTCTCGGAGCCGCAGTACATGCAGTACTGGTTGCAGCGCATGATGCACTCGCCGCTTTCGAGGTCCTGCGGCATCCACGTGCCGCCGTTGACGCACGGGTCGTTTGGGGGGATGGTGAGTTCGAGGCTCAGTCCCGGGCCACTGCCCTTGAACGTGCCGCCGCCGCAACCCACCAACCCCGCGCAGGCGACCAACGCGGTCACTGCGATCGTTCGAAGCTTCATGTCGATTCTCCATTCAGTGGACCCATGCGACACCCTCGAGCGGACGCAGTCCGCCCGTCGCCGAATGCTCGAGGTCAGTCGAAGGGTCCCTTTCACCAGACGCCGTCGCCGCGCGATCACGCGATCGCGGATTCGGAGACGTCGTCACCTTCCACGACGTGCGGACTGCTCGTCCGTCGCCACACCTCCCGTTCTGTGCGCGCCGCTCGCGGAGCGACACCGCGATCAGGCGCACACGCTGCGTTCGAGAAGCGCGACGCGAAGAGGTCCGCGCCACACAACGAACGCGGCGAGCGGCCGGACTCTACCCCCGGCTCGCGAGGAGTTGTCGCGAGTGTCGCAGTCTTTCTTGCTGTTGAGTGTGTCGACGATGTGGAAGCGCGCAACGCTGCGGAAACACTTTGCGATTCTGTGGTTGTGGCGTGGTGAAACCGCCTCGCCGTGGTGAACTACATCGCTGAAGTGAAAGCGCACATGGGCGGGCAGACTGGACACGCACGGAATGTGTGCGGGCGGGCACACGGGACACGCACAGAATGTCTGCGTGGGCGTGAGTCGCGGCGACGCGTGACGCGTGAAGACGCGTGACGACGCGAGACGGCGCGAGACGGCGCGCGTCGCGATGGAATGCGGAGGCGCGGCTCGGTGGGCTGCGCATGTGAATATCTGGCCGAGCTGGTGCTCGGCGGTCCAAGGGGGGCGATCTGCCGCGTGGGGACGGAGGCACGGCTCGGTGGGCTGCGCACGTGAAGATCTGGCCGAGCTGGTGCTCGGCGGTCCAAGGGGGGGG
>Ga0163153_10006993_pt1 | contig 12380 bp, 10 predicted proteins | sample OliLakLV19MP6IB1_FD_148629 | JGI IMG/M metagenome (GOLD analysis project Ga0163153, IMG submission 148629) | Freshwater microbial mat bacterial communities from Lake Vanda, McMurdo Dry Valleys, Antarctica - Oligotrophic Lake LV.19.MP6.IB-1 | ecosystem: Environmental > Aquatic > Freshwater >... | reverse complement strand
AAGGAGCGTGAGGCCCGGCCGCCGCCACAGCGCGCCCAGCCGCCCGCCCGACACCTGATGAAAGCCCCGGTTCCAGCGCAGGTGCTGCTGCACGTAGCCGCGCAAGGACAGCGGGGCGCGGTGGTCAGACACGGAGGCGGGCACGAAGCGCGTGCGCCAACCGGCCTGGGCCAGCGCCAGGGTCAGGTCGCTGTCTTCGAGCAGCGCGCCGCGCGTGAAGCCGCCCACCGCCGCCAGGGCCGCGCCGCGATAGGCGCAGTTCGAGCCGAGCAGGGCGGGGGCCAGGTTTAGCCGGTCCTTGGCGCGCATGGTGATGAACTGGTTGACGAGTGACTCGATGGCGGCGTAGGCGGCGGCCGGGCTGGCCCCGCCGTTGCTCACGCGCATCTGCCCGCTGGCGCCGGCCACGTCGTCGGCGGCGAAGGCGGCGGCCAGCGCCTTGAGCGAGGCCGGCGCGGGTGTATGGTCGGCGTCGTAGATCACGATCACGTCCTCTGCGGCATCGGGCCGGGGATCGAGCGAGTGCAACGCTTGGTTGAGGGCCTGGGCCTTGCCGGCGTTGGCGGCCAGGGTCAGCGCCTGCGCCCACGGCCGGGTCGCGGCCCAAGCCTGGGCCAGCGCGGCTGTGGCGTCAGAACTAGCGTCGTCAACACACACCGCGCGCAGCCGGTCATGTGGGTAGTCGAGCGCATCCAGCGCGACCCACAGGCGCGGCAGCGCGGCGGCCTCGTCGCGGCAGGGGATGAGCAGGGTGACGGCCGGCGGCACGGGAGTACCCGTGCTTACGGCGGGCGTGGCCCCAGCGGCGGCGCGGGCCGGCCCGAGCGCGGCCAGCAGCAGCACGGCGCGGCGCAGCGAGAAGGCCAGCAGCACCCCGGCCGCGGCCCAGGCCGCCAGGTGCAGAAGGAGCGAAAGCGCGCCGGCCAACACGGGCATGCTGCGCTAACCGGCCGGGCAGCCCACCGACTGCGACGGGCCTTTGAAGCGCGTGCTGAACAGGCCGTCGGCGACGGTGGTGGGCGAATCTAGGTCAATGATCTCGAACCAGGTATTGCCGGGCTTGAGGTTGATGACGGCGTTGTCCGCGCCCAGCAGAAGGATAACGTCGCTGACGACGTTGCGCACCCAGGTAACCTCGTACATCTGCCCGTCGCGAAAGACGCGGGCCGGGCCGGTGGTCCACACCTGGATCTCGTAGCCGCAGTGGCCGCCGTTGCCGAAATCTTCCGGAATGTCGCTGGTGACGTGGTTGGCGTAGAGCACCACCACGTTGGCGGCGGTCAACTGCTCGCCGTTGAGCGCGTCGGTCTGCGGGGCGAGTGTGCCCTCGACTTCGGTGTCCATCCAGCGGGCGTAGCGGCCGGTCGCGGCGTCGTAGCGCCACTCAGCCACGTTGGACGCCACCTGGAAGTCAATGTGAACAGTCGCAACGGGCGTGCCGCCGGCCGGAGGCTCGACAAAGAAGGCCATGCCGTCGAGCATCTGGCGGTCGTTGAGGCCGAGGCTGTCGGCCGTGGCCCACAGGTCGGCGGTGCTGGTGAACAAGTTGTTGGTCGAGGGGTCGGTGCCTTCGCGGCACAGCGGCGGGCACTCGTTGTAGCCGGTGGCCTCGGCGATCACGCGCTCGTAGAAGTTGGTCTTTGAGAGGCGGTTGAGCACGCCCTGGCTGGAGCCGGAGGTGACCAGCAGCGCGTCGTAGGACTCGGCCAGCACCACGTCAATCAGGCGGGCCGAGCGGATGGAGCCGACCGTGGGCGCGTCGTGGCCCAGGAAGATGGCCGTCATGCGGGTGACGCCGGCCTCGGCGTAGTGCTCGAACACCAAATCGGCCAGCGACAGGCCGCTCTGCGGGCGCACGCGGCGCGGGAACTGCGAGACCTTGATCGCCAGCGGCCGACGGTCGAGCACGCTGGGGTCGGCCACGGTCAGGCCGGTGAGCGGGTTGACGTCGGCCGGGAAGTTGGTGGGGCCGACCGGGCCGACGACCACCGGCGTGACGATCTCGGCCGTGGGGGCTTCGCTGGTCGGCGCGGTGGTGTTGGTGGGCTCGGGCGTGCTGAGGGCGATGGCCGTGCTGGTCGGTTCGACCGCGCCGGACGTGACGATGAGCGGCGCGGTAGCGGTGGGCGCGGGGGCGGGCGTGGACGAGCCGCAGGCGACCAGCAGCGCCAGGCCGAGAATGAGGGAAAGGGTCTTTAAACGCATGAAGTGATACCTCTTGGGACCAATACGCACGCGGCGCGTTGGCCGCATTCGGCCGAGGGATTATAGCGCAGAGTGTTGGCCGTCTGCCGCAGCGCCCGTTGGGTATTTGCGTTGGCCGGCAACCGTCTGCTAGAATGCAAGCCACAGGCACGTTGACCGAGTCCTCCCGAGGCCGAACTGTCGCAGCGCCTCGCAGTTAGCCATGGCCCTGGCTGGCTTGAAACACATTGACGAAAATGGTGGGCAGGATTACGCCTGACAAGAGGGATGCAATGTCACCGATCAGCGCCGCACACCAAACCGAACCGGCCGCCGGGCCTGGCCCGCGCCAGGCCGAGCCCGGTGACGAAGCCCGCAGTTGGTTCAAGACCCTCAGCCCCGAACAACGCGCGGCGATCCACAAACTCAACCGGGTCCAGCCGATCTATGCGTTAGTTACCCTCCTGTTCGTGGCGATGTGGGTCGGGGGCGGGGCGCTGATCGTGGCGGTGCACACCTGGCCGGCGCGGCTGGCCGGCTACGTCATCATCGGCTTTGCCATTCACGGCCTGGCCGGCCTGCTGCATGAGACGATTCACGGCAGCATGTTCCGCAACCGGCGGCTGGACTATTGGGCCGGGCTGCTCACCGGGCTGCCCGCGCTGCTGGGGGTGACGGCCTACCGCGTGACACACCTGCCGCACCACTGGTATAACCGCACCGAGCGCGACCCGGCTGAGATCATGAACATCAGCAAGAACAAGACGGTCGTCTCCATCTTCTTTTACTTGTGGCTGGTGGGCGGCATGTTCTTGATGATCGTGACGACGCCCTTCGGCGCGCAGAAGTATGCCAAGCGGGACGAGAAGCGGCTGATCGTGGCCGAGTACCTGACGCTGCTGGCCGTGATCGCCGGGTTGGCGCTGGCCGGCTGGCGCTTCGGCTTCTTGAGGGCGCTGTTTGAAGTGTGGGGCGTGCCGCTGATCGTCGCCGCGCTGATCGCCAACGTGCGCGGCTGGTCGGAGCACATGCTGACCCTGCCCGGCCACCCGCTGACCCAGAGCCGCACGGTCAGCAGCAATCGGCTGTTGTCGCTGCTGTTCGTGAACGCCAACTATCACCTCGAGCACCACCTCTTCCCCGGCATGCCGTGGTACAACCTGCCCAAGCTGCACCAATTGCTGCAAGAGGAATACAAAGCCGCCGGCACCTTCAGCTACAAGTCGTACCTCAAGTTCCTGGCCGATGCCGCGCTGATCGGCGTACACGGCCTGGCCCCCAAACATGTGCGGCTGCCGGCGCACCTGGCCGCCCACGGAGCGTCACGCCCATAGCCGGCCCCGGCCCGGCCGGGCGACGGCCAACCAGCCCCGATGGGCCTAGACCCGCATGATCCAGGCGTGGTGGCTGATGCCGGCGGCCTTCGCCGTGCACATGCTGGATGAAATCATCTGGCTGCCGCCGTGGTCGTTGACGGCCGGCGGCTGGCATCCGCCGGTGGGCCGGCGCGCGTTCACCTTTGCTTCGGTGGTGGTGGTGGTGCTGGCCTTCCTGGCCGCCTGGGCGGGCGCGGTGGGTGGCCGCCAGAGCGTGGGCGTGTACCTGATGGCGGGGGTGGCCGTCCTTATGCTGGTGAACCTCTTCGTGCCACACGTCGGCGCGGCGCTGCAACTGCGCCGCTACGCGCCGGGCCTCCTCACCAGCGCGCTGCTGATGGCGCCCATCTCCCTCCTGTTCATCTGGCAGGCCCTGAGCCAGGGCTACATTTCGCTGCTGCCCTTCATCGGCGCGGCGGCCGGCGTGGTGGCCGGCGCGGCGGTCTTCTGGCCGCGGCTGTTTGGCCTGGGCCGGCGGCTGCTGGGCGTGGCGCAGCCATCCGCCGCCAAGTAGCGCCGCGCCCGAGTGAGCGTTGCGCCGGCCCCTGACCGCCGCAAAAATGCGGGCCGACTACACATCGAAAGGTGAGCGTTATGGAACACCGTCCATTTGGCCGCACCGGGGTCTACGTGTCGCCGCTGTGCCTGGGGGCCATGAACTTTGGCGACCGCACCGAGGCGGCCGAGTCCATCCGCATCCTGCACGCCGCGCTCGACGCCGGGCTGAACTTTGTGGACACGGCCAACTCGTACAACGAGGGCCGCAGCGAGACGATTGTGGGGCAGGCGCTGCAAGGCGGCCGGCGCGCCAACGTCTTCCTGGCGACCAAGGCGCGCTCCAAGGTCGGGCCGGACCGCAACGACGGCGGCCTGTCGCGCCGCCACCTGTTTCAGGCGGTGGAGGACTCGCTGCGCCGCCTGAACACCGACTACATTGACCTGTATCAGATGCACCGCCCGGAGCCGGACGTGCCGGTGGACGAGACGCTGGGGGCGCTGACCGACCTGGTGCGGGCCGGCAAGGTGCGCTACATCGGCTGCTCGACCCACCCGGCCTGGATGGTGATGGAGGCGCTGGCGACCAGCGAGCGGCTGCACCTGGCGCGCTACGTCAGCGAGCAGCCGCCCTATAACCTGCTCGACCGCCGGATCGAGAACGAGCTGGTGCCGCTGGCGCTGAAGTACAGCCTGGCGCTCTTGCCGTGGGCGCCGCTGGCGCAGGGGCTGCTGGCCGGGCGCTACCCGGCGGGCCAAGACCTGCCGGCCGACTCGCGCGCGGCCACGCGGCCCAGCAGCGTGTATGCCGACCGCATCTCGGCGCGCGGCATCGCGGTGGGCGCGCAGTTTGTGGCGCTGGCGCAGCGCTATGGCAAGACGCCGGCGCAGTTGGGGCTGCTGTGGTGCAAGGATCAGCCCGGCGTCACCGCGCCGATCTTCGGCCCGCGCACGATGGAGCAGCTGACCGACGTGCTGCCGGTGCTGGAGATGACACTCTCCGCCGAGGAGCGCGCCGCCTGCGACGGGCTGGTGCCGCCCGGTGGCGCGGTGGCGAACTTCCACAACTCGTCCGGCTGGCTCAAGACGCCGGTGGCCTAACGCGAGCAATCCATCCGCTGGCGGATCACATGGGCACCCCTTCCCCATTCAGGGGAAGGGCAGGGGATGAGGGCCGACCAACCGTTCCGTCGCCGCGCGTCCGCCTCCGATAGTCACTCGTCTGCCATTCATACCGGCTGTCCGGTTGCAGTCTCCTGCACCCTTTTTCTCTAGCCCCGCACAGTTTTAAACCCTGACTATACTATTTGCCCAACCACTCATAACACCATCAAACCACTTCTCGCCGAAGGAGTTACCCTTGCGTAAGGTCAAGATCGGTTTTGTTGGGGTCGGGGGCATGGGGCAGTGCGCACACCTCAAGAACTACGTCACGCTGCCTGACTGCGAAGTGGTGGCGCTGGCCGAAATCCGCCCCGCCCGGCGTCGGCCACGGCTGCGGCCTCCATTTCGCCGTAGGCGACGTCAGCGGCAACGGCCGGCTCGACATCGTGGCGCCGAGCAAAGAGGGGCTGTACTTCTATGAGAACCTGGGCCTCCCGCCCTCGAAGCGCACAAGCTGATAATGCCTGGCAGCGCAAAACGCCCCTGGTCAGCCGCTGACCGGGGGCATCGGCGTAGATGGGGAACGTCGTTAGGCCGGCTCGCGGAAGAAAAGGGCGTCGGCTTGCAGCAGCCGGCCGTGCGCGTCTTCAAAGGCCGGTGTGAGCGCCCGCAGTGAAAAGCCCAAGTTTCCAAGATGCTCCAACATCTGCCCGATGCTCGCCTCACCGCCATACAGCGGGACAAACGCCAGCTCGGTCTGCAGGCCGACCACGCTGGGCAATGACCTGGCCGCGCCGGCCAAGACGTTCATCTCGTAGCCCTGAGTATCGAGCTTGACAAAGACCTTGTCGCCGGCGCGATAATACTGGCTGAAGACAGAATCCAGCGCCCGGACTTCGACGGCCTCTGTCGCCACGTAGGCCGAGGCGGGGGCCGCCTGCCTGTGGGCCGGCAGCATTTCCAAGAGCGAACTGCTCATCGGCGTACCCGAGACGTTGAGCGTGGCGCGCCCGTCCTCGGCGCCCAACGCCAATTTCACCGCCGTCCATTGCGGGTCGGCATGCGCTCGCGCCTGGAGTTGGGCGAAGGCGTCATGCATCGGCTCAAACGACACCAGCCGGCCCGCGTAGCCCAGCTCGCGCAAGCGCCGGGCATAGTTACCGGTGTGCGCGCCCACATCCAGCACCAGGTTGATGCCGTGCTGCGCAAAATAGCGCTCGGTCTTGCCGTCATAAGAGAGGCCATAGCGGCGCAGGTCAAATCCCGCGCGGCGCGCTAACTGCTTGAACCACGTGCCCACAGTTGTCATTGCCTTCGTTCTCGAAGACCAATTGGTTCACCTACCGGCCGGTGGCGCGCAGATCAGACGCCGAGAACGGCGAGTCAACATTCCAATCCAGGCCGCCGAGCAGCCCGGCCCCGACGGCCACCAGCAGGTACGGCAGGCTCTGGAAGAACTCGTCGGGCATGTGGCTGCAATCCTACGGCTTTAGGTGCGTCTTGAAAAAATCAGTTATTGCATTGTAACAACGAATCTTGTTCTCGATCTTGAGCACGTCGTGGCCCTCGTTCTCGAACACCAGGTAGTCCACCTGCTTGCCGCCGGCGCGCAGCTTCTCGACCACATCGTGCGACTCGGGCTCGACCACGCGTGGGTCGTTCTTGCCCTGGATCACCAGCAGCGGGCAGGCCAGGTGGTCAATGTGCGTGGCCGGCGAGCGGTCCTTGAGAAAGTCGTGGTCCTTGTCCGGGTGGCCGACTGCGGCGTGAAAGTAGGGCTTCCAGGTCTCGGGGATGCGCTGCATGAAGCTGAACAGGTCATACGGGCCGAACATGTCCACCGCCGCCGACCACAGCTCCGGGTGGCGCGCGGCCAGCGTCAGCGTCATGTAGCCGCCGTACGACCGGCCAACCACGGCGGCGCGCTTAACGTCCAGCCGCGCGTCGTGCGGCAGCACCTGCGTCATGGCGTGCACGTGGTCCAGCCGGTCTTGCCCGCCCCAGTCGTGGTCAATGCGCTTCATATAGCTCAGGCCGTAGCCGCTGCTGCCGCGCGCGTTGGGCACGAAGACCGCGAAGCCGCTCAGCGTCAGGAACTGGATCAGCGGCATCGAGAACCAGGCGAAGTCTGGCCGCTCCTGGCTCTGCGGCCCGCCGTGGACGTAGTAGACCAGCGGGCGCGGGCCGGTGTAGCCCAGCCCTTCGGCCGGCAGGTACAGCCGCGCGGAGACGCGCAGCCCGTCGTGCGAGGTGAACGAGGCGTCCTCGCCGGGCGACAGGTGCTCATCCGGCAGGCCCAGCACGCGCTCCTGCGTGTGGCGCGTGATCTTCTTGCGCTTGGGGCCGCTGATCGAATAAATCTGCGTCGGCGAGGTGGCGGTGGAGTACGACAGTACATGCGTATCGCTGGCCTTGTCGTACGCGGTTGACTCGAGCACGCCGTTGGCGATCGCGCCCTTGCCGGCCAGTACATACAGCAGCGTCATGGTGCGCGCCGCCGGGTCGAACTCGCCCTCGTACAGCCACGAGACGCCGTCAATGTTGTAGGTCAGGCTGAAGCGGTTGCCGCGCAAGTGGTCGAGGCCCACGAACTCGCCCACGCCCTGGTGCTTGACGCCGCTGGTGGTCACCGGCTGCACCGTGGCCGGCGCGCCGCCAGTCAGGTCAATGTAGCCCAGCCCGTAGGCGTCGCTGAACAGGGCCGTGAACAGCACCAACCCTTTGTCATCGTCCACGAAGAAGCAGTTGCCAAACGCGGGCAGGCCGTAGTCCTGGCCTTCTTTGCGGTCGGCCAGCGGCGTGCCGGCCAGCACCTGCTGCGCGCCGTCCTTATACCAATAGAGCACGTTGTCGCCGATGGTGTAGCCCTCGTTCAGGATCACCTGCTGATGGTCGCGGCTGTTCCCGTCGGGCGCGTAGCCCCACTCGCCCTCGGCCAGGTAGTCAAGCGTGTCGGTGTCGAGGTGGGCGCGGTAGGAAGTGTTCTTGGCCTCGCTGCGCGACTCGGCGTAGAGGTAGATGATGTTCTGGTCCGCGTCCGGCCGGCCGGCGTGTACCCGGTTGGCCGAGAGCTGGCCGCCAAAGGCCGGCTCGGGGAAGCCGCCGCCCAGCGGAATGGTCATGGGCAGGTAGTTCTCGTCGCCGTCCTTATCGAGCATCACCAATATCTTTCCCACCGCGGGAAATACATAGAACGACAGCCCGCCGATCAGGTGCGGGTTTTGCAGCGCCAGGTGCGGCGGCAGCAGCGGCTCGGGCACGCTGCCGGCGGCGCGGGCGGCCATGCGGTACAGGCTCATCCGCCCGCTCAGGTCGCTGATGAAATAGAGGTAGTCGCCGACCAACTGCGGCGCGAGAAACAGGCGGGCGGCTAAGAGCGATTCGATGCGCATCGGTGTCTCCTGGGGTCGGGTTAGGCGGGCAGGCCGTAGATGTCGCTGAGCTTGTGGCGCAGGTAGCGCACGTACGGCCCCACGGCGATTGGGCCGCCGACCACGCGCTGCAGCATCTCGGGCGGCGTGAACTTGCGGCCGTACTGGTGCAGCGTGGTGCGCAGCCACTCGCGCAGCGCCATGAATTCGCCCTGGGCGAACTGCGCCTCCAGCCCCGGCAGGGCGGCCTGGGCCTTCTCCCAAATCTGGCACGAGATGATGTTGCCGAGCGAGTAGGTCGGGAAGTAGCCGATCATCCCGCCCGACCAATGGATGTCTTGCAGCACGCCCTGCGCGTCGTTCGGCACCGTCACGCCGAGATAGTCCTTCATGCGCGCGTTCCAGGCCTCGGGCAGTTCGGCCAGCGGCAGCCGCCCGCCCATGATCTCCTGCTCTAGCTCGAAGCGCAAGATGATGTGCAGGTTGTAGGTGGCCTCGTCGGCCTCCACGCGGATGAACGACGGCTGCACCTTGTTGATAGCGCGGTAGAAGCCCTCGGCGTCCACCCCGGCGAACTGCTCGGGGAAGGCGGCTTGCAACTGCGGGAAGAAGTATTGCCAGAACGGCCGGCTGCGGCCCACCAGGTTCTCCCACAGGCGGCTCTGCGACTCGTGCAAGCCCAGCGACGCCCCCCGGCACAGCGGCGTGCGCTCCAGGCTGGGGGCGATGCCGTTCTCATACAGGCCGTGGCCGGTCTCGTGCATGCTGCCGAACAGCGCCGGGCCGAGGTAGTCTTCGTAGTAGCGGGTGGTGATGCGGATGTCGGTGGTGGCCGAGTTGCTGGCGAACGGGTGGACCGTGGGGTCCAGCCGCCACGAGTCTGGGTTGAAGCCGAAGCGCTGGATCAGGCCGGTGACGAACTCCACCTGCTTGGGGATGGCGAAGTGGCCGTGCAGGCAGCGGTCGTCCACGTCGCTGCCGCGCTCGGCGATGGCGGCGATCAGCGGCACCAACTCGCGCTTGAGGTCGGCGAACACCCGGCGCACGTCGGCCGTCACCATGCCCGGCTCGTAGTCGTCCAGCAGCACGTCGTAGACCACGGGCGTCTCGTCGAAGCACTCCACGTAGCGGTGCTTGAGCTCGACCGCCTTTTGCAGGTGCGGCAGGAACAGGCTGTAGTCGGAGGTCTTGCGCGCCTCGATCCAGGCCGGGTTCGCCAGTGCGGAGGCGCGCGTCATGTCGGCGCGCAGCTCGCCGGGCACGCGCCGGGCCTTATCCAGGTCGCGGCGCGTCACGCGGATCAGGCTAGCCGCGTCCGAGTCGTAGGGCAGGCTCGCTTCGTAGGGGGCCAGCTCGTCCAGCAGGCGGGCGATGACGGGGTCCATGAACTTGTCGTGCGCCACGCGCCCGACGGTGGCAAGCTGTTCGGCCCGCACGCGCGCGCCCTTGGGGGCCATCATGGTGCGCTGATCCCAGCCCAACACCCAGCCGATCTTGTTCAGGTCGTGAATCTCGGCCAGGCGGGACTTGAGTTCGTTGAATTTGGCTTCCACGCTACCTCCGAATGAACGAATGACGGGGAGTATTGTACAAGAGGAGGGTATAGGGGGCCTAAAGCGTATAAAGGGGGGACTTGGGGGAGGCTCGTGGCCGATGGTTGGATTGTTCTCCGCTCACTCCGCCTGCCGACTGGCCGCTCCGACCTCCGACCTCCGACTTCCAGCCTCATGCTACAATGCCCGCCATATTCCGCAAAAGGCAAGGAGAACGCGAACTTGAGCCGTCTAATAAATCCGGATGGGGTGGGTAAGCAGCGCGATCGGTTAATGAAGGCGGTGATGTTCACCCTGCGCGCGCTGGCGACGCGCCCGGCGATTGATGCCGAGACGAAGGACATGGTAGCCTTCATCGCGCTGGCGCTGAACGAGATTGACGCGACGATTGACGTGACCTGCGCCGCCTGGGAGAAGCGCGACTACTGGCTCAAGGCCGACACCTTCCGGCGCGAGTGGGGCTGGGCCGGCCGCATCGGCGACAAGCTTGAGCGCGTGGCCCTGGGCGACGAGTGGCAGACCCTGCCGGCCCTGATGGTCGAGCTTTCCAAGCACCTCGAGAAGGTCGTGCTGCCCAAGCGCAACACCCTGGGCACGCCCTGGACCGGGGCGCTGGCCAAACTCCAGCAGGAGCGCGAAGTCGAGGTCTAGGCGGCCGGCACTAGCGTCGCGGCCAGCCCGGCGTTGATGTCGGGGTGCACCACGTCGGCCACCGCCCCCAGCGTGGCCTGCTTGGGCGACCCCTCCGGGCCGATGCCGTGGCGGGTGAGCGTCAGCCGCAGCCCCAACTCATTCAGCCGCGCCACCGCTTGACCGACCGCGCGCAGGCTGCTGGCCGAGTCGTCGAACACATGCACGGCTTGCCCCACACAGGCCGTCAGCGGATAGCGCAGGTGATCGCCACGCTCCACCGCCAGCGCGGCCTTAATGCCCTCCAACTCGTGCCCACTCCGGGCCGCGCCGATGGCCGCCATCGCCTGCACCGGCGAGGGCTTCACCAGGTCGGACCCGGCTCGGCCCACGCGCTGGGCCACCCACTGTAACTTCCCAAACCCAATCACCGGCACGCCTGCCAGCCCAACGAGATCGCGCGCCATCTCGGCCTCGGGCGTATAGCCGCGTGGGCGCGGGCCGGCCTCGGCCGGGGCCAGGCTGGGCCGGGCGGTGTAGACCACCGGGTAGACCTCGCCCGCCTTGCGTCCAGCTAGCAGCGCATCGCGCCACTCCGGCGCGAGCAATGGCACATCCAGCGTCTCCAGCAGCGCCGGGCCGGTCACCAGCGGCGGCAGCCGGTAGTAGGCGGCGTAGTGCTGGTCGCCCAGCGCGTAGTTCTGAAACATCTGCATGGCGGGCGAGGTGTCAATGGTGTAGATGTCGTCTAGCAGTTGGTGGAGCAGTGGCCGCGCCACGGCCAGCACCGCCTCATCTAGCTCGGCCAACACGAGTTGATGGTAGGCGCGCGACGGCAGCCGGCCGGTCTCGCGGCTGGCGGCCCCCACGCGGCGGGCCAGCGCGCCGTAGTCAATCGTAAAGGGCGCGGCGTTCGGCACGGGCGGCAGGGCGGCTACGGCGGCCCACACCTCGGTCGGCAGGTCGGCCAGCGCGGCGCGGCGGGCCGGGGCCGCGTGGCGGGCGAGGGCTGCCACTTCGCGCCGCAGCCGCTCGATCAGCAGCGCGGCGGCGATGATGGCGCACTCGTCCCACTCGATGGTGATGCTCTCGGACTCAAAGACCTCAATCTCGGCCAGGGTCGGCGGCGCGGCCGGCACGCCCACGCGCCGGCTGAACTCGCGCGCGGTGTGCTGCACGCCGACCTTGTAGGCCACGTTGTCTACCAGCACGCCGTCAATGTCAAGCAGAATAATCATGGGGCGGTCGGGCTCCAGGCCAGGCGGCGCGGCCGGGTGGGCACAAAGTGTGGCGCGTCAGGCAGGGCAGGGGCCTGGCGCGCCACAATCTGCGCACACGCTCGGTCGCCGGTGGGGGTTATGACGCTCAGCCCCGATTGTACCTGACGACGGCGAGGATTGGCTAGCTGGTTCTGCGTCCAACAGCGTGGCGCGTTAGTTGAGCGTGGCGGCGCGCAAGAACTGCCGCACGATGTGCACCGGCACCGCGCCGCCGACGGCCGGGCCGGTCATGATGGTGTTGATGCCCAGCATCCGCCCGGCCGCATCGACCAGCGGGCCACCCGAGTTGCCGGGCCGCAACATCAGGCTGACCATCAGCCACTCGCGCTGGCTGCCGGTCAGCTCGGGCATATCGGCCCCGCCGCCGATGATGACGCCGGCCGTGAC
>Ga0163153_10006990_pt1 | contig 12389 bp, 11 predicted proteins | sample OliLakLV19MP6IB1_FD_148629 | JGI IMG/M metagenome (GOLD analysis project Ga0163153, IMG submission 148629) | Freshwater microbial mat bacterial communities from Lake Vanda, McMurdo Dry Valleys, Antarctica - Oligotrophic Lake LV.19.MP6.IB-1 | ecosystem: Environmental > Aquatic > Freshwater >... | reverse complement strand
GCGCCACCGTCGGCAATCTCGTCCGCGGCGTGCCGCTCCAACCGGGCGAGCCGTTCATGCTCCCGCTCTTCGTCGACTTCGGCGCCTCTCTCCCCAACGGCATCCTCGACTGGTACACCCTCTCGACTGCTGAAGTTTCACTGCAGGCCGGCAAGCCCCGCGTGCACTCGGTGGTGGCGGTCGCCGACATGGGGCGGGTGATCAATCCGCGTCACGCGGCCACGCAGATCGAATCGGGTATCGTGTTTGGACTATCGGCGGTCTTGCACCAGCGCATCAGTTTTGAGCAGGGTCGCGTGCAGCAGAGCAACTTCCACGATTTCCCGATCCTGCGACAGGCCGAGATGCCGCGAGTCCAGGTGCATCTGTTGCCCAGCGAGGATGCCCCGGGTGGCGCCGGTGAACCCGGCACCCCGCCGATCGCTCCAGCGGTGGCCAACGCTGTGCTGGCGCTGACCGGTAAACCGCTCACTTTACTTCCTTACTCCGCAGGCTGACTGCATGTCCGACACGTCTTCATCCGCTAAAACCTCCGCGCAGGTGGTCCTGTTCCATTACAGCGTCTCCGCCGAGGGCAGCGACGTCGAGAGCTCCCGCGGCGGCGAGCCTATCGCCGCGCTGCTAAGCGCCGGCAATATCATCCCGGGCCTGGACCAAGCCTTGCAGGGACGCAGCGCCGGCGACAGCTTCAGCGTCGATATCGACTGTTCCCGGGCCTACGGCGCGCACGACCCGGAGTTGATCAAGCGAGTATCTCGCAAGCGGCTGAAGGAGGCCGGCCAATTGCGGCTCGGCGGCTTGCTCAGCGTGGATACCGGTCAGGGGCGTCGCGTCGCCACCGTGCGCAAGCTGGGCATGTCCGTCGTTGACCTGGATTTCAACCATCCGATGGCCGGCAAGGATCTCCAGTTTGATATCGAGGTGGTCGAAGTCCGCGACGCCAGCGCCGCGGAAAAGGCCCACGGTCATGCCCATGGCCCCGGGGGTCACCACCATCACTGAGGCGCGTCTGGCGCCGGCCAATAATGGGCATTGCTACTGTGCGCCTCGGGTCAACACCGTTGAATAGGTGAAGCGATCCTTGGGATGGGTGCTGATTGCCATCGCCAATAGCTCGTCACGGGGGCCGAAGTAGCGACGCTCGATGCGTAGAGCTGCGGTACCTTCCGACACACCCAGCAGACCGGCGCGCGGAGCGTCGAGATTCTCCGCTTCCAGAGATTGCTCGACGCGCGCCAGGCGGCGCACGTTGAGACGTTCCATCAAGGCGAAGACCGCGGTCTGCGTATCGAGCATGTCGGCGCTTTTCTTGCCGTCGCCTTCCGGCACCCAGATCTCGGTCAGGCACAGCGGAAACTCTCGATCGCGCTGATGGCGCAGGCCCAGCATGTGCACCATCGGCAGCATCGGATTCAGGCCCAGTTGCTGCACCAGGTAATCCGGTGGTTCTCCTCGATCAATGCTGTGCAACACCAGCCGGGTGGATTCGCCGTACTGCAGCAGATCGTCGATGCTCTGCACGAACTGCCGGTACTGTACCGGCGAGTGAGTGGCGACCACTCGCGTACCGGAGCCGCGGCGTCTATCGACCAGGCCCATCTGGCTGAGCACCCGCAAGGCCTCGCGCGCGGTATGGCGACTGATCTCGAAGCGCTCGCAGAGCTGCAGTTCGGTGGGAAGAAAGTCGCCCACCGCAAAACTGCTCTTGCGAATGCTGGCGATCAAGGCGTCTGCGACCTGCAGATAGCGTGGCTTGGCGTGGCTGCGTTTCACATCGAAATCCTTTACCTGATCTCGCTGATCATCATAGAGTATGTCCGGACAAATTTTCCGTGACGATGATGATCAGAACCCAGAATTTTGCCGTCCAGCACCTCGTTCCTGCATGCAGCGGGACAGACGTGTGTGGCGGCAGTGCCTGCCCGAATCCGCAGCATGCCTGCAGCGACAGAGCTTTGCACGGGTAATGGGCACCCTGGCCGCGGAACCGGCGATCATGCACCTGGTCAGAGTGCTGCAACTGCCGGTGGATGTTGCCAGCCGCAGCCGCGCGCAAATGCATCTGCTCGACTGGCTGGCGTGCGCGGCGGGTGCCGGCAACGATCCTTCGCTGGCGGCGCTGGACAGTCTTGCCGAGGGGGACGCTGTCAGCCAGGCGGCGATCTGGTCGCGCGGCTACGGATCCACTCAATCGGCGTTGCTGTGCAATGGCATGCTGGGCAATTTGCTGGAAATGGATGACGTGCACCGGCGCGCAATCCTGCATCCGGGGCCGGTGGTGATACCGGCGCTGCTGGCCACTTGCACGGTCCACACTTCCGGAAACGCGCTGCTGGACGGCATTGTCCGCGGCTATGAGGCGATGATCCGGCTCGGCATCGCCGTCGGCTCCTCGCACTATCGCTACTGGCATCCGACCTCGACCTGCGGTGCGCTGGGCGCTGCAGCGGGCTGCGCGTCGATGTTAAAGCTTGATGCGCTTCCCAGCGCCTGGGCGCTGGGCAACGCCGTCAGTCGAACCGGCGGTCTGTGGCAGATGCGTCATGAGGCAGTGCCGACCAAGAGCCTGCACAACGCCGAGGCGGCCCGCTCGGGGTGGCTGGCGGCGCAACTGGCAGCGCGCGATTTTGCCGGTCCGATCAGCGCGCTGGACGGTGAGCAGGGATTGTTTGCCGCGACCAGCAGTGATGCCGACCCGGCGGCACTGGCCGCTGAACTCCAGCAGTGGTCGATTCATCAGGTCAGCTTCAAGCCCTGGCCGGCGTGTCGACATGCTCACCCGGCCATTGATGCACTGCAGAAGCTGCCGATAGAGGCATTGACAGGCGATGTTCGCCGCATCCGCGTGCGCAGCTACCGCGAGGCGATCGCGTTCTGCGACCGGGTTGATCCGCAAACGCCGTTGCAGGCGCGCTTCAGCATCCAGCACGCGCTGGCAGCGATCTGTGTCCATGGCAGGCCGCAACTGCAGCACTATCAGGGCGCAGCGCTGGTCGACCCCGACCTTGCAGCGCTACGCCGGCGCGTGGAATTGATCGAGGACCGCGATCTTTTGGCAGGTTCGCGGAGCGGTCATTGGTACAATCGCCACTCAGTGTGTATAATACACACGATGCAGAGTCGTGCGCTGATCAAGCTGCTGCAAACCGATGGCTGGCAATTGCAGCGCACCCGCGGCAGCCACCATCAATTCGTGCATCCGACCAAGCCCGGCACGGATCACGGTGCCACACCCAAAGAAGGACTTGGGCAAAGGCCTGGTGCAGGCGATTCGCAAGCAGGCTGGTTTGAAGTGAGGAATGGAATTTATGCGCTATCCCATAGTTATCGAAGCGGGTGATGCAAAACACGCGTTCGGGGTTGTCGTTCCCGACCTGCCCGGTTGCTTTTCAGCCGGCGACACCATGGATGACGCACTGACCAATGCGCGTGAGGCCATCCTGCTCCATCTGGAGGGGCTGCTGGATGATGGAAAAGCGTTCCCGGCGCCTTCACCGATCGAACAGCTTCAAAAGAAGCGCAGCTATCGCGGCTGGACCTGGGCTGTCGTCGAGGTCGACGTCAGTGAGCTTGGCGACAAGGCGGCACGCATCAACATCACCCTGCCACAGCGCATTCTGCGCGCAGTGGACGCCTACGCCAGGAAGCAGGGTGAGACCCGATCCGGGTTCATCGCCCGCGCAGCATTGGATGCCATGCGCAAGCCGGCCTGAGTCGCAACCCTATCTGCCTGAACGCACGCGATTTGGCGTGCTACGGCCGATCAGTCGCCGCGTAGCCTGCGTGGTCCCTGTCAGATTCCGGGGCGCGCAACATGCCCGCTGTCTGTGCGCAGCGGCCACGCGCACCGCCTTTCATCGACCCATCGGGCTATGCGCAGCATCGTCCCGAGACCACACTGCTGTATCGGCTCGTCGAGCAGCACTATCCGGATTTCCGTGAACTGCGGGCGAGGGAGGCCCGGTCGCTTCCCGGCTATGTCCAAGAGGAGTTCGACGCCTATCTGAAGTGCGGCCGGCTGGAGGAGGGGTTCCTGCGCGTGCGCTGCGAGCAGTGTCATGCAGAGAAGCTCGTCGCATTCAGCTGCAAGAAGCGCGGGTTCTGTCCTTCCTGCGGTGGCAGGCGCATGGCCGAGACGGCGGCGCTGCTGGCCGATGAGGTGCTGCCCGAACGGCCGCTGCGGCAATGGGTGCTGTCGCTGCCCTTTGCGCTTCGATTTCTGCTGGCGACGGATCCGGCTTCACTGACGCTGGTGTTGCGCACTGTTTACCGCGCGATCTCCGGGTTTCTGCTGAAGCAGGCGGCCCTCACTCGCGCCACAGGCTACCCCGGAGCCGTGACGCTGATCCAGCGCTTTGGCTCGGCGCTGAACCTGAACATTCACTTTCACATGATTGTCCTGGGTGGCGTGTATCTGCCAGTCGAAGGTGCGCCACCGGTGTTTCGGCATGTGCCCGCGCCAACCGGAACAGAACTGAAAGAACTGGTGCAACAGATCGCCGAGCGCATTGGCCGGGTGCTCGAACAGCGTGGCCTGGTCGAGCGCGACATGGAGAATGCCTGGCTTGCCACGCAGGGAGAAGGAGGTCCGCTGGATGACCTGATCGGCCACTCGATCACCTACCGCATCGCAGTAGGCCCGCGCACAGGCCAGAAGCTGTTCACACTGCAGACCGTGCCGGCCAGAGCAGAAGAGGCCGAGCAACAAGGTGACCCTCGCAGCGCCGCCAATGCTGGCGGATTCTCGCTGCACGCCGGCCTCGACATCCAACCGCACCAGCGCGAGAAGCTCGAACGCCTGTGCCGTTATGTGAGCCGCCCGCCGATTGCAGTGGAGCGTCTGGCGCTGACTTCATCCGGCCAGGTTCGCTACCAACTCAAGACGGCATACCGCGATGGCACCACGCACATCGTGTTGGATCCGCTGGATCTGATGGCGCGCCTTGCCGCACTGGTGCCGCCACCACGGATGCACCTGACGCGGTTTCATGGGGTGTTCGCGCCGCACAGCAAGCTGCGGGCAGCGGTGACGCCGGCACGTCGGGGTGTGGGTAGCCCAGGGCAGGGCGCCGATCAAGCCGCCGACCAGCCCATCACCCCCTGTCACGTGGCCATGACCTGGGCGCAGCGTCTGAAGCGCGTGTTCGGCATCGAGATCAACACCTGTGCCCGCTGTGGCGGCAAGCTCAAGGTGATCGCCAGCATCGAAGATCCGGCAGTGATCGGGAAGATCCTGGCGCATCTGGAGAAGGCAGCCCCGGCTCATGATCAAGCCGAGTTGCCACTCGGCGCACGCGCACCGCCGATTCAGGCGCGACTGATCTGACAGCCACAAAGCCAGGAATCCAATCGCCTGCAGCCCAGGAACCGGCAGTGGGTTTGGGAAGACTCGTGCCTCAATCAGCTTGGGTGGTTGCCGTGCTGGTTGGTGTGAGGTGAGTGGGCAGGAATCGCAGGCTCAGAGACCCCGCACAGGATTCAGACATGCCGGAGGAAGGTTCTCGTAGGTGGGCTCCGGGCAAACATGCCGGCAGGCCGCGGCAGGGCAGGCGGTTTGAAAGTACTATCCGCCGCCGCTATCCGCCTCGGGCAGGAAGCGTGAGAAGGGCGGGCCGCATTGGATTCCCGAATGCGGTCCGATTGTCTTTCGCCATCTATCGCCGGCCGCCTTCTGTAAGCGGGATGTATTGACGGTCAATCTGGGTTCTGGTGCATTGAGGTTCAGCCTCTAGAATCCGCATCCCGAATCGAGGAGGGACCGGATGATCAAACTCGCCGCACGCGACCCGATTTATCGAGGTCGTCGCTTCTCGCCGGAAACCATTGAACTGTGCGTTCGCTGGTACATCACGTACCGGCTGAGCTATCGCGACCTGGTCGCGATGATGGCGGAGCAGGGGATCGGCGTGTCTCACACAACGATTATGCGCTGGGTGTTGCACTACATTCCCGAGTATGAGCGGCGTTGGGCGCGATTCGCGCGTTCGCCGGGATCGTCCTGGCGCATGGACGAGACGGCCGTGGCGGTTCGCGGTGGTCGGCACTACCTGTATCGCGCCGTGGATCGGCGCGGGAAGTCCGTGGCTTCTTTGCTCTGCGCTGATCGCAGCATGGAGGCGGCGCAGGCGTTTTTCCATACGGCGGTCAGCCAGGCGGGCGTGCCATGGCCGGAGAAGATCAATGTTGACGGGAACAGCGCGACTCATCGCGGCTTGCGATTGCTGGGCGATGAAGACAGTCGTTGGCGGAACGTGGACGTCCGCGCGCGCCGGTATCTCAACAACGTGGTCGAACAAGACCATCGCGCCATCAAGCAGCGGTGCGCTCCGATGCTGGGATTGAAGACTTTCCATTCGGCGGCGATCACTCTGGCGGGCATCGAACTCGCTCATCGCATCCGCAAGCAGCAATATTTGCTACCGATAGGCATGGCGGCGCGGGCCCATTCGCTGAGGGAATGGTGGGCTGCGGCGCTAGTGGATTCCGGCGTGCCGATGAGTCGAGTCGACGATCGATATTCGCCAATGCACCAGAACTCAGCGCATCGTTCTCAACCAGCGCTCCCCGATGGATCGGTGCGGCATCCGCGAAAGATTTCCTTCGGCGGAAACCTGTACCTGCTTGTCCAGCCCCAGGGCGGGCGGTACTGGCATTACCAGTACCGATACGGCGGCAAGCGGAAGACGCTTTCACTGGGCACCTATCCGGACGTTCCGACTGCGCAGGCGCGGTTGCGCCATCGCGCGGCGCGGCGGTTGCTTGCCGCGGGCATCGACCCGTCATTGCGGAGGCGCGAACTGCGGCGGATCGAGAGCGCTGGCCTTGAGGCGGAATCCCCGGTTTCCGTGAATTGGCTGCGAGTGGGGTGAGTGGTTTGCGGTTCGCGCGAAGTGCTCACCGAGAGTGACTAAAACCCCTGTTTCGTAAACCAATGCCCATTTTTGGTACCGGCCACGATTCCGGCCAAATTCCGTGCGATGTTGAATGACAAGCTAATGTTTATAGGACTAATATTCCGGCCATGGAACCGGCCAAAAAGCACGCAAGAGGGAGCGATCCTTGACCCCCGCCGCCGCCGAGCCGTTCATGCCGGCCGAGGGCACTGCCGTGCTCGAGAACCTGGCCTTCGACCTAGCTCGCGAGGCCAGTGAACTCTCGGCCCAGCTGCACCCGGTTGTCAGGCTGTCGGTCGCCGACCTCGTGCGCTCGATGAACTGCTATTACTCGAACCTGATCGAGGGCCACAACACCCACCCCCGCGACATCGACCGTGCCTTGGCCGCCGACTATTCCAGTGACCCGCATCGCCGTGATCTGCAGCTGGAGGCACGGGCTCACATCGAAGTGCAGCAGATGATCGATGAGCGAGCCGGCGATCTTCCGCGTCCGCCCGTCGCGCGTACATTCACCGAATGGACGCATCGGGAATTCTGTCGGCGGTTGCCCGAGAGTCTCCTCGTCGTCGTGAATCCCGATACCGGGCAGCGCATCCCGGTCGTGCCCGGGCAGTTGCGTACGCACACGGTCGCCGTGGGCCGGCACGTTGCGCCGGCGCCGGAAGACCTGCCGGTATTCATGGGCAGATTTGAGGAAGCCTACGATGCAACCCGGCTGACGAAGCCGCGCCAAGTCATTGCGGTCGCGGCGGCTCATCATCGCTTTCTCTGGATTCATCCCTTTCTCGATGGCAACGGTCGAGTCGCGCGGCTGATGTCGCACGCCTTGCTGATCGACATCGGTATCGGCTCTGCGCTGTGGTCTGTTTCGCGCGGTTTGGCTCGCAACTCTGGCGAGTACAAACGCCTGCTGATGGCTGCAGATCAGACACGAAGGAACGATCTCGATGGGCGGGGTGCTTTGTCCCACGAAGCCCTGATCGACTTCTGCAAATTCTTTCTCGAGACCTGCCTCGACCAGATTCGCTACATGCGCGAGCTGCTCGATCCTCCCGAGCTCCAGCGTCGCATGGAGCTGTATGTGCGTGACGAGGAGAGCGCGGAGCGACTTCCGAAGCGCAGCTTCACCGTGCTGCGCGAGGTGCTGCTCGCGGGAGAATTGGAGCGAGGCCGAGTGCCTGCGCTGATCGACACGAGTGAGCGCACGGCGCGCCGCTTGGTCTCCGCGCTGCTCGACAAGCGGTTGCTCGTCTCAGGCTCCCACAAAGCGCCGTTGCGGCTGGGATTTCCCATCGATGTTGTCGAGCGCTGGTTCCCGAAGCTGTATCCGGCGACGTGATGGGGAAGGCCAGCGACTGGGAATTCACGAAGCGCTTCCGCCGCGGCGGCTTCGGGTGGCGCGCCAGTCGGCTGGCCAGCGAGCGTATCGCCGAGGCCCTCGCGGAAATCCGGGCCGCCGCACGCCGCGATCCGTTGCATGCCGCGGACGGTGCCGTCCGATTCCTCGTGAAACTGTCGCCGGCTTTGGAGCAGGTGGATAGCTCCTCCGGCGCCCTGGGCAGCGCTGCGCATGGCGCTGTCGAAGCGCTCGTGCCGATCATTGCGCAGGCACCAGCGGATGAGGCAACGCGTCAGGGCTGGCTAGAGCAGTTGTTCGAAGCGATCCAGAACGATGATCCGCCTTATCTCGAATCGCTCGACGATCGTTGGGGCGAGTTGTGCGCGACGCCGGAATTGGCTTCGCGGTCGGCCGACCGCCTGACTGATCTGGTTCAGCACGTCAACGCCGAGCGGCGTCGCGGCCAGCACGCATTTACCCGGGCCGATTCGCTCTGTTACAGCGCCTTGTTTGCCGCCGGACGACATGACGAACTGATCAAACTCATTGGCGGTGATCCACGTCCCATGTGGCGAGATCAGCTGTGGATCGGACGCATCCAGTTGGCACGCGGCCGGATCGATGACGCCATCGAATTCATGTCGAAAGCCGTGAACGCCTGGACGCCGATGGCAGGGCTCGCGCGCTTCGCCGAAGGTGTCCTGTTGCAGGCGGGCCGGCGCACCGAGGCCTACGAGAAATACGCGCTCGAGGCGAACCGCGGAACGACCTACCTCGCGACGTTCCGCCTGATCGCGGGCAAGTATCCCGAGATCGACCCGGACCGAGTGTTGGCGGACCTCATCGCGACCACGCCTGGCGAGGAGGGCAAGTGGTTCGCCACGGCGAAGACGCTCAAGCGATTCGATCTTGCGATGCAGCTTGCGTGGAAATCACCCTGCGATCCGAAGACGCTGATCCGGGCTGCCAGAGACAACACTTGAGAAGTCGCCATCATTCGCCGTCGAAGTCGCGCTCGCCGCGTTGCACTGGATCTGCCAGGGCAGGGGCTATGAGTTGACCTCGCTCGATCTGCGGATGGCGTACGAACTGGCGAACAAGGCTGGCAATGCAGTCGGGCGATCGGCGCACGTGGCGCTGCGGATTCAGGCGATGCTTCGGCCGACGACCCGCGAGGTTCAATGGGTAAGAGAGATGCTGGGTGTTCCCGCTTCACTGTCAGCTGGGATTCCGTGAGCCGGAGCTTTCCGCATCGATCGCGAACTATCGGCATCCAGCGGAACTTATTGTCGGTCGTTCTGACGGTAAAGCGATATGCCGCGTTGTAAGAATCCTAGTTGCAGCAGCTACTTAGACGGCCCGGAGACAATTGAGTGGGAGTGAGGGGTGCGGCCCTCTATGGTGTGCCAGAGTTGCAAGAAATGCAGCGCGCAGATTCCGGGAAGCAGCAGGCAATACCCGAGCAGCGGTTTAGTTCCTGTCCGATTGACTCACTCATGGTGACTGAATTGCGAGTTCCGTAAACCTGCTACGCGGCTTGGCACTGGCGGCAGGTGGCAGGTCCGGTTTCAACATGACGCCCGTTGTAGCGGTGGCTGAGCATCGAGGGTCGCTTGAATTTCCTGTACGCTCCTGACATAGTTATACATATATGTATGGAGGAGCTCGGTATGGCAACACTCAAGCTCACCGCAGTCGGGACGTCTACGGGGGTCGTCATTCCGAAGGAAATGCTGACGCACATGCGCGTGGAGCGTGGTGACATTCTGCATGTGGTGGAAACCCCGGAGGGCTATCTGCTGACTCCGTTCGATCCGGCAATCGAGGCACAGCTCAAGGCCGGACGAGAGTTCATGAAGGAATACCGGGATACGTTCAAGGTCCTCGCCAAGTGAGCGAAGCGCCGGCTTGGATCGACAAGCGCGCGCTTCTGCTGCTACACGAAGAGAGTCTGGCGCAGTTTGGTGGCGCTACCGGGTTGCGCGACGAGGGGTTGTCGGACTCTGCGCTGGCACGCCCGGTCAACAAGCACTCCTACGACGGGTGCAAGGATCTCGCCGTCCTGGCGGCGGCTTACGGGTTTGGACTGGCGCGCAATCACCCTTTCGTCGACGGCAACAAACGGGCTGCATTTCTGGCCGTTGGTGTGTTCCTGGTAATCAATGGCCATCGCCTGACAGCGAAGCCGGTCGAGGCCATCGAAGCTATTCTGTTGCTCGCCGCCGGAAGCATGGAGGAGGCGCGCTTCGCGGACTGGATCGAGACGCATCTTCGTGCGGCTGACGACAGGTGACGAGCCGGCTTGAGCCACGCAGCAGCGGCTGAGCGGTAGCAAGCTTTCGTTTTCTATCGCCCAGTCGCGCGATCAAGCGCGAACATCTGGCGGCATTCTTGACGGTAAAGTCTTCATTCCTGCTGACGGAAGTACAGCGACAACAATGAGTTGGGCGTCTCGGAAATGATCGAGTGGAGACTTGGTGGCTTTCGCGGTCTATCGGCGACCACCGAAATACACTCTTAATACGCGGATAAATAACAATATTTGGGGTCTTCGTGGAAACGAGTGGGTGAAAAGCAGTCTGTTTTGGATCAGATCGCCGGCAGTGTGCACGTGAGAACCTTGAGCTTGAGGTACTCCTCGTCATGCAGTCCGTAGGCGCGGCGCTGGATGACGCGGATCTTGTTGTTCAGTCCTTCGACGAAGCCGAGTGCGACCTTGTTCTCCGGTCTGCAGTAGGCGGCGATGCCGTCCCAATGCCGCTCGATCATGGCCGCGAACTTCTCGAAGGGCTTCAGGCGCTGCCACTTGAGCTGTGCGCGCCAGCTCTCGAAGAACTTTCGCGCCCAGGCCTCGCTCTGGTAGTCCCACAACTGCCCGAAGGACTCCTTGAGCAGGTAGGCGGTGTTCAGGCGCTTGTTGGCCGCGAGCAGCAGCTTCAAGTTCTGGCGTGCCGGGCCTTTGAGATTCTGCGGATGCGAGAGCAAGGTGTATTTCTGGCCCTTGATGAACGTGCGGGCCTTGCCGCTCACGCGCGCGTACTCGTGCTTGCGCACCGTGTCGAGGGCATCGCCGAGGTGGCGCAGGATGTGGAACTTGTCGAACAGGATCGCCGCCTGCGGCGCGTTGCGCAGGGTCGAGTTGCGGAACGGCTTCCACATGTCCATCACCGCCAGACGGACCTTTTGCGCCGGCTTTTCCCCGAGAAATCGATAGAACTCGTCCATGCTCTGCTCGCTGCGATCGGTCCCGCCGAACCAGATCGGCCGATGCTTCTCCAGGTCACTGACCACGATGCGATACTCGTGCCCCTTGCGCACCGAGATCTCGTCGACGCCGATGACCTTCGGTCGCGGCGTGCCCGCACGCCGCAGCTGCTCCCGCATGTACTGCTTCTCGAGCCGCTTCACCGTGTGCCAGTCGAGGTTCAGTTCCTCGGCGACGTCTTTGATCGTGCCGCTGCGACAGCGCTTGCCCACGTAGTGCGCAAAGCGCTTGGTGTGCAAAGCGTTCTCGAGGAAATCCTCCAACCGCTCGCGCTTCACCTTGCCGCAATGGCGGCACTGGACACGCCGCACCTCCAGATCGAGGTAAATGCGGTGGTTCCCGCAAGGCAGGTCCCGCGCGCGACCTCGCCGGCGATCGTACCAGCCGAAGTGAACCGTTCCGCAGGTGCCGCAGAGCGTTTTTTTCCCCGCCGCACGAGCGTGATGAGCCGTGCTTGCGGGTCGCCGAAGATCCCCTGCAGCTTCTGCAGAGGAGAAAATCCGCGGAAGCGGTATGCATCCGCCAGGCGACGGGGCTTGCATGACTTGGGCATCCGCAGATCATGCCAAACTCTCCCTCACCTGAAAGCTGCTCCCGTGCCTGTTAAACAGGCGCGTCTGCGCTCCCTGCCTCCAAAATCGCCCACATGTATTCACGAAGAGCCTTTTTTAGAATGTCTCGTTCCGCTTTCGTCCTCGCCAATTCGCGTCTCAGTCGGGCGATTTCCGCGTCGTCTGGCTTCATTTGCCCGCGGCCAGGAAGCGCATGCGTCTTATCCGCTTTCGCTTCCCGAACCCAGCGACTCACCACGTTCTGACCAATGCCCAAATCCCGCGCTGCCTGCGCGCAGCTCATGCCCCGATGCGTCACCAGCTTCACGGCCTCAAGC
>Ga0163153_10006986_pt1 | contig 12393 bp, 9 predicted proteins | sample OliLakLV19MP6IB1_FD_148629 | JGI IMG/M metagenome (GOLD analysis project Ga0163153, IMG submission 148629) | Freshwater microbial mat bacterial communities from Lake Vanda, McMurdo Dry Valleys, Antarctica - Oligotrophic Lake LV.19.MP6.IB-1 | ecosystem: Environmental > Aquatic > Freshwater > Lake... | reverse complement strand
CCTTTACGCCCCGTCGTCGCCATCGTCACCCGGGCGCGTCATCTTGTAACCGAACCCGCGTACCGTGCGCAGCAGCCTCGGGTTCGCGGGATCGTCTTCGATCTTCGTGCGGAGGCGCCGCACGTGGGCGTCGACCAGCCGGCTGTCGCCCAGGTAGTCGTACCCCCACACCCGTTCGAGCAATTGCTCACGCGAGAGCACGAGCCCCGCGTGATCAGCGAACTCGCACAACAGCCGGAACTCGGTCTTGGTGAGGTGCAACACGGTGCCGTCCTTGCGCACCACGCCGGCCTCTTCGCGAATCTCGATGCTGCCGATCAGGTGCACCGCGGGCGAGTCGCCGCCCACGACGGCAGTCGAGCGGCGCAGCGCGGCACGGATACGGGCCGCGAGTTCTTTGGCGACAAACGGCTTCGTCACGTAGTCGTCGGCGCCCGCTTCGAGGCCGGCGACGACGTCGTGGCTGTCGACCTGGGCCGTGAGAATGATGATGGGAACGTCGCTCGACGCACGCAGCGCCCGGCACACCTCGAACCCGTGCGTGCCCGGCAGGCGCAGGTCGACGAGGACCAGATCGGGCGATTCGCTCGCGAACCGTTCGAGGCCTTCTTCGCCGTCGGCGGCTTCGATGACCTCGAAACCCTCGTCTTCCAGGATCAACCGGACCATGGCTCGGACGGGAGCCTCGTCCTCGATGACGAGCACGCGGGAAGCCATAAGCGACCATGATGCCCCGCCCGGCGCCCCCGGGCGGTCCGGGGGCATTCCGGTTCCTGACGACTTTGTCGCGAAACCGCAACAGTCCTGCGCCATGGCCGTCGTTCGGGCGGGGCACGCTTCACCCGATGGTTTCCCCCGCCTCAATCCGGAGCACGGCCAGGCCGGCCCCTCTCGAGCAACTGCATACGTTCGGACGAGAGCTCGAGGGGGGCATCCTGGCGATCGACTCAGATGGGTCTCGTTGGCTCATCGATGTCGATCGGTGCCGTTTCCAGCGCATCGCCCGCGAAATGGACGTTAGGCGCGCAATCGCGTTCGGAAGCTGGGAGCCGTACGAGGAACTTTCGTGGCACGAGCACGACACGCTGGTTATCGTTCCCAGTGGCCCTCGTGTCCAGATTCGAGTGCACGTGCAAGGAGCCTGATGCGCGGACCCGTCGTGGTCACCGTGGAACGGGTAGTCGCAGTTCCCAGCCCCACCTTGTGGGCTCGCCAAGCCGCGGTCGAGCAGTGGACGACGTGGCATCCCGACGTTTCCTGGGTCGCCCCGGGTGCGAAGGTCGGGCCGGGATGCGATTTCGAATGGGTGTGGCGCGGCACGCGTGCCCGTTCGGAGATCACCGCGTTCAGGGTCGGGTCGCAGCTCGCGTGGTCGACCGATACGGCGTCGGGTCCGAGCACGATGCGGTGGACGTTCGTCGCCGACGGCGACAAGACCATCGTGACGGTGCGGTGCACGCTCACCGCGGGTCACGTCCTCGCCCGCCGCCCCGCCGCGGCACGCGCGGGATTGGAACGCGCGCTCGCGCGCTGGATCGACGCGCTCGCCGCCGTGCCGCGCTACGCGATCACGGCCTGAGCGAACTTCATGCCGCCGGTTCTAGCCGGTGGGTAGCGGTGGCTCCACGGGTGGTTCGGGTGGAGGCGGCAGCGTCTTGGCGAACTCCACGATCGTGCTGTAGAGCGCGTACACGCGGATGCCGTAGTCGTACGCCGTCGCCCACGTACCGGTGAGGTCCCACCACGACTGCACCTCGCCACGGAAGCCGAGCCGCAGCGTTCCGGGAAGCAGGAGCGGGTCGGGTAGTGAGTCGACCGTGACGTCCGCGTCCGTGTAGACGCGGAGCAGTTGCATCTGCGCGCGCACGCCGTGGCGGGCGTCCTCGAAGCGGAAGCCGCGGCTGCACGAGTCGCACGCGCCGATGCCGGCAAAGTTGTTGTCTTCGGGTTCGACCATGCTGCCGGCGAAGCCGAAGTGCCCAGTCTCGAGGATCGACTGCGCGAACGCGACGTCGCCGCGGATGCCGACCTTGGCGCTTTCCTCGATGTAGAACTGCGCGAGTTCCTCGATCGACACCGTGATGTTCTGCGTCGTCCCCGACGCCTTCACGAACTCGGCCAGGTGGTACGCCGTGAGGTAGTTCGGGCCCTGGATCGGACTACTCGCCCACGTCGCGAGCTCGTGGAACTTCGTCAGGCCCTCTTCGGCGTCGGCGAGGCTCACCCGGGCCATGTCGAGCGCGAACCGCACGCTGTCGGCGTACGCGACGGCCTCGTTCCACTCGGTTTCCTTGTCGTCGCGCCGAACGGTGACCCTCGCGATGTCGTCCTCGAGGTCGCCCTTCTCGTCGACGAGCGCGTCGTGCACGTCGATCTCGCGGCGCCCGTACGTCTCGATGAGGTGAATGTCGCGCTGGAGGTCGAGCGAATCTTGCGCTTTCGCCATCTGCTCGAGCACGTGCGCGCCGTTGCTGCCCGCGTGCACGTACGCGTCGGCGGCCGCCGCGGTGAGCCGGGCCTTCGACGCCGCGATCTCGCGCACAGTGCGCGAGTGGTCGGATTGCAGGACGGTGAGTCGCGTGTTCAGCCGGTCGACTTCGGTGCGGACGACATCGCGCGCGCTCTCGGCCTTCGGGAGTTCGTCCATGCCGTAGAGAATCGCGAGGTTCGCCCGATCGCGTTGTTCGAGGAGTTTCTGGCCCGCGTCCATCGGCATGTCGAACGGCGGCGGGGCCGGCACGGTGGCCGGCGGAGTCTCCGCGGGGGCCTCCTGGGCTCCTGCGGCCGTCGCGGACAGGCAAACGAGCGCGGCGAGAACGGCCACGACGCACCGGCCGCGTCGGAAAAAGAGCATCGCAGTGACCTTCGGCACAATGGGGGCCTTCCTGCAGGTCAGCTGCGAGGAACCTGGCTCCACGGCACGTCTTTGTCGGGCCGCGGCTCCCCGGGCAGGCCGAGGACCCGCTCGCCGAGGATGTTCTTCATGATGTTCGTCGTGCCGCCCTCGATGGAGTTGGCCTGCACCCGCAAAAAGGCCTTTTGGGGCTTCGTGAGATCCATGGCCGTTGTCGGGCGATCCATCGGGTAGCCGCCCGGGTACAGCATCGCTTCGGGGCCCATGAGCTCCATGACGAAGCTCATCAGCCGCTGGTTCAGCCCCGCCATCGCCATCTTGCCGACCGACCCCTCGGGCCCGGGCGTGCCCTTCGCGCGTTTCTGTGAGGCGCGCAGGTTTGTCAGACGATTCACTTCGGCGTCGACCCACAGCCGGAGGAGCTGGTCGCGCGCCACCGGGTCGCCGTTCTTCGAGCTGCGCTTCCACGCGCCGAGCGCGATGGCGATCATGCCGCTGCCGCGCGGCGACACCTGGCCGCCGATCGACACCCGTTCGTTCATGAGCGTGGTGAGCGACACACCCCAGCCTTCGCCCACGTCACCGAGGCGCTCACTGTCGGGGATGCGCACGTCGGTCATGTAGACCTCGTTGAACTCCGCCTCACCCGTCGCCTGCACGAGCGGGCGCACTTCGACTCCCGGCGCCTGCATGTCCATGACGAACATCGTCATGCCCTTGTGTTTCACGGTTTCGGTGTCGCTGCGGGCAAGCACGATGCCGTACCGCGAGACATGAGCAAGAGTGGTCCACACCTTCTGGCCGTTCAGGATCCACTCGTCGCCGTCGCGCAATGCACGCGTCGAAAGGCTCGCGACGTCGGAGCCCGCGCCCGGCTCGGAGAACATCTGGCACCAGATCTCTTCGCCGGTGAACAGCTTCTTCAGGTAACGGGTCTTCTGCTCGTCGGTGGCGTGCACGACCAGCGTCGGCGCGCACATGCCGTAACCGATCGGATTGCGCGCGTACGGGAACGGCCCGCCCGCGGCCATGAGCTTGGCGTTGATCGTGTTCTGGAGCTTGGGTGACAGGCCGAGGCCGCCCGCGCCTTCGGGGAAGTGCACCCATCCGAGGCCGAGGTCGAACTGCGCCCCGAGGAATTCGGCGGCCGGCGTCGTCTTCGGGTCGTGTTCCGCGAGGAGCTGATCGCAGCGCTCGGTGACGCGCTGCTCGTCGGACTGCACATCTGTGTCCACCGTTGCCTGCACATCGGCCATGCGAGGGCCTCCCCCACGAGTTGACTCGCCCAACATCCCCAACGTCTTGACTGGGCGGTCAAGTGTACGAGCGGGCTTCCGGCCAATGCCAGGGCGCTGCAGTTCCATCCGCGATGATCAGGCGTGCGCCGCTCGCGAATTGCCCTGATCGCGGTCACGGTCGGGGTCGGGGTCGGGGTCGCGGTCGCGGCCGCCGTGGCCGTGACCCGCCGCCGCGCCGCCACCGGGTCCGCGGTCTCCGGGAGGGGATACGCGGCCCGCAACGCCCGCCTCGCGCAGGTGGGCGCCCGCTCGGGGGCGTCGTACGTCGCGCACCGGGCCCGCCGCTCGGTCGCGTCGACCGACGAACGGCGCGCCGAACTCGACGTCGAGCACCAGATGCGTACCGCCGCCCAGGTGGCCGAGACCCTCGGCCAGATGAAGGGCGCGCTGATGAAGATCGGGCAGATGGCGAGCTATCTCGACGACGGGATGCCCGAGCCCATGCGCGACGCGCTCGCGAGCTTGCAGCAGGACGCGCCGCCCATGGCGCCCGAGTTGTGCGCCGCGGTGGTGCGCGAGGAACTCGGCGATGTTCCGGAACGCGTCTTCGCCCAGTGGGACCCCACGCCGATTGCGGCCGCGTCGATCGGCCAGGTGCACCGCGCCCGCACGCACGCGGGCGTAGACGTTGCGGTGAAGGTGCAGTACCCGGGCGTCGACGAGGCGATCCGGTCCGACCTCGTGAACGGTGACCTGTTGTTCCGCGTCCTCGGGATGATGTTCCCCGGCCTCGAGACCGGCCCGCTCGTCGCCGAACTGCGCGACCGGTTGACCGAAGAACTCGACTACGTGATCGAGGCCGACAACCAGCGCCTGTTCGCCGACTACTACTCGGGCCATCCGTTCATTCACGTGCCCGCCGTGATCGGCGAACACTCGACCGCCCGGGTGCTCACCACCGAACTGGCGACCGGGTCCCGGTTCGCCGAGGTCGAGCAGTGGTCCCAGGCAGAACGCAACGACGCGGCCGAGGCCATCTTCCGGTTCGTGTTCCGCAGCCTCTACCGGCTCCACGCGTTCAACGGCGACCCGCATCCGGGCAACTACATCTTCCGGCCCGGCGGCCAGGTGACATTCCTCGATTTCGGGCTCGTGAAGCGGTATACGCCGGCCGACGTCGCGCTGTTCCAGGACCTCATCCAGGCAATGGTGCTCGACCACGACATCGCGAAATTCCGGCGGACACTCGAGGAGGGGTCGATCCTCCGGCGTGACGCCTCGCTGACCGACGCCGACATCCTCGGCTACTTCGGACACTTCTACGAGTTCGTCATCGATGACGAGGAAGTGACGTTCAACCCCGAGTACGCGTCGGAGACCGTCCGGCGCTTCTTCGACGTGGGAAGCCCGCACGCGCATGTGACCAAAGCGTCGAACGTCCCGCCGTCGATGGTCATCACGCAACGCATCAACCTGGGGTTACACGCGGTTCTCGGCCGTCTGGGCGCAACCGCCAACTTCCGCCGCATCGCCGAAGAACTCTGGCCGATGGTCGACGGCCCGCCGTCCACCCCAATGGGTGAGGCCGAAGCAACCTGGCTCGAAACCGTCGCGCATCGTTGACGGTTCTCCACAGACCTGTGGATGGCGGTGGGTAACTCTGCGGGTTATCAACAGGAAACTCACATGGTTATCCCCTTCCTTCCCACAGGCGGTTCGATGAATAGTCAGACGCATGCGCATGCACGTCGAACCGAGCATCCTCGACGAACTCGCGATCGTCGACGAAGACCTGAGCGACGATTGGCGGCAGCGCGCGGAATGCGCCCGCTACGCGGGCCTCGTCGACTTCTTCCCCGCGCGCGGTGAGTCGGCGCGCGAGGCGAAGGCCATCTGTGCGGCGTGCCCCGTGCAGCGCGAGTGCCTCGACTACGCGCTCCAGTCGAAAGCGGCGTACGGAGTGTGGGGCGGGCTGACGGAACGCGAGCGTCACCGCATGAACCGCGATCGCCGGCGCACCGAGCGCCGCGTTCGCCTCTAGCCGGCTAGACGCGAGTGAACCTGGTCCGCATCGCGACGTGGAGCGAGATCCCCGAACGCGTTCCACCTTCGACCTCGCCATGGCCGACCTCGCGGGCATCGCCTACGGAGACGTCAGGTGATCCAGGCGCAAGCCGCAGGCGCGGACGGTGTCGCACAGCCGCTCGGAGATGGAACGCCGGAGGCTGAAGCCGCATGAACATGGTGTGGCACAAGGTCGCCGACCTCGACGAGCTGCCCGAGGGCCGGGTGAAGACGGTCACCGCCGGGCGCAAGAGCATTGCGCTCACGCACCACGAAGGTCGGTACGGCGCGCTCGACAACCATTGCCCGCACCAGGGCGGTCCCCTCGGCGAAGGTTCCATCGAGAACGGCTGGTTGCGGTGCCCGTGGCACGGCTACGACTACTCGCCCCACGACGGCGTGCCCCCGCCCGGGTTCACCGACGCGCCCGCGTGCTTCCCGGTCGAGGTGCGCGACGACGGCGTGTACGTGGCGCTCGTTCCCGAACCGCCGCGCGCCCGCACCGTTTCCGACGTCATGGTCGACACGATGTGTGCATGGGGCGTCACGCACGTGTTCGGCATGGTCGGTCACTCGAACCTCGGGTTCGCCGATGCGATGCGCGTCGCCGAGGAGCGCGGCGACCTCACGTTCATCGGGATCCGCCACGAAGGCGCGGCCGCGTTCGCGGCGTCGGCGTACGGCAAGCTCACCGGCCGGCTCGCGGCATGCTTCGCGATCGCCGGTCCCGGCTCCACCAACCTGTTGACCGGCCTCTACGACGCCAAGGTCGACCGCGCACCCGTGCTCGCGCTGTCGGGCCAGGTGCCGTCGAAGGTGCGCGGACGCGGCGCGTTCCAGGACCTCGACCTCGAAGCCGTGTTTGCCGACGTCGCCGTGTACTCCGAGACCGTGCAGGCCGGGTCGGACCACGCCGAACTCATGAACCTCGCGTGCAAGCACGCGCTCGTCGAGCGCGGCGTCGCCCACTTGGTGTTGCCCGACGAGGTGCAGGTCATCCCCGCGCACGCGAACGCGCGCGTCGGCTCCCCGATCGGGCGCATCCCCGATATGGAGGTCGCGCCGCCCGAAGCCGCGATCGAGAGCGCGGTCCAGCTCATCGCGCGGGCCCGACGCCCCGTGATCGTCGTCGGCCACGGTGCACGCTTCGACACCGACGCGGTGCTTGCGCTCGCAGAACGGCTGCACGCACCGGTGCTCACGACGTTCAAGGCGAAGGGCATCGTCCCCGACGACCACCCGCTCGGATGCGGCGTGCTCGGGCGCAGCGGCACACCGATCGCGTCGTGGTTCATGAACGAGTCCGATCTCCTGCTGGTGTTCGGCGCGTCGTTCTCGAACCACACCGGCATCGCCGACTACAAGCCCATCGTGCAGGTCGACTTCGACGCCGCCGCACTCGGCCGGTTTCACCCGGTGACCGTGCCCGTGCTCGCGCACGTCGGGGTCGCGGCCCGCCGGCTCCTGCGAGAAGTCGACGCGGCCGGCATCGACACCGTCGACCAGCGCGTCGAGGTGGCCCAGCGCCGCGCGATCTGGCGAGCCGAGAAGGAACGCCGCATGCACGACGATCGCGGCCGGGGTGTAAACAGCGCGGCGATCTTCGACACGATGAGCAGGCTCATCCCGGCGAACGCCGTCATCGCGGCCGACGTCGGCAACAACACCTACTCGTTCGGCCGCTACTTCGAGTGCAAGCAGAACGCGGTCCTGATGTCCGGCTACCTGGGCTCCATCGGCTTCGGGTTCCCCGCCGCGATGGGCGCGTGGGCCGCGGCGCCCGACCGTCCGATCGTCGCCGTCACCGGCGACGGCGGCTTCGGCCAGTACCTCGGCGAGATGACGACGGCCGTGAAGTACGGCATGAACATCACGCACGTGCTGCTGAACAACGCACAGCTCGGCAAGATCAGCAAGGAACAACGGGCCGCCGAGTGGGACGTGTGGCAGACCTCGCTCCACAACCCCGACTTCGCCGCCTACGCGCACCTGTGCGGCGCGTTGGGTGTGCGCGTCACCGACCGGTCCGACCTTGACGAGGCGTTGACCGCCGCACTCACGCACGACGGCCCCGCGCTCGTCGAAGTGATGACCGACGCCGACTTGGTGTAGTCCGAGCTACTCGGGAAGCGTCTTACACGGTTCGCCGACGCAGACGTCGTTGACGACGCCGTCGGTTTGGAGGAACTCCGACTTCTGCCGGCGCGCGACCGGGTCGGACCTCGGGTCACCGTGTGGGTCTTCGCCGTCGCGGGGTGCGAGATTCACGGTCGGTGGGGCGGGCGCGCCGCTATCCCAGATGACGATCGCGGACCCGTCGAACGCGTCGTCTTCGATGCATGGGAGGCCCCAGTGGGGTTCGACGTCAGGAAGTCGCCCGTCGGTCGTTGCCGGGCAGTGGATGCTCGCACCAACGGTGCGGGCTTGGACTTCGGCGGCGTGCATCGACACCTGGTGGTCGCCGAACGCGACGTGCATGAGCACCGTGTGCTCGGGTGTACCCGGCAGCGGGTCGTCGGTCATGTGGTGTGCGTACCCGTTCGCCTCGCCCCGATCCCACAGCATCTGGATGAGTGACAGGCCGATGCCGCGTTCGATCTCGTCGGGGTACGCGGGGTCGTACACGGCGCGGTACGTGTCCCAGTCGACACTGCGTTGGAGCAGAGTCGAGTAGTTCATCGCGGGTACGCCGAGCACGGCGCGCGTGAAGTCGGTCGCCACCGCGGTGAGCGCGCCGCCCATGATCCCACCCTGGCTGTTGCCGTCGTAGAAGACGTCGCTGGTGTCGATCAGGCCCCGGAACGCTTCGTGCGCCGCGAACCCGTCCGGATGTTTCATCACGCGCGCGAGGAACAGCGCGTTGAGGAAACCCTGCTGGGTGCGGTCGGCAAGCGTCGGGAACTTCGAGAGGTCGGAGAGGATCGCGATCGCGTTCGCGATGTCGAGCTCCGACATTCCGATCCAGTGCGTGGCGCAGAACACGATGTTGTGCTCGTCGGCCATCGCCCGCACGTTGCCGGCACCGACTTCGTCGGCGCTGCCCAACAAGCCATGCCCGTACAGCGATAGTCGGGCCGGGGCCTCGAGGGCGGCGCCGGGAATAATGCAGTCGAAGCCGGCCTTGAACACCGCCTCGCCGTTGCGAGACGGCAACGCACCCGTGTCGGCACCGACGAAGCGACTGCCGGGCTCTCCCGTACCCGTGAGGTAGAGCGGAACGTCGACGGTGCCCGTGACCCGGCGGGCCAGGTTGTCGTCGGGGTTCTCCTCGACGCTGTCGACGGTGAAGGTCGGAGCCGCGTCGCCCAATGTTTCGAACGCGTCGTCGCGGATGCGGAGCATTCGCTCGGTGATATTGGCGGCGCTCGCGATCGTGAAGTCCCACGCGAGGTAGAGGCCGTCGCGCTCGACGCCGGCGTCGGCAAGCTCCGCGAACACCTGCTCGTAACGGTCACGCCGATCCTCGACCGCGTCGACACCCGTCGCGTTGCGATCGCGGTACGCGTCGAACACCGACGATTGAGATGCGATGACCGCTCCCGACGCGTCCTTCAGGCCGCGCAGCGCCACCACTATGCGGTGACCTTCGAGATAGTTGACCGCGGGACGGATGTAGAGGACGCGCGCGTCGTCGGCCGTGACGCTGGCGTCGAGTTCGGCCCAGTACGGATGGCGCTCGCCGGTGGTCGCGTCGAGCAACACGATCGACGCGTCGGCCGCGAGGGACGCTTCGATGTCGGTCAGTTCCGCGATCCCCGACTGTTCGAGGTCGATACCCGGCACGTACAGCGAAATCGGTTCGCCGGGACTGAACCCGTCGTTGCGATTCCATTCGGTGGGGTCGACGTGCACGCCGTCCTGGTTGACCGGCATCGACTCATCTACGAGCGCGATCCGTCTACCGGTCTCGCTTTCCGGGTCGTCGACCGTGAACGTGTCGCTCGGGAACGGCAACAGGCAGTGGCGGGTGTCGAGTGGATCGCACCGTTCGGGCGCTTCGAGTTCGCCGACCTCGACTGCGGGTCCCACCGCGATGGTGCTCGGCGTCGTCGGCGCGCTCGCGTCGTCGGCGTCGTCATCGTCGCCGCCGCTGCTGCTGCATCCGGTCGCGACGAGCGCGAGCGCGCACGCGACGGCCACCCAGCGTCCCGACCCCATGCGGGGAACCGTACCGTGCGCGTAACCTGCGCGCATGGCAGTCCGCCTCGTTCCCGGTCGCATCGCCCGACTCGTGCTCGACCGTCCCGAGCGGCGCAACGCGCTCTCACTCGACGTCATGCGCGAGATGATCGGGTTGCTCGACAACGTCGGCGGCGATCCGGCCGTCAGAGTGCTCGTGATCGAGGGAACCGGGCCCGCGTTCTCGGCGGGCCACGACATCGCCGAAATGGTCGAGCACCGCGAAGCGGAGTTCTCTCGCGATCTCTTCGCAACCTGCGTCGCGATGATGGAGCGGCTCCACGCGCTCCCCCAACCCGTGATCGCCAAGGTGCACGGCATCGCGACCGCGGCCGGTTGCCAGCTCGTCGCCGCGTGCGACCTGGCGGTGGCCGCAAGCGACGCACGGTTCGCGACACCCGGCGTGAAGATCGGGCTCTTCTGCTCGACGCCGATGGTCCCCGTCGCCCGCTCGGTGGGTCGCAAGCGAGCCCTCGAAATGCTGTTCACCGGCGAGATGATCGACGCGGCGACCGCGCTCGAGTGGGGCCTCGTCAACCGCGTCGTCGCGCCGGAACGGCTCGACGACGAAGTCGTCGAGCTCGCCGAACACATCGCCCAGTCGAGCGCAGCAGTGCTCGCGCTCGGGAAACGCACCTTCTACGCGCAGGACGGTCGGCACGAGGACGACGCGTACGCCATCACGGGCCCGGTGATGGCCGAGAACGCGCTTCTCGACGCGGCGCGCGAAGGCATGCAGGCGTTTCTCGACAAGCGCCCGCCCGAGTGGCCCGAGGCCTAAATCGCGTCGCTCTCCGCGAAACACTCGCCGGCCAATACCGTCGACCGGGTGTCCCACTCGGGGCTCGACCACTTCGCGTGGTCGGAATCGGCAAGCTCCTCGAACGTCGAGTCCTCGACCACTCGGTTCGCGAAGCAATCCGCCTCTTCCGCCGACGCCCCCTCGTCAGCGACAACACCCATGATCTCGCTCCGCACGAGCGGCAACGCGATGGCGTCGATCGCCTTGCCCGTGCGGAGCAGGACATCGGGACCGGGGTCGCACGACTCGAAGTCGAGGTAGTCGCCTTCGCGCACAACCTTCGCGAACGGGGTCGGAAGTGACCCGATCCACGCCGTGAGCGCGTCATGCATCTCGGTGAGATCGGTTTCGGTGTCGCCGAAGTATCGGATCCGGACACAGTTGGTGTCGCCTTCTCGGTACTGCACGTAGGCGTCACCGCCCCAACCGTCGGTGGCCCGCATCGCCTGGTGTGGGTCGATGCGCTCCGACAACATGATGAAGAACCCGAGCGCGCCAAACGTCCCGGAGTCCACCTCGTCGGCGCTCTCCGAGATCTCGGGCGTCTCGACGTCGCGCGGTTCGTCACCGTTGATGTACGACAGCGGATCGAACACATGCTCGTCGCTGCCGGGTGTGAGGCGGAACGCATGGTTGAGTTCGCCGGCGCCAACCGAGTCGATCGCTTGCGCGAAGCCCGGCCCGAGCGCGTACGGCGCGAACGACGAAACCTCGATGCCGACCGGAATATCGAAGTTGCTGGTCTCGCCTTCGTACGCCTCGTAACTCTCGCTCAGCGCGTCGAAGTCGGCGGACGACAAGTCGGCGACGTACCCGTTCTCGACATTGGACGCGTCACCCTCGATTAACGCCTGCACTGCGAAGGCGTTGTCGGCCTCCGGGTCGCCCCAGATGTTGTCGAGGTCGAAATGTTGGTCCTGGAGTGCGTGCGTCAGTTCGTGCACGAGCGTGGCCTTGAGTTCGACGGGGAGTTCGCCGGCAAACTCGCCGCGCACGCGAATGCGCTTGTCGACCGGCGAGTAGTACCCCACGTACGCGTCGGATGTGAAGTCGCCGAGCTGATCGACGAGGTCGGGGTCGCCTTCCGCAAGACCGATGGCGCGCAGGAACACGAGTGAGTCGTCGAGATCTTCGATGTCGTCGTCGGTGAGCCCGGACGTGTCACCCGCGTCGGCGTCCCACTCCTCCTCGGAGAGGTACTCGACCGCAACCGCCTTCTCGAATTTCAAGCCGCGCTCGGACTCGACGAAGTCGGC
>Ga0163153_10006985_pt1 | contig 12396 bp, 7 predicted proteins | sample OliLakLV19MP6IB1_FD_148629 | JGI IMG/M metagenome (GOLD analysis project Ga0163153, IMG submission 148629) | Freshwater microbial mat bacterial communities from Lake Vanda, McMurdo Dry Valleys, Antarctica - Oligotrophic Lake LV.19.MP6.IB-1 | ecosystem: Environmental > Aquatic > Freshwater > Lake... | reverse complement strand
CCAGGCTCGCTTCTACAGGCCAGATGCGCTGAACAATTTCATATCTTATTCAAGATCAGGGTTTTAGATTCTGAAAATTTGAAAAAATGGCAAAAGAAGTAGACGTATATATTAAACTCCAGGTGAAAGGTGGCCAAGCCAACCCTGCCCCACCTATCGGCCCGGCCCTCGGTTCGAAAGGTGTGAATATCATGGAGTTCTGCAAGCGCTTCAATGCGCAAACACAGGAGCAAATCGGGAAGATTCTTCCGGTGATCATTCAGGTGTATAAAGACAAAACCTTTGACTTTATCATCAAAACGCCACCGGCTGCTATCCAACTGTTTGAAGCATCCAAGTTAGCGCCCGGCAAAGGTTCGCCGGAACCCAACCGTAAGAAAGTTGGTTCCGTCACCTGGGATCAGGTGCGCGCTATTGCGGAGGCCAAAATGCCCGACTTAAACTGCTTTACCGTGGATTCTGCCGTTAAAATGATCGCAGGCACCGCACGCAGCATGGGTCTGAGCATTACGGGAGAGCCGCCGTATGAGCAGAAAGTCTGATAACCCTCATCAACCAGAATACACAAGGGAGTCCCACCTATTCGGGACGCTACACCTTAAATTAATTATCAATGGCAAAATTGACAAAAAAACGCAAAGCCGTTGAAGGGAAGGTTGACGCCGACAAATTGTACTCGCTGACAGAAGCGATGTCGCTTGTAAAAGAAGTCAACACCACCAAATTCAACGCATCGGTCGATGTGCATGTCCGCCTCGGGGTGGATCCGCGCAAAGCCGACCAGGCCCTGCGCGGCACGGTTTCGCTGCCCCACGGCACAGGTAAAACCAAACGCGTACTGGTATTTTGTCTCCCCGAAAAGGAGGCCGAAGCACAGGCCGCCGGTGCCGACTTCGTCGGTCTGGACGAATACATTCAAAAAGTTACAGAAGGTTGGCTGGACATTGATGTCATCATCGCTACACCCAACGTAATGGCTCAATTAGGTAAAGTTGCGCGCATTCTCGGCCCCCGCGGCCTGATGCCCAACCCCAAAACAGGCACCGTTACCAATGATATTGCTTCGGCAGTAGCAGAGGTAAAAAAAGGTAAAATCGCATTCCGGGTCGACAAATTCGGGATCGTACACGCCTCTATCGGTCGCGTTTCATTCGAGCCGCAACAGCTGATCGAAAACGCGTATGAACTGGTATCAACACTGCAAAAAATGAAACCCTCCAGTGCCAAAGGCATTTATATGAGGACCATTTCCGTAGCCAGTACCATGAGCCCGGGTATTGCAGTTGATCCGAAATCCATTAAGGTGTAAATAGTTGAGCGGTTGATCGTTGAGACGTTGAGAATTCCTCAGCAACCTCAACATTTCAACAACCTCAACAAACATCACTCAACAACTCAACATTTCAACAACACATAGAAATGACAAGAGCAGATAAAACAGCAGCGATTGCAGAATTAAAAGAGGAGCTGATCGGTTCGCCGTTCTTCTACCTCACGGATTCTTCGACGCTTTCTGTTGAGAAAATCAACAAGCTCCGCCGTATGTGCTTCACACAGGGTATTTCCATGAAAGTGGCCAAAAACACCCTGATCCAGAAAGCACTGGAAGATGCGCCCGAATCGAAAGGTTACAGCGCATTGTACGAGGCACTCAAAGGGCCGACCACTATCATGATTTCTTCTAATCCGAAAGCACCTGCAAAACTGCTGGAAGAATTCCGCAAAACGGAAGCCCGCCCGCTTTTGAAGGCCGCATACATCGACTCGTCGGTGTACCTCGGTGACGAACAACTTGCTACCCTCGTTAAACTGAAGAGCAGGGATGAAATGATCGGTGAAATCATTGGTCTGCTGCAGTCGCCGTCAAAACGTCTCGCCAGCCAGATCACGGCTGCCGGTGCCAAAATCGCCGGTATCGTGAAAACGCTGGAAGAAAGACCCGCATAGTGAGTGGTGAATCGTGAGTCTCAACCACTCACATCTGACGATTCACGATTGACGACTCACAATTCACAAAAAGGCTTCCAAGTTCGCACTTATACCCCTGAGAAACCAAACCAAAAACCACCTATTTCACACACTTTTCGCAAACAAAATTTTTAAATTCTACTACGATGGCAGATTTGAAAGCACTGGCTGAATCGCTCGTGAACCTCACGATTAAAGAAGCCAATGAACTGGCCAATATCCTGAAAGATGACTACGGTATCGAGCCTGCTGCTTCGGCAGTAGCTGTTGCAGCTCCGGCTGCCGGCGGCGGCGATGCAGCTCCGGCTGAAAAAACCGAGTTTGACGTTATCCTGAAAGACGCAGGCGCTAACAAACTCAATGTGGTGAAGGAAGTGAAAAACCTCCTTGGCCTGGGTCTGAAAGAAGCAAAAGACCTCGTCGACGGCGCTCCAAGCCCGCTGAAGTCAGGTGTTAACAAAGCCGAGGCAGAGTCGATCAAATCAGCGCTGGAAGGCGTTGGTGCAGTTGTTGAAGTGAAGTAAGCTCGTGTTGTTCCGTTTTTGATCCCGTTTCCCGGTATCAATTTTTCTGACAACTAGACTTACTACTTCCACAAATGCCAGGTACTCAACCTACATACTACAGATCATAACGATTGGCTTAATGCGGCTCCTACCATAGGGTCGCGTTAAGCCTATCGTTGTCTGTGTATGTACGGGCCGTGAACTTTGTTACTCATTTATCCGTTTAATCGGCTTGTACTTACTTTTTCGCGAGCCTGCTACGCAACGGCATAGCAACATTGCCAACCAGCATTCAAGCATATTCTGCAAAAATGACCAATAACGGCATCACAAGCGGGGCTTTCCCAAAAACAGGCGTGCAAGAGCGCGTTAATTTTGGCAAAATACGCCTCGCCGGTCACTACCCTGACCTCCTTGAAATTCAGCTCAAATCGTTCCAGGAATATTTCCAGCTGGAAACTACGCCTGATAACCGTATCAACGAAGGGCTTTATCGCGTTTTCCAGGAAAATTTCCCCATCACCGATGCGCGGAATATTTTTAACCTGGAATTCCTTGATTACTTCATCGACCCTCCGCGCTACACCATCGACGAGTGTATGCAACGGGGTCTTACCTATTCCGTGCCGCTGAAAGCGAAGTTGAAACTTTCCTGCAACGACCCGGAACACATTGATTTCCAAACCATTGTGCAGGACGTATTCCTCGGAAACATCCCGTACATGACGCCGAAAGGTACGTTCGTCATCAATGGCGCCGAACGCGTTATTGTGTCGCAACTGCACCGTTCGCCAGGCGTTTTCTTTGGGCAAAGTTATCACCCCAACGGAACGAAAATTTACAGCGCCCGCGTCATTCCTTTTAAAGGAGCCTGGATGGAATTCGCGACGGACATCAATTTGGTGATGTACGCCTACATCGACCGTAAAAAGAAGTTTCCTGTCACCACCCTGCTCCGCGCCATCGGTTTCGATACGGACAAAGCCATCCTCGACCTGTTCAACCTGGCCGATGAAATTGCCTGCACCCGCGAAAACCTCGAAGGTTCAGTCGGCCGCAAACTGGCTGCACGGGTACTGAAATCCTGGACGGAAGACTTCGTGGATGAAGATACCGGTGAGGTGGTTACCATCGAACGGAACGAAATCATCCTCGAACGCGATACCATCCTCGACGAAGAAAATATCGAATACATCCTCGATGCAGGTACTACTACCATCATCCTGCAACGGAAGGATGTGGATGAGGACTTTTCTATCATCTACAACACACTGCAAAAAGACCCGACTTCCTCGGAAGTCGAAGCCGTTACCTATATATATCGTCAGCTGCGCGGATCCGATCCGCCGGATGATGAGACCGCACGTGGTATTATCGACAAATTGTTCTTCTCCGACAAACGTTACAACCTCGGGGAAGTAGGCCGTTTCAAGATCAACCGGAAACTCGGTCACGACATCCAGGAAAGTATGCTGGTATTGACCAAAGAAGATATCATCGCCATCGTGCGGTATATCGTCTCCCTGATCAACAACAAAGCGGAAATCGACGACATCGACCACTTGTCCAACCGCCGTGTACGCACCGTGGGCGAACAATTGTACGCCCAGTTCGGCGTAGGCCTGGCCCGTATGGCCCGTACCATCCGCGAACGTATGAATGTACGCGACAACGAGGTATTTACCCCGGTCGACCTGATCAATGCGCGGACGCTTTCTTCTGTAATCAACTCGTTCTTCGGAACCAGCCAGTTGTCGCAGTTCCTCGACCAGACCAACCCGCTGTCTGAAATCACCCACAAACGCCGTATTTCGGCGCTTGGACCAGGTGGTTTGAGCCGCGAACGCGCCGGTTTTGAGGTGCGCGACGTACACTACTCCCACTATGGCCGTCTGTGTACGATCGAAACGCCGGAAGGACCGAATATCGGTCTGATCTCGACGCTTTGCACCCACGCGAAAATCAACAAGATGGGCTTCCTGGAAACGCCTTACCGCCGCGTACGCAACGGTAAAGTGGTGATGGAAGGCGATGTGGAATACCTGTCTGCCGAAGCGGAAGACTTTATGAAGATCGCTCAAGCCAACTCGTTGGTTGGTGAAGGCGGCGCTTTCCTCGATGAACGTGTAAAAGCGCGCGAACATGGCGACTTCCCGATCCTGACGCCGGACGAACTCGAATATATCGACGTAGCCCCTAACCAGATTGTGGGTGTGTCTGCCTCGTTGATTCCGTTCCTGGAAAATGACGATGCGAACCGCGCACTCATGGGATCGAACATGCAACGCCAGGCCGTTCCGCTCATCCGCCCCCATTCCCCTATCGTAGGTACGGGTCTGGAAGCGAAAGTAGCGCGCGACAGCCGTATGCTGATCAATGCTGAAGGCAGCGGCGCGGTGGAATACGTAGATGCCAACGAAATTATCATCAACTACGACCGCACCGAAGAAGACCAGATGGTTTCCTTTGAAGATGCCCGCAAAACGTACCATCTGACGAAGTTTATGCGTACCAACCAGGGTACCTGCATCAACCTCAAACCGATCGTACGCCGCGGACAACGCGTAAAAGAAGGCGATATTCTTTGTGAAGGTTATGCTACTGAAAACGGTGAACTGGCGCTCGGCCAAAACCTGAAAGTGGCCTTTATGCCCTGGAAAGGTTACAACTTTGAAGACGCCATCGTTTTGTCCGAACGCGTTGTGCAGGAAGACGTATTTACTTCCATCCACATCGAACACTTTGAACTCGACGTGCGGGACACCAAACTGGGTGAGGAAGAACTCACACAGGACATCCCGAACGTGAGCGAAGAAGCCACTAAAGACCTCGACGAAAACGGTATCATCCGTATCGGCGCATGGGCAAAAGAAGGCGATATCCTGATCGGTAAAATCACCCCGAAAGGTGAAACGGACCCGACGCCGGAAGAAAAACTGCTGCGCGCCATCTTCGGCGACAAAGCCGGCGACGTGAAAGACGCTTCCCTGAAAGTACCGCCGAGTATTAACGGTGTGGTGATCGACAAACAACTCTTTGCCCGCGCTAAAAAGGATAAAGTCCAGAAAGAGTCGGAAAAAGCGCTGTTGGATAAATTGGACGACGAACACGCAGTGGCGCTCAACAAACTGAAAACCATCCTGGTCGACAAACTGCAGCTGCTGGTAAAAGATAAAGTTACAAACGGCATCCGCAGCATTTACGGCGATGAAATGGTATCGAAAGGAACCAAATTATCTGCTCAGGTACTGCGCGACCAGATCAACTACAGCCAGGTGGACTATCAGAACTGGATTGGCGAAAAATCCAACAACGCGCTGATTTCCAGACTGTTGCACAACTACAGCATCAAAGTCAACGAAGAAGTAGGCCGCTACAAACGGGAAAAATTCAACATCAGCATTGGTGACGAACTGCCCGCAGGCGTACTGAAACTGGCTAAAGTGTACGTTGCTAAAAAACGCAAACTGAAGGTGGGTGACAAACTCGCCGGTCGCCACGGTAACAAAGGTATTGTAAGCCGTATCGTTCGTATGGAAGATATGCCTTTCCTCGAAGACGGCTCTCCGGTCGATATTGTCCTCAACCCGCTGGGCGTACCTTCCCGTATGAACCTGGGTCAGATTTTTGAAACGGTGCTGGGCTGGGCCGGCGAACGCCTCGGCTGCAAATTTGCAACACCGATCTTTGACGGAGCGAAAACCGACGAAGTGGAAGCATGGATCGAGAAAGCCGGCCTGCCGGAACTCGGACAAACATTCCTCTCCGACGGCGAAACAGGCGACCGTTTCCACCAGAAGGCAACGGTAGGCATTATCTACATGCTCAAACTGAGCCACATGGTAGATGATAAAATGCACGCCCGTTCCATCGGACCATACTCGCTTATCACGCAACAACCGCTGGGTGGTAAAGCCCAGTTCGGTGGCCAGCGTTTCGGTGAGATGGAGGTGTGGGCACTCGAAGCCTACGGCGCATCTAATATCCTGCAGGAACTCCTTACCTACAAATCGGACGATATTCAAGGTCGTGCGAAGGCTTACGAAGCCATTGTAAAAGGCGACAACCTGCCGGATGCAAACATACCGGAATCATTCAATGTACTCGTGCATGAGTTGCGCGGCCTGGCGTTGGATGTGAAGTTTGAAAGTGAGTCGTGAGTCGTGAATCGTGAGTTTAACCACTCACGTCTCACGACTCACGTCTCACGTCTCACGACTCACGATGGATTACATCTGCACGTGGATTTACCTGGATAGCCCCGAAGAAAGTTCGGAATATCCGCAAGTGGGAAAAAGATCGCACTTGTCTGATTTTCAGAAGGTATACTGGCGTTGCGTGGCTGTTTTTTTTGCCTTGAGCAAACATTACAATCCACAAACCCGCCATATCCTGTTTTCCAATAAAAAATCGGAAGATTTTCCAATCATTGACGGATTAAACCTGCAAACGTTTTTACAGGAAAAAAATGTGGAAATCGTCACCATTCCGCTGAGCTGGCAAACGCCGGAAGGCTATTTTGGAAAATGGCGAAACCAGTTCTACATTTTTGACATATTACAGTTCATTGAAAGTCAAGCAATTAGTGACCAATCAGCATTCCTTATCCTGGATTCTGACTGTGTGATACGCGCATCTTTGGAACCAGTGTTTTCTGAAATCAGGCAACAGGGTTTACTCGTGCTGCCGATGCCTTACGGGGAAGATTACGACATCAACGGCATCACACGCAACGATATGCGGCGTATTTATGCAGACCTGGACGGAACAGACACCGGCATTTCTCCCCTTTATTACGGCGGAGAAGTATTTGCGGCAACGCTACCGGTAATCCGCCGGATCAATGCTATCGCACCGGAAATCTGGACAAAAATGCTGGAACGACACCGCAACGGACAAAGCAAGTTCAACGAAGAAGCCCATTTTTTGAGTTATTGTTACCATAAAATCGGCCGCTTCGGTTTGCTGGAACGTTTCATCAAACGCATCTGGACCTCAGCGAAATACAACAACTTGCAAGCCGAAGACGCGCAACTGCCCATCTGGCATTTGCCTTCGGAAAAAACGGGGGGTATCGCGCTGCTGTTCAAATACCTCGCTTCCGGCGACAAACGCTGGATGAGCAGTGAGTTGGGTGAATATGTCGGCGTTCCAAAACGGAAAAAATACCTGAATATGAAACATTTTTTGAAACATACCTGGTTGTATAAGTCACTAATGAATTGATAAATAAGGTTTATAAACCTTTATAAACCTCATCAACCCAAATAAAAGTACGCATTTCAAATTCTCGACAGCAATATGCCTTTCAAAAAGAAAAGCAATAAAACAGATCAGGGTTTTGACTCTATCGTCATCTCCCTGGCCAGCCCAGATGAAATTCTGGAGCGTAGCTACGGCGAAGTCCTCAAGCCGGAGACCATCAACTATCGTTCATACAAACCCGAACGCGACGGTTTGTTCTGCGAACGTATTTTTGGCCCGGTAAAAGACTATGAATGCTACTGCGGCAAGTACAAACGTATTCGTTACAAAGGCATCGTCTGCGACCGCTGCGGTGTGGAAGTAACGGAGAAAAAAGTACGCCGCGAACGTATGGGCCACATCCGTCTGGTCGTACCGGTGGTTCACATCTGGTTTTTCAAAAGCCTGCCGAACAAGATCGCGTATCTGTTGGGTACGTCTTCTAAAAAACTCGAAGCGATCATCTACTACGAACGCTACGTAGTGGTGCAGCCTGGTATTAAGGCTGAGGAAGGCATGGGCCGTATGGACTTGCTGACCGAAGAGGAATACCTGGAAATTCTGGACGCTTTGCCGAAGGAAAACCACCTGCTCGACGATTTGCATCCCGATAAATTTGTAGCAAAAATGGGCGCCGACGCCGTTTTCGCCCTGTTGAGTACGCTCAACTTAGACGACTTGTCCGCTCAGTTGCGCCACGATTCCCATACCGAAACCAGTATGGCGAAGAAAACGGAAGCCAACAAACGCCTCCGCGTCGTCGAAGCCTTCCGCGAAGGCCTCGAATCCGCCGGACAGCGCCCGGAATGGACCGTTATCCAGTACCTGCCGGTTGTACCGCCCGAACTGCGCCCATTGGTGCCGTTGGACGGCGGTCGCTTCGCGTCTTCCGACCTGAATGACCTGTATCGCCGCGTGATCATACGCAACAATCGCCTGAAGCGCCTGCTCGAAATCAAGGCGCCGGAGGTGATCCTGCGCAACGAAAAACGGATGTTGCAGGAAGCGGTCGATTCGCTGTTCGACAACTCGCGTAAATCCAACGCCGTGAAGGCGGAAGGTGGCCGCGCCCTGAAATCGCTGTCCGACATCCTGAAAGGCAAACAAGGCCGTTTCCGTCAGAACCTGCTCGGTAAACGTGTCGACTACTCCGGTCGTTCGGTTATCGTCGTAGGCCCGACCCTGAAACTGCACGAATGCGGCATCCCGAAAGCGATGGCTGCAGAGCTGTTCAAGCCGTTCATTATCCGGAAACTGATCGAACGCGGTATTGTAAAAACCGTAAAATCTGCCAAAAAACTCGTGGACCGCAAAGACCAGGTGATTTGGGAGATACTCGAAAATATCCTCCGTGGCCACCCGGTCATGCTCAACCGCGCTCCGACGCTGCACCGACTGTCTATCCAGGCATTCCAGCCGCGTTTGATCGAAGGTAAAGCCATTCAGTTGCACCCGCTCGTTTGTACGGCTTTCAACGCCGACTTTGACGGTGACCAGATGGCAGTACACGTTCCATTGAGCCACGCGGCTATTCTGGAAGCGCAGGTGTTGATGCTTTCGAGCCACAACATGCTGAACCCACAGGATGGATCGCCGATTACCCTGCCTTCACAGGACATGGTATTGGGACTCTACTACCTGACGAAAGAACGCAAATCCATTCCTGAAAACCCTGTAAAAGGAGAAGGCAGCCGTTTCTATTCCCCGGAAGAAGTGACGATTGCTTATAATGAAGGCCAGATTGACCTGCACGCCGCCATCGAGTGCCGTATCACACAACTCGAAAACGGTGAACCGGTACAAAAACGCATCAAAACAACGGTAGGCCGTGTTATTTTCAACCAGGCCGTACCGCCGACGGTGCCTTATATCAACGACCTGCTGACCAAGCGGAACCTGAAAGGTATCATCGGTGAAATCATCACCCGTACCAGCTTCAAACAAACCGCTGAATTCCTCGATGCCATCAAGGAACTCGGATTCGGCTGGGCTTTCAAAGCAGGACTTTCGTTCAACCTGGGTGACCTGATCATCCCGGACCTGAAAAAAATTGCGCTGGAAGCGGCACAAGTGGAAGTAGACGAGGTGTGGGATAACTACAACATGGGTTTGATTACTTACAACGAACGTTACAACCAGATCATCGACAAGTGGACGTTTGCGGACAACCGCATCACCGACCAGTTGATGAAGGAAATCAGCACGCACAAACAAGGATTCAACTCCGTGTTTATGATGCTCGACTCCGGTGCGCGTGGTTCCAAACAACAAATCAAACAGTTGTGCGGTCTTCGTGGTCTGATGGCTAAACCGCGTAAGTCGGGTGATACCGGCGGCGCGATCATCGAAAACCCGATCCTGTCCAACTTCCTGGAAGGGTTGTCCGTTCAGGAGTTCTTTATCTCCACACACGGTGCCCGTAAAGGTCTGGCCGATACGGCCCTGAAAACGGCTGACGCTGGTTACCTGACCCGTCGTTTGGTCGACGTAGCACAGGATGTGGTTATTCGGGAAGATGACTGCCTGACCCTGCGCGGTATCGACACCACCGCCTTTAAAGAAGGTGACAAAATTGTACAAAACCTCCGGGATCGTATCAAAGGGCGTTACAGCCTGCATGATGTGTACCACCCCGATACGGAAGAACTGATGGTAGGCGCCGCCGAATATATTACCGACCAGGTTGCCACGGCGATTGACGAAGCAGAAATCGAGATGATAACCATTCGTTCCGTACTTACCTGCGAAAGCCGCCACGGTGTTTGCGCGAAATGCTACGGTAAAAACCTGGCAACCGGCCGCAAGGCTGAAATGGGCGATGCGACAGGTATCATTGCCGCACAATCGATCGGTGAGCCGGGTACCCAGCTCACACTGCGTACCTTCCACACGGGTGGTACGGCTGTGATCGGCATGACAGAAAATGATATTACTGCCCGTACCCATTGCCGTGTAGAATTCGACTCTATCCGCACAGTGGATGGCTTGGACAATGAAGGCAAAGCGGCACAGATCGTTGTATCCCGTACCGGTGAAATCCGCAGCGTGGATCCGAAAAACGGTCGTACACTCGCCAACAACTATATCCCATACGGTGCAACACTCTACGTCGTAGACGGACAGGAATTGCAGCGCGGTGATAAAATTTGTGATTGGGATCCGTTCAATGCCGTGATTGTTTGCGATTTCAATGGTTTGATTCGCTACAACAACCTTGAAGAAGGCACCAACTTCCGCATGGAGCGCGACGACCAGACCGGTTTCGCAGAGAAGATCGTTACGGAAAGTAAAAACAAGAAGAAAATCCCGTCTATTTCCATTGTCAATGGAAAAACAGGCGAGGAACTGAAAACATACTCCCTGCCGGTAGGTGCTCACATTTCGGTTGAAGACAACCAGGGAGTGCGTTCGGGCCAGCAAATCGTAAAAATTCCACGTAAACTTGGTAAAATCGCCGACATCACCGGCGGTCTGCCACGTGTAACGGAACTCTTCGAGGCGCGTAACCCGTCGAACCCTGCTGTTGTGGCCGAGATAGATGGTGTAATCACCTTCGGTAGTATCAAACGCGGCAACCGCGAATCCATTATCGAAGCGAAAGACGGCCAGAAACGAAAGTACTTAGTGCCACTGACCAAACACGTACTGGTACAGGACGGCGACTTTGTACGGGCTGGCACGCCGCTCACGGAAGGAACCATTTCGGTGAAAGATATTCTCGCCATCCGCGGGCCATTTGCAGCCTCTTCGTACCTCGTCAACGGCGTACAGGAAGTTTACCGCTCACAGGGTATCAATATCAATGACAAACACATCGAGGTGATCGTTCGCCAGATGCTGCGCCGTCTTGAAATCGTTGATCCGGGCGATACGCACTTCCTGACGGGCGAACCGGTGGAACGCAATGAGTTTATCGACTACAACGACTGGATTTTTGATAAAAAATTCGTGCTCGAAGCAGGCGACAGTACCAAACTGAAAGCCGCTGCCCTGGTGACATTGCGCCAGGTGCGCGAGGAAAATTCGTTCCTGAAACGCAACGACAAAAAACTCGTTGAATTCCGCGATGCCGTACCATCAACAGCCATTTCGATGCTGCTGGGTATTACTAAAGCATCGCTGGGTACGGAATCCTGGATTTCTGCCGCATCCTTCCAGGAAACCACCAAGGTGCTTTCTACTGCCGCTATCGCTGCGAAGAAAGACCACCTGATGGGCCTGAAAGAGAATGTGATCGTGGGTAAGAAAATTCCGGCAGGTACCGGTATGCGCCAGTACGAGCGCCTGCAGGTGACTGGTTCGGGGCGACCTTTCAGGGATACGCCGGAAGGTGTGCTGGAAGAAGCAGAGTAAACGTGAGTCGTGAGGCGTCAGTCGTGAGATTGATTACGCCCGGTCATTCATAAATATTAAGGCGCCGGTGTTCCAGAAAAGGAGCATCGGCGCTTTTGGTATGTAGCGGCGACTAAAGTCGCAGCAAGCATGGAGCGGATTGATAATCTGGCGGCTTGACTATTTTCTTCCACTCCATTTCCACTAAACCCTACCTACCTAGTGCCGCGTCCAGTCAATAGCATACCAATATGGCGGCCTAATTTTCCCTTCCTCTTCGTTGCTCGTCGGTTAAAATATCCCGTATTTCGCCCTTTTACCCGCCGTAGCCTTGGCGAAGGAGGGC
>Ga0163153_10006984_pt1 | contig 12397 bp, 10 predicted proteins | sample OliLakLV19MP6IB1_FD_148629 | JGI IMG/M metagenome (GOLD analysis project Ga0163153, IMG submission 148629) | Freshwater microbial mat bacterial communities from Lake Vanda, McMurdo Dry Valleys, Antarctica - Oligotrophic Lake LV.19.MP6.IB-1 | ecosystem: Environmental > Aquatic > Freshwater >... | reverse complement strand
GGTGACGCGCAGTACGAACTCGTTGCGCACGCGGTCGCTTCCCGCGTGCGCAACGAGTTCGTACTGCGCGTCACCGGCCGCGTGCGCCCGCGCCTGGCCGGCAAAGAAAATCCCAAGCTGGCGACCGGCGCGATTGAGCTAGAGGTCACCGACCTTGAGATCCTCAACGCCGCCAAGGTGCTGCCGTTCGCCATCAACGAAGACCAGCCGGTGGATGAAAACGTCCGCCTGAAATACCGCTATCTCGATCTGCGCCGCGAGCGCATGCGCCGCAACCTGCAACTGCGCTACAACGTGACTAAGTTCATCCGCGATTACCTGGACGGGCAGGGCTTCATGGAAGTCGAGACGCCGATCCTGTTCAAGACCACGCCGGAGGGCGCGCGCGACTACCTGGTGCCGTCGCGGGTACACGCTGGCAGCTTCTACGCCCTGCCGCAGTCGCCCCAGCAGCTTAAGCAACTGCTGATGGTGGCCGGCGTCGAGCGCTATTTTCAGATCGCCCGCTGCTTCCGCGACGAAGACCAGCGCGGCGACCGCCAGCCCGAGTTCACCCAGCTCGACCTGGAGATGTCGTTCATCACGCGCGAAGACATCATGCAGTTGATCGAGGGCATGTTCACCCAGATGGTCGAAACCCTGGTGCCGGAGAAGAAGCTGCTAGCCAAGCCCTGGCCGCGCCTCAAGTACACCGAGGCGATGGACCGCTTCGGCAAGGACAACCCCGACCTGCGCTTCGGCCTGGAGTTAAAGGACGTGAGCGACCTTGCGCCGCAGACGGGCTTCAAGGTCTTTGCCGACACCGTGGCGCGCGGCGGGCATGTGCGCGGCCTAAACGCCACGGGGCTGGGCAGCTACACCCGCAAGCAGATTGACGAGTTGACCGAGTTTGTTAAAACCCACGGCGCGAAGGGCCTGGCCTACATCGCCGTGGAGGCCTCGGGCGAGCACCGCTCGACCTTTGCCAAGTTCCTGCCGGCCGAGGTGCTGGCGGCGCTGCTGGCCCGCCTGGAAGCCGCGCCGGGCGACTTGCTGCTGTTCGTGGCCGACCAGCCCGCCGTGGTGTATGAGGCCCTGGGCCGCCTGCGCGTGGAATTGGGCGACCGGCTGAAGCTGCGCGACGACAACGTGCTGGCCTTCTGTTGGGTGATTGACTTCCCGTGGGTTAACTGGATCGAGAGCGAACAGCGCTGGGACCCCAGCCACCACCTGTTCACCGCGCCGATGCCCGAGGACGAGCACCTACTCGACACGGAACCAGGCAAAGTGCGCGGCCAGCAATATGACCTGGTGCTCAACAACAACGAGGTCGGCGGCGGCTCCATCCGCATTCACCGCCGCGACTTGCAGGAGAAGATGTTCAAGCTGATTGGGCTGGACTACGACGTGGCCCAGGAGCGCTTCGGCCACATGCTGGAGGCGTTCGAATATGGCGTGCCGCCCCACGGCGGCATCGCGCCCGGCATTGACCGCCTGACCATGATCCTGGCCGGCGAGCCGAACATCCGGGAAGTGATCGCCTTCCCCAAGAACCAGGCCGCGATGGACGTGATGGCGGGGGCGCCGTCACCGGCCGACGCGCGCCAGTTGGCCGACCTGCACATCAGCGTCGTGCCCGAAGCCGCGCCCGCCGGCGCGCCGAACGCGGCCTGAGGTCTATGGCGATTAGGTACCGCGCCCAGGCGTTGCACTTTGATCCGAGTCGTGCTATACCATGCGTGTCCCTGCCGTGCGCGTGATGTTCCAGAACGGTTTTGAGCCAACACTTTAGATCTGGGAGCTATTCTTAGAACGGGAATGTGATAGGCTCCGGCCAAGGCAGACCCGTCCGGACGGTTCCCTACCTGCGCAAGCAGGTTCAAAACAAGGTAACACACGGCATGGCGGGGCACTTGGAATACAAAAGGCCGCCTTCACAGGCGGCCTTTTGTATTGCTAGGCGGGGAGGGGGCCATTTGGCCGAGGTGGATGTTTGATAGTCACCGTCGAGACGGGTTCTCACCGCAAGCTGTGGTTGTAATACTCACTATCTGACCGAAACCACTTTTTTCAAGCAGCGGGTTGGCTAGCCAACCCGCTGCTTGAAAAAAGTGGAGGCTGGCCCAAAACGGCGGCGGCCAATCTATGCGGCTCTTTCACTGGCCTAGTGCAAGATCAAGGAACCTTCTTGGGAACGCTCCGATGCGCTTCCACCACCAGAATGAGCCGCCGCCGCTGTAAGCATACCAAGCACCATCCCTGAGATTGCACTAGCGGTAGCGCCGCCGCCGGCCGGCCCAGTCGCGGGCGCGGCCGTACCAGTGGTAGCGGTGTGAGCGGCGGTAGACCTGGCTGCGAAAGCGCGCCGCCCACAGCCGGACGTCGCGGATGATGATGGCCAGGCCGCCCGCAATCAGCCCAACCACCACGTTGCTGACCACCTCCCAGTAGTTAATCCACCAGGCCGCGCCGACCATCAGCGCCAGCGTGATGAAGTCCCAGACCTGGTTGCGCCGCCGCCCGCGCTGGATGGGGAAGATGAGTGTCAGCAGCAGGGCCAGTACCAGGCAGCCTATGCCCAGCACCAGGGTGGGGATCGTCATTTCAGCCTCCTCGGGGAGCGCCAGCCGGTGGTTGGGACTTGCTTGCCGGCCGCCGCGATGATAGCACACCGCCAGCCCAGCCCGGTCGCCGGCGGGCGTGGTTAACAGTCCATGAGTCTTAAAACGCCCGCCCTTGCACAAAAAGCCGCAAAGTGCTAGAATTTGACCGTTAGAGTACGGATATGGATCGACTGGAAACGTGGGCCGCCCCCACGTTTCTGCGTATATGTAGGGAAAACAACGCCTGTCATGAAAAGCGAATTTGCCTTAGCGTTCAACGAAATCGCCGAGCACAGCAAGCTGAAGCGTGAAGTGATTCTCGACGCGCTCGAGAACGCAATGGTCACGGCTTACCGTAAGGCCGTCAACGCCTCGGCCGCCCAGCATGTGGTGGTCAAGGTAGACACCTCCACCGGCGGCATTAAGGTCTATGCCGAAAAGGAAGTGGTGGAGTCGGTGCTCGAACCGAACACCGAGGTGGCCTTGGCCGAGGCGCGCGAAGTTGACCCGCAGGCCAATCTAGGCGACATGGTCACGGTCGAGTCGACCCCCAAGAACTTCGGCCGCATCGCCGCCCAGGCCGCCAAGCAGGTCATCCTGCAGCGCATCCGCGAGGCCGAGCGCGAGAGCCAGTATCAGGAATACGTCCAGCGCGAAGGCGACATCGTCAACGGCACCGTGCAGTCGGTGTCGGCCCAGGGCGTGACGCTGGGGCTGGGCCGCACCGAGGCCACCCTGCCGCGCAACCAGATGATGCCCGGTGAGCGCTACCACGCGCACGAGAAGGTGCGGGCCTACGTCCTCGAAGTCCGCAAGACCACCCGCGGCCCGCAAATCATCGTGTCGCGCTCGCACAAGAACATGCTGCGCCGCTTGCTTGAATACGAAGTGCCCGAAATCTACAACGGCGCGGTCGAGATCAAGTCCATCGCCCGCGAGCCGGGCCAGCGCTCCAAGGTGGCCGTGGCCGCCCTGCAAGCCGGCGTCGACCCGGTCGGCGCGTGCGTCGGTATGCGCGGCGTCCGCATTCAATCCATCGTGCGCGAACTGAGCGACGAGAAGATTGACGTGATTGAGTGGAACCCCGATCAGGCGATCTTCATTGCCAAAGCCCTCAGCCCGGCGCGCGTGACGGCGGTTTACCTGGACGACGATCCCCTCTCGGGCCGCACCGCGATGGTGGTGGTGCCCGACGACCAGTTGAGCCTGGCCATCGGCCGCGAGGGCCAAAACGCCCGCCTGGCCGCCAAGCTCACCGGCTGGCGCATTGACATCAAGAGCCTCACCGAAGCGGCCACCGATGCCTTCCGCAAGCTGCGCGAAGTGGCGGATTACGTGGATGTCGCCGCCGCCAGCGCCGAGCAGGTGGGCGCGGCCGAACTGGTGCTGGCCAAGAAGGCCGAAGGCAAGCCGGTGACGCCGGAAGAGTATCAGCAGCTGGCCAAGCTGATCGAGTTGGTCGAGAAGCGCGTGGCGCGCGGCCGGCAGGAACAGCGCGCGGCCAAGGTGGAGAAGGTCGAAGCCATCAAGGCCACCATCCCCGCTGCGGCGCACCGCGTCACGCTGGCCGAGGCCAATCTGCCCGACCGGGTGCTGCGCGCCCTGACCGACGCCGACTTCAAGAACGTCGGGCAGGTCATGGAGCAGTTGGCGCTCGACCAAGACCGCATCCTGGGCCTGGAAGGCTTTGGCCCGAAGATGCTCGATGAACTCAAGGCGGCCCTGGCGGCGGTGACGCTGCCCGAGGAACCTGTGGCCGTGGTTGAGCCGGAACCCGCAGTCGCCGCCGCGCCGGCCGTGGCTGAGTTGGCAACCGCTGAAGGCGCGGCCCCCGTTGAAGTGGTGGACGGCGTGGCCGGTGAAGCGGTGGCCGTGCCGGTGGAGGGTGAAGTCGTCGAGGGCGCAGTTGAAGGCGCCGAAGAAGAGACCGACGACGAAACGACCGAAACGACCGAAACGGCCGACAAGGACGACGACAGCGACGACAAGAAGAAAGACAAGAAGAAAGGCAAGAAGAAGGGCGCGGTCGAAATCACGTTCGACGAGGACCTGGGCATGTTCATCACCCGCAAGAAGCGCAAGCCCGGCCGCGCCAAGGACGAGTTGTTCGGCACGCTGAACGAGGAATAGCCGCCTGCCATGTGGCAGGCCACACCCGTGAGCGACGAGGCCCGCGACCCCACGGCAACTGCCACCCGCCCGCCTGCCAAGCCTGGCAAGCCGGCGCCGACCCGGCGCGTGCCCCAGCGCACGTGTGTGGGCTGCCGCACGGTGCAGCCTAAGCGCCAACTGGTGCGGCTGGTGCGCCGGGCCGATGGCAGTGTGACGGTGGACCCCACCGGCAAGGCGCAGGGGCGGGGGGCCTACCTGCACGACCGGCGCAGTTGCTGGCGCAAGGCCCTGGCCGGGCACGCGCTGGAACAGGCCTTGAAGGCCACTTTGACCGAGGTTGATCTGACCGGGCTGCGGGCCCGGGCCGATGAGTACCCTGATGACGATCTCTGACGGCGGGCACCGACCGCCGCCCATTTCGATGAGGCGAGGCAGCCGCCCGCTGCGCATGTAAACCGCGGTGCGCGCACTCCGGCCCGGCTCGCCCGCCTCATCAAGCAACGGCCCCACCGGGCGTTGCCATAGGAGGTGTGTATGAGCGAGAACGCGCGCACAGTGGTAGAAGTGCCGAATGTGGTGACGGTGCGGCAGTTGGCCGACCTGGTTAAAGCCAGCCCGATTGAAATCATCCGCAAGTTGATGAGCAACGGGGTGATGGCGAATATCAACCAGCAGCTCGACTACGACACCGCCGCGATTGTCATTCAAGAACTCGGCTTCGACGCCAAACCCGAAGCCGTCATCGTCCCCGAATCCGAAAAAGAAGATACCACGCTGGCCCCTGAGTGGCGGCGCATGATTGACGCCGAGGCGACCGAAAATTTGGTTACGCGCCCGCCGGTCGTCACCATCCTCGGCCACGTGGATCACGGCAAGACCTCCCTGTTAGACGTCATCCGCAAATCGAACGTGGCGGCCGGTGAGGCGGGCGGCATCACCCAGCACGTAGCGGCCTACCAGGTCGAGCACAACGGGCGCAAGATCACCTTCCTCGACACCCCCGGCCACGAGGCTTTCACGGCCATGCGGATGCGCGGCGCGCAGGCCACCGACATCGCCATCCTGGTGGTGGCGGCCGACGACGGCGTGATGCCGCAGACGCGCGAGGCCTACGCCCACGCCAAGGCGGCCCGCGTGCCGGTGATTGTGGCCCTCAACAAGATTGACAAGGCCAACGCCAACCCCGACCGCGTGAAGCAGCAGTTGGCCGAGATCGGCCTGGCCCCGGACGAGTGGGGCGGCAAGACGATGGTGGTGCCCGTGTCGGCCCGCCAGAAGACCGGCATCGACGACCTGCTGGAAGCCATCCTGCTGGTCACCGACGATACGATTATCAAATCTAATCCCAACGGCGTGGCGGCCGGCACGGTGATTGAAGCCGAGTTGGACAAGGCCAAGGGCGTGATTGCCACCATTCTGGTGCAGAACGGCACCCTGAAGGCCGGCGACACGCTGGTGGCCGGCACCGCGATGGGCAAGATCCGTGCGATGTTCAACGACCACGGCCAGCCGATCAAGGAGGCTACGCCCTCCATGCCGGTGGCGGTGCTCGGGCTGTCAGACGTGCCGGTGCCGGGCGACCTGTTCCGCGTGGTCGCCACCGACCGCGAGGCGCGGGTGATCGTCGGCCAGCGCAAGCTCGACAACAAGGCGGCTGAGGCCAAACCGGCCAAGGCCATGAGCCTCGATCAGGTGTTTGCCAAGTTCAAGGCCGGCGAGGCCAAAGAGCTGCCGCTCATCGTCAAGGCCGACGTGCAGGGTTCGCTGGAGCCGATTGTCACTTCGCTCGACAAGCTCTCGGTCACCGACGGGCCGCAAGTCAACGTGCTGTACTCCGAGACCGGCAACGTCACCGAAAACGACGTCATGCTGGCGACGGCCTCCAGCGCCATCATCATCGGCTTTTCGGTCGGCGTGGACGGCGCGGCCCAGAAATTGGCCGAGGCCAACGGCGTCTCGATCCGCCAGTACGACATCATTTACCGCGTGACCGAAGACATCGAGAAGGCCGTCAAGGGCCTGTTGGAGCCGGAATACAAGCCGGTCGTCATCGGCCGGGCGGAAGTGCGCACGGTCTTCAAGATCAGCAAGCTGGGCAACATTGCCGGCTGCATCGTGCGCGAGGGCGAGTTGAAGCGTAACGCCAAGCTGCGCGTCGTGCGCCAGAGCAAGACCGAGTTCACCGGCGACATCTCGTCGCTCAAGCACGAGAAGGAAGATGTGCGCGACGTGCAGAAGGGCTTTGAGTGCGGCGTGGGCGTCAAGGACTTCGACGCCTTCAAGACCGGCGACATCCTCGAGTGCTTCGTGGTCGAGCGCGTCAACTAGCCAGGTCTGCGGCGCACCAGCGTGCGCCCGACGAACTATGCCTACGCCTCTTCGCCAAAAACGGGTCGCCGACCGCCTGCTGCAGGAAGTTTCGCAACTGCTGCAGGAGATGAAAGACCCGCGCCTCGACCTGGTAACGGTGACGCAGGTGAACATTGACCGCGAGTTGGAATACGCCAACATCTTCGTCTCCACCGTGGGCGACGAAGCCCGCCGCGTCGAAGTGATGCAGGTGCTCGGCCACGCCACCGGCTTCGTGCGGCGTGAGGTCGGCAAGCGCGTGCAGTTGCGCCGCGCGCCTGCCATCATCTTCCACTGGGACCCGTCGCCCGAGAAGGCCGAGCACATCGCCCACCTGCTCGACGAAATCAAGGCCGGCGGCCCCGCGCCCGCCGCGCCTACGCCTCCGCCGGACCCACATGACGACCACGACGCCCTCTAACTTGGCTGCGGCGCGCACGCAACTGGCCGCCGCTACGCGCCTGCTGCTCATCACGCACGTCGCGCCGGATGGTGACGCCATCGGCTCGCTGCTAGGGCTGGGCTTGGCGCTGCGGGCGGCCGGCAAAGAGGCCGTGTTCGCCTGCGCCGATCCCTTGCCGGACGTCTTTCGCTTTCTGCCCGCCTCGAACGAGATCACCGCGACGCCCACCGGCCAATTTGACTGCGTGGTAGTCCTCGACGTGTCGGACCCGGCCCGCATGGGCGCGGTGGGGGCCAAGTTGGAACGCGCGCCCGACATTCTCTTCGACCATCACGTGACCAACCTCGGCTTCGCGGCCCTCAACTTCATTGACCCGCAGGCCGCCTCGACCGCCGAGCTAGTCACCGAACTGCTGCCCGTCCTCGGCCTGCCGCTGACAACCAACGCGGCCCAATGCCTGCTGACCGGCCTGGTCAACGACACGCTGGGCTTTCGCACCAGCAACACAACCCCCAAGACGCTCTCCCTGGCGCAGACGCTGATGCAGGCCGGCGCGAATTTGCAGCAGGTCTACGAGCTGTCCATGTTCAAGCGCTCGTATACCGCCGTGCGCTTGTGGGCCGAGGGCCTGGCGCGGATGCAGTTCAAGCACCGCATCGTCTGGGCGCGGCTGCCGCTCGAAGCGCGCCAGGCCGCCAATTTTCAGGGCACCGGCGATGCCGACCTCATCAATGTGCTGACCTCGGTGCGCGACGCCGACATCGCCGTGATCTTTGTCGAGCGGCCCGACGGCAAGGTCAAGGTTAGCTGGCGCTCCGCGCCGGGTGTCAACGTCGCCAACGTGGCGCTGGAGTTCGGCGGCGGCGGCCACGCCCAGGCGGCCGGGGCCGAAGTGACCGGCACGCTGGACGAGGTCGAGGCGCGCGTGCTGGCGGCGACCCGCCTGGCGCTCAAGCCGGCCCTATCGGCCGAACCCGCCTCAGCTTAGCGAACTTCCGGCTTATGCCCAGCCTGCGCGGCATCCTCCTGCTCGACAAACCCACCGGCCCCACGTCGCACGACATGGTCTACGCCCTGCGGCGCGGCACCCACGAGAAGCGCGTCGGCCACGCCGGCACGCTCGACCCGTTGGCGACCGGGCTGCTGGTCATGTGCCTCGGCCCGGCCACGCGCCTGAGCGAATACCTGGCCGGCAAAGATAAGCGCTATACCGCCACCGTGCGCCTGGGCCAGGCCACCGACACCTACGATGCGCTGGGCGAAGTCGTGTCCGAAAGCGCGGCGCTGCCCGAGCAGGCGGCGGTCGAGGCGGCCCTGGCGCGCTTCCGGGGCGAGCAGCAGCAGGTGCCGCCCGTATACTCCGCCATCAAGCGCAACGGCCACAAGGCCTACGACCTGGCCCGGCGCGGCGAAGAGGTGGTGATGGAAGCCCGCTCGGTGCACATGTACACGATTGAGATGGTGGCTTGGCAGCCGCCGCTCGTTGTGCTGGACGTGCATTGCTCGGCCGGCACCTACATCCGCTCGCTGGCGCACGACCTGGGGCAGGCGCTGGGCTGCGGCGCGCATTTGGCCGGTCTGCGCCGCACGGCCTCCGGCACGCTGCGGGTGGAGGAAGCGGTGACGCTGGCGACGCTCGAAGCCGCCTTTGCCGCCGGCGATTGGGCGCAATACGTCCGCAAGCCCGATGCGGCGCTGCCCGACTGGCCGGCCGTGACGCTCACCGCCGACGGCGCGGCCCGCGTGGCGCGCGGCCAGGCCGTGCCGCTGGACGGCGCGGACACCCCCGGAAAATTTGGGCGCGCGTATAATCCGGCCGGTGAGTTTTTTGCCGTGCTGCGCGCCGACCCCGGTGCGGGCGTGTGGCGGCCGGACAAGGTCTTTGCCGACAACTAGCCTCAATCAGGACGGCCCTCCCTTATGCAGCCTGTGACCGCCCTAGAAGACCTGCGCCTCGACCGGCCCGCTTACCTGACGATGGGGGCGTTTGACGGCGTGCATCGCGGCCACCAGGCGCTGATCGGCGCGCTGGTGGCCGAGGCCCACGCGGCGGGTGGCGCGGCCGTGGTTGTGACCTTCCGGCCGCATCCGTCGGTGGTGCTGCGCGGGCGGCGGCCGTTGTTCTACCTTTCCACGCCCGACGAGAAGGCCGCCTACCTGAGTGCGCTGGGCGTGGACGCGCTGGTGACCCACCCCTTCAACACCGAGGTGGCGGCTATCCGCGCGGCGGACTTTGTGACGCGCCTGGTGCGCTATGCCGGCCTGCGCGTGTTGTGGTGCGGCGAGGACTTTGCCCTGGGCCACAACCGCGAGGGCACGGTAGACTTTCTGCGGGCTGAGGGCACGCGCCATGACTTCACGGTGCGCGTGCAGCCGCCGGTGCTGATTGACGGCGAGATCATCTCCAGCACGCGCATCCGGCAGACGCTGCGCGACGGCGCGGTGGAGCAGGCGGCGCGTTACCTGGGCCGGCCTTTTCGATTGAGCGGCGAGGTGGTCGTGGGGGCCAAGCGCGGCCGGCAGTTGGGCATCCCTACGGCCAACCTGGCGGTGGGCGACGAGCGCGCGACCCCGGCCGTGGGCGTCTATGCCTGCCGCGCCCATCACGCCGATTGGCACGGCCAGGCGGTCGTCAACATCGGCTTCCGGCCCACGTTTGAGGGCGGCGACGCCCGGCCCACCATCGAGGCCCACCTGCTGGATTATGACGGCGATTTGTACGGCCAGACGCTGGCGCTGGACTTCATCGCGCGGCTGCGGCCAGAAATCAAGTTCCCCGGCATAGACGCGCTGCTGACGCAGATTCGGCAAGACATCGTGCAGGCCCGGCTGACGCTGAGCGTGGCCTAGCGCGCACCTCTATCAACCTCACACCAACGGCTAAGGCCCAGGCAGAGCCATGACCCAACCGACACGCGACATCTACCTGTTAAGCCCCAAGGCGCTCAGCCCCGAGACGATTGCCGTGGCCTTCGCCAAGACCTCGCGCAGCCCCGAGTCGTTCCGCGCCATCGCGGCCGAGTTGAGCGACGAGCAGTCGGCCAAGTTCCACGAGAAGTGGGTGGTGGGCTACGGCCACGCCTCGGTGGCCGAGCACGCGGTGCTGCACATCGCGGTCGAAAACGTCTCGCGCCTGGCGATTGAGTGTCTGGAGTCCAACCGGCTGGCGTCGTACACCGAGAAGTCCACGCGCTACCAGTTGTGGGACCTGACCCACTTCTACACGCCGCGCGCCCTCGCCGAGAGTGGGCTGGCGGGGCTGTACCAGCAGACGGTGACGCGCCTGTTCGAGACCTACCGCCAGTCGGTCGAGCCGATGCGGGCGCTGATGCAGCGCAAGTATCCGCGCAAGGACGGCGAGAGCGAAACGCGCTGGGATGGCCGCATCCGCTCGAAGTATGTGGACAACTGCCGCTTCTTGCTGCCGGCGGCGGCGCTGGCGAACGTGGGCGTGACTGCCAACGCGCGCGTGCTCGAAAGCGCCATCCGCAAGATGCTGTCGCACCCGCTGGAAGAGGTGCGCGAGATCGGCGCGGGCATGAAGCAGGTGGCGCAGGCCGAGACGCCGACGCTGGTGAAGTACGCCGACGCGGTGGCCTACCAGTCTGAGACGGCGGCGGCATTGGGTAAAGCGGCGCTGGGGCTGCCCGCCGGGCGGCCGGACGGCGCGCCGGTGACGCTGGTGGCGCATGACCCGCACGCCGAAGACTATTTTCTAGCGGCCTGCCTGTATCGCTTCGGCGGCGCGGCGTTTGCCGAGTGCCAGGCGGCGGTGGCGGCCATGACCCCGGCGCAGAAGCAGGCCCTGACCGACGAGGCTCTCAGCCGCCTGAGCAAACACGATGTGCCGCTGCGCGAGCTAGAGCACGTCAGCTACACGATTGACGCGGTGATGGACCAGGGCGGCTATTTTGAGATCAAGCGCCACCGCATGATGACGCAAAGCCCGCAGCGGCTGAGTTGTGACCTGGGATTCTCCACACCGCTTGCGTTTGAGGAGGCCGGGTTACGGGGAGTGTATGAGGAAGCGCAGGCCGCCGCCTCCGAAGCCTACCAGCAGATCGCGGCGACGTTGCCGGAGGAGGCGGGTTACGTGGTGCCCAACGCCTTCAACCGGCGCGTGCTGATGACGTTCAACCTACGCGAGGCCTTCCACTTGTGCGAATTGCGCGGCGCCAGCACGGCGCATTTCTCGGTGCGCCGCACGGCCGGGCAGATTTACGCATTGATCGCGGGTGTACACCCGCACCTGGCGCGCTTCATGCGCTGCCGCGACAACCCGGCCTGGCAGGCAATTGAGGACGAGTATTTTGTGAAGGTGGCGTGAGGGGAAGAGGGACTTAGGGGAGCGGGGGCAGTTGGGTCTAAAGCGCCTAAAGGGTCTAAAGCCAATACGGTTCATCCCCTGTCAGTTTTTAGGAAAAAGGGAGACGCTCCCGATGTGATACGGTAAAGCTGTCGAATTTACCTATCCCATCTAAAGGTATAGTGGACCCCAGAAACTAGACAGTAGAATGGCCGGCCGTAAGGTAGACTCCGACCATGCACAAACGCTATACGCCCACCCAGAAAGCTGCCACACTTGCACCTGCGCAAGTGCAGGTGTCGTGCTCGAACTGCTGCGCGAAGACGAAACCCTGCCCAAGATCGCCGCGCGGCATGAGATCCATCCGAACCAGTTGTACAAGTGGAAGGCCCAGGCCCTGGAAAGCCTGCCGCAGCTCTTTGCCAGCGACGCGCCCGAACGCCAGGCGCAGGCGGCGGAGCACGAACGCAAAGTCACCGAACTGTACGCCGAGATTGGCCGATTGACCACCCAACTGGAGTGGCTGAAAAAAAAATCTGGTCTCGAACCTGGGCCACGCTGAGCGCCTGGCCTTAGTCGACCGGGCTGATCCTGAACTGCCACTGACCACCCAATGCGACCTACTCAGCTTGAACCGTTCGAGTC
>Ga0163153_10006983_pt1 | contig 12397 bp, 13 predicted proteins | sample OliLakLV19MP6IB1_FD_148629 | JGI IMG/M metagenome (GOLD analysis project Ga0163153, IMG submission 148629) | Freshwater microbial mat bacterial communities from Lake Vanda, McMurdo Dry Valleys, Antarctica - Oligotrophic Lake LV.19.MP6.IB-1 | ecosystem: Environmental > Aquatic > Freshwater >... | reverse complement strand
GATAGGCTCGGCCAGCAAAGGTCACACTGGTGACAGGAGGTAAATAAGGTCCACTTCCTCCGCCCCCACCGCCACCTCCTCCTCCGCCACTCGGTGGAGGACTAGAGCAACCACCGGAAGCACAGACTGTAGCAGTTATCTGTACCGTCTCGTCGTCGACAAGCTGAGCAAAAACTCCCATAAATGGGAGTATCAAAATAACTAGCACAAGTGTTGTCAGGATACTATCAGCTATCAGCCGGTATTTGTTCATGACTCATCGCTTTCTAGTTAGGCGCGCACGTCTAATAATCCAGTGGTTATACTTCTTGATACCGACAGTAAAAAACCAAACGACTGCTCCGATGATGATAAGTAGGATGAGCAACAATTGCCACGGAATGATCCAAAAATGTGTCGTTCCTGTAATATTTTGCACACTGTCAGTACCATAGACTAGCTGCAGCTTGGCAGTATAATAACCAAAATGAAAGTTAGTCAGCTGACGGCCAGCCATGGTAAAAAAGCCTCGTTTATCACTATCTCTCAAGGGTGTACCCCAAGGTATTTCAAATTTACGAATGCTTCCCGGTAAGATATTACCTTCAGAGGGATTAGCGTCGAGCTTGACCGAAGTCAGGCCAAAAGTATTTTTGACTACTATCTCACCAGCGGGCTTGACACGATCAGAGCCTGTATTACTAAAACGGTAAGACAAATTAATCGGCAACGAGGTAAATATTTTTTTCTTATTAGTAGCAAAAAACTCCAACAATCCTCCGCCTTCTTTCACTGGGCCAGAGACTTTCAATAATATCAGTAACCCTATACGGCCACCGATAGATACTTTGACTCCACCAGAGGTATCAGGTGGCGAGGTACCGAGAAAGATAGCAGCAAAGTTACCGCCCGGCTCAGCTCCCACAGGGATAGTGATACTAAACGGTACTACTTTTTTTTCCTGAGGCTCTAATGTTATGGCACTAGGAGCAGACATCCAAGTGGCTAGACCATCTTTACCAGGGGTGAAGTTTGGTGCTCCTGTCTCACCCTGAGCTTCAAAGTTTTCAAAATTGGTATAAAAGATTTTAGCCTCCGGTTGGTCATTAACTAGTGTAAACTCACTATGCACCGTTGTGCCCGGATCACCGGTAATCTCTAAACGTACTGGTGAGATAGTAACTGCTTGTACTTTTAGCAATGGCAGATATAAAAAGCTAAAAACAGCCATAACCATCATAACGGTATAGCTGTTATTACTGAATATCTTAAATCTAAAAATGTTAGTAAACATCAAAAAGGGTAAGTAGAATCTTTCAGATGAACTAGAACGTCGCTGTAGTCGTATAGGTCAACGTCGTACTATAACTCCCTGCCTCAGTATCACCAGCAATATTAGCTAAGTAACGCACGGAATAAGTGGTAGTAAACGAAGAGGTACTAGAAGCTGCTACTTGTGCCGCTGTACTGGCGGTACCTGTATAAGCATAGCCAGAAGCAGCATAGGGAGCTGTAACCGTACCATTACCGCCCGAATTGTCCATTCTCAGACCAAATTGTTCAGTACCAGCACTCGAAGCTGTATTAGACCCTAGAGCAGTGATGGTAGGACTACCGGCATTGAGAGTAGCACCCAAAACTGTCAGGATATAACCACTGGCAGCATTGGTAGACACAGTCATATTATGCGCCTCCACTTCAGTGGTTTGGCCATTCGTATCACCTGTAGCATCTCGTCTATTGGCTGTGGTCAGAGTGCCAAAGCCGATAGTGACATCACTAATAGCAAAGGTTAGCGTCTGATTGACAGTAGCAGTGACGGCCACTTGATCATTAGTTATCAAATAAACAGTAATAGTACCGGTATCACCAAAGGCACCAGTAATTGCGATAGCATAGGAGGTGGCTGGTGTCGTCGCGTTAATTGAGTTGGTACTATTGTAAGTAATGATTATTTTATCACTAGCAGCTACGGTAGCAATGCCGATACCATCAGTCGGAGCAGTTAAGGTTAAAATTCTATTTGCAGTTCCAGAAAAAACAGCCCCCCAGACGCTACCAGTAGGATTAGCCGCAAATGTTTCAGTAGTTTCTAGACCAGTAGAAGCACCATGAGTGAAGCTAAGGGTACTAATAGTTTTAGAAGTAAAATCAAAATCTGCTGGAAAAGTGATAATAATAGTATCAGTGCTTTCTGCTGCTCCTGTTGGTGTGGTAAATTTTAGAACGTGACTGGAAGCAGTGGTAATTTTGGAGCTAGACATAGTATCTGATAGAGCAGTCAGAGCAGCAGCGTGAGCCACTGGTACGACAGACAATAAGAGATAAAATGCTGTCAGGCTGAATATCAGACTGATGTTGATGACGCGACGGAGATACTTTGAGTAGAGATTAAACATTTTATTTTTTTAGTTATTCACAGTCTATAGTATAACACAATTTTCATTAAAATTCCATACTCGCTTAATAATTTCCAGTGATAGTATAGGTTATAGTAGAGCTATAAGCTGTAGCTTCGGTGACATTAGCGATATTAGTCAAGTAACGAACTGAATAGGTGGTATTGCTACTGGTACCAGCTGCCGACGCTACCTGACTAGCAGTACTCGCATCAGCGGCATAAGCAAAGCCTGCAGCGGCATAGGGCGCAGTCACCGAGCCACTGCCTCCCGTCGCGGTCATGCGTAGACCAAATTGCTCAGAGCCGACAGCTGACGCAGTATTGGTACCACCAATAGCGTTGATACTATAACCTCCATTGGTAAGCGTAGCACCCTGAACAGTCAGCAGATAGCCATTATTACTAGTGACAGACGCTACCATATTATGTGCTTCTGTCTCACTAGCAGAGCCAGCGAGGTTTCCGGTGGCATAGGTGGCAGCTGCCGCAGATAAAGTACTGAAGCCAATACTGTTATCTGAAATACTAAAACTAATCGCTTGAGCTCCTGAGGCAATAGTGGCCTGAGGATAAACAGTATAGGTATAGTTGGTAGCTGAGCTGGCGTTCGTCAGGCGAAAACAATAAATACCGCCGTCAGTCGCCGCTGACAGGGCTTGAATGGAATATTCCAGCTCGACAAAGGAATCGCTGGATACTGATAGAGCACCTACTTGGCTCGACGTATCTTTGACAGCGGTATTGGACGTCAGAAAAGTTTTATTGGAGTCGGTGACACCACCGATACTGGTAGCAATGTTGGTCGTATTATTACCATCGGTCAGATTGGCAGTATTGACCATATCAAAATCACCAGCCACTGCGCCGACATCGACCCAACTGCTGATAGCAGAGCAACTGCTGACGAGTAGGCCATATTCCAAACGAAATTGTTGAGTAGCATAGACCCAACGCGTTCCTCCTTCATTAGAAATCTCTACGCGTAATCGTATATTGGTGGACTTGGCTAATGAGCTCAGCGCAGTGTCTTGGGTACCACTGGTAGCGGAGGTAGCGGCTGACTCTGAGCCGTCATCGTTACGCCAATGATAGTGCGTTTGCTCATAGGACGGTTTCGTTGGTCGGAATAAAAACTTCAAAATACCTGCTAGACCATAGAAATTGGTCGAGGTAGCCTGAGTATTAGCCGTTTGTCCGCCGGCGTGAAATAAGCTAAACGAAGTTGAAGTTGAACGTCCACCAATACTATTGAGCTGATGCTGGACACCAAAGCTGGTAGAGGAAGCAAAATACGCTTGGGCTGCTGGCGTACCAAGCCAGCCAAAGATATAGACAAACATAATTGCAATTATCAACCAACGATTCACCGCTGTCTTATTTAACGCCGTTAATAACGTTCAAGACTTGTGCCTTGGGTCCTACCGCTTCCCAATACGATATCTTGTCGCGACTAATCAGCAGAAAGTTTTCTGGTGCGGAAATTTCTTGCGTTCCACGCTTGATCAGATTGCTAGTGGTAGTATCTCCCACGGTCACAGATTGAAGATAATAAACATCAGTCAGCTTCATAGTAGACATAGTCAGACCGCGCAGATGACCATACAACACTTGATTATTATCTAAATAGACAGCCACATAACCGGTAGAATACGTCAGCCCCAGTATCTGTAAGCGGATAAATAATCCTGGTCCCACGAGTAATAACAGCACCATCACTGCCAAGCAGGTCACAGTGACTTGGATCCAGATCGCCTGCTGACGAAATGATGAGAAAGAAAAGATTTTTTTGGTCATATTTTTGTTTTAATCAAGAAATTAATAAGGATTATACCAGCTACCTTCAGCTCCTTGGTCAGCACGAACGAGATAATAGGTACCGGTAGCAAGTTGTAAGTTGGCAGGTGAAAGTTTTTGTAGCCAGGCTTCGGTGGAAGTACAAACGGTAGCACGGTTATAGACATTACTGGTAGGGTTTTGACGATAATCCTGATCACTCGGGAATATCAGGATAGTAAAGTACTGATCACGACAGATACCCTCTACTGTTAGTTCTTGTGGCAATGGTCCTTGCACCGATATCAGCTTGGTCGGCTCCGGTCCTGAGGCCAAGACTACAGGACGCTCACCACTGATCTGTCCCCCAGGGGCAAAGCCACTTGATCTCAGACTCACTGCTAGGCCACCTGACGACCTACTCATCTGCCACCACCAGCGACCGAGGATTCCTAGACTGAGGAGAAAAAACACTAGAGCTAAGATAAGTATCCGATACGAGCGACGCAAAACGTCTGGCGGTGTTGACTTCATACCAGTTTACGTCGCATCCTTAATTACTTTCAGCTCTACCACAATATCAGAAACTGCGTTCCAATAATGTTGCTGAGCAAACCTACGGGCTTCTTCTGATTTTTTATCCCACGGGTCGTTAAAATAGAGCACCATACTCACTACCTCAAAATTACATTGAATAGGATAGTGATCCAAACCATTAGCTTTCAACCACTCTTGCTGAAAATACATCCAGGTAGCTTCTGAAATAGCCCGCGTATGAGTCGGATCTTGCCAGGATCGAATCGACGTATAATAGGGTGCCAAAAAAGTTACTTTGGCCCCATGCTGACAGATACGCCAGACCTCATTCATAAACTTCATCAAATCCTTAGTATGCTCAATATAATGGCTACAGTACACTTCCTCTACTGAGTTATCAGCAAATGGTGTCCAAGGAAATTGTTCTAAGTCCCAGACAAAATCCACGCCCTCATTGGGTGCAATATCTACCCCTTTGAATCCGGGTTGTTTACGTTGACCACAAGCGATATCTAATTTCATCTTGTTCATTCTTAATTCTAAATTCTTAATTTCTCTCCCGAGTTTTCATCTAGTTAGATGTACACTGTGTCGAAAATTTGGTGTGGGGACTAATTGCTAATTACATACTTATACGTTACTTCCGACACTTCCTTCATAAACTTATTTGCTACTGCTTCATCAGCACCATTTGAAGCCAGACAAAGAATATAAGGGCGACTAGGGGCATAGATAATACCACAGTCAGAAAATGTTTCATTATTATCTGAGACGCCAATTTTGTGCGCAATAGAAACATTCAATGGCACTCCCGAACGAATCTGCTCATTAAAAGCTGTCTTGGTCAGGTGTTGCAAGACAAGTTCAGAGTGTTCGGGAGATATATAATCGGCATTATACAGGGCTAAAAACATATTAGACAGCAGCTTAACGGTTATTTGATTGTAGCTTGGCACTTCTCCCAAATTTGCCCCTTGCCAGCCCATATATCCATAAACCTTTTCTAAAGGATCAGCGATACCGATTCGTTTTAGACTTTCCGCTACGGCATTTGCAGAGGTATTATCCGATTTTTCAAGCATGTATCTCATCAATTCTCGCAAGCTAAATGTTTGACCATCTCCTACTTTGTATAAATTACCAAAACCTTTATCCAAATCTAATTCCTCTAAGGTATACTGCTGATCCAGCCCAATCAATTCATCCTCTACGGCCTTCAAAATCGACATAGCAAGTGGTACTTTGACAGTACTGGCGGCTGTAAAAAACTCTCTTTCACTCAAACCAACCCAAGCTCCATTATTTAAGTAGGTAAAATATACATAGGTTTTTTGCTCGTATTTCTTTTGGATCGCATCATACTGTCGACGCAAATCCTGAAAATTAATAATAAAGTGTCTATTATTTTTACTACTAACAGACGGGTTCAGTAAAGCTAGATCTTGCGCATTTTGTTTCGGAACTATTGATCCACGGACATTGTCCTGATTCTGTAGGACAACACGCTTTTGCCCTAAACTATAGCCAAAAAATATCAATATCAACACACCGACAAGGATCAAACCACTGATGAAGATTTTCTTTACCACACAACCTCCGACTGAGGGTCAAGATGCCCAACTTTCACTCGCGTGTCACAAGCCACACGATATCCCAATTTGCGAATATTTTCAAAAAAATACAAATCTTGAGTATACATCTTGATACCTGATTGAGGATCCCATTCATTGAGCGTACGAAACCAAGGCTTTGGCACCTTAGGGTCTTTAAAAATATCCAGCTTAAATAAGGTGAAACCCATGCCAAGCCCATCACAGACTTGAATTTCCTGCCGAGGTGGCTGGGGACGAAAATGAATATCTCCCTCCTGACCTTCGCCATAAATCATCGGCTGACCTTGCTCACCCTTGGTCCAATATAATCCACCTATAACATCAAAATCTTCCATTGATTCATACAATTTTATTAAGCCGTCTGGCGGTGGCAAATTATCTTCCTCCATAGTGAGGATATACTTCCATTTGGCTAAATCAGGATTCAACAAAATTTGCTCAACCATAGTATTATAGGCGTCGCCCACCTCCATGCCACTAGCGAAAACCCTGGTGCATTTCTGATTCATGGGCATAATGAGGTTCCACCAAGCCCCCACTACCTTGCAGTGAATTAGACCTCTGGTCGGAATAATAATAATCGTTGAATGATCGCGATAGGTTTTGCCCTGGATGATTTCCGTCATGCGATAACTGCTCAGCTTCCCTTCTTGCTCATCCTGTAAGTGTAGAACTTCAAAGCGTTTTTTTTGAATATTACTACTTTCAGCCATATAAAAATATCTTAGTTGATGTCAAGATTAGTAAACAGTATCCAGGGTGCTCCAGAGAACCCGGCGGTGCCGCCACCTCGGATATCACTAACTGCCATGGAGTCCGCTAAATTACTGCTACTGGAAACACCAACTCCATACAGCAACTGCCGGCCGATAGCTGAAGCGACTCCCAGATTACCGGAAAAAGCGACCGTCACTCCTAGGCCACGAGCAATCGAGAACGAACCAGCGTTAGCCGTAGACATACGGATACCGTAATAATATTGCCCAGGCGTCATACTCATATTCAGTGGCACGGAAATACGACGCAAACCAGAAACAGCACTTGAGGCGTTACTGGTATAGGAATAGGTCTGTGATCCAGACGAAGCTGTAATTAAAGATAACGTTGCTCCATTCAAAGTATATAGTCCAATACTAATACTTAAAGCCCCACTTGAGTTAGAGGCGATAGATCCCAAGGCTAAAATAGCCGCTCTAGTAGCCGTTAGGAAATTACCATCTTCAAGACGAAATGAACCAAATGAAATAGAACCCTGAGCCTGAGCCATGCTGGTCAAGGCGATGCCTGATGGCCAGGCAAAATTACTGATGGTTCTGGTCTCACCTCCACCACCAGCAGAAATACCGAGCGTATGCACTCCGCCAGCACCAGTAATCTGAGATAAAGTAATACCATTTTCACCAGAAAATACAATAGTTCCTGTTTGGGCTCCAGTATTTCCCGCCGTATTACCGATATTAGAAACTCCGAAAGCGTTCAAACCAGAGATACTCAACGTCTGAGCGTTTTGACTGATACTAATACCGTTAATACCAGAAAAAACTACCGTGCCGGAAGAAATAGCCGAGGCAGCCGACGCTTCTTTGAAACCAACGATTGTGCTTAAATTCCCAATTTCTTGGATCGTGCCGTTGTCACAGACTAAGGCACGGGTATTCGACGAATTATACCATAACGTGCCGGAAGTAGTACAAGCGCCACCGACAGTATCAGAAATATTTTTCACATCAAGGGCGAGAAATTTTTGACTAGCCCCACCAGTACCAGTACCAATCTGAACTTTGCCATTGTCAATATCAGTTTTTAGCAAGGTACTATAGACGTTGGCCGCTGAGATAGCGTAGCCCGTAGCAGCGATGCGCTGACGAGAACGTAAAGTTTCATAAGTTTCATCACCATTGGTACAGCTACCACCTACCTTGGTCGCTGCTTCTACATTGAGATAGACCGTGTCATTGGTATAAAAATTATAATCTAGCGTGTCGGCCGTACCGATCAAGGCATTAAAGACACCATCAATCACGGTGATACTCTGTCCTGTTGGTGCTCCTGCTGGCCAGAGCTTAACCTCGGGCGAGTCAACATCCAAGTCATCATAAATAGCAAATTTGAAACAATAGTCAGTACCAGTACCACCAAGTGAATTACCACTAGCGTCGGTGAGTCGTCCTTCATATGACAGTACGCTAGCTACACCGGCTGCTGCCCTAGAGCTGTCTGGCCAGATGATTTGGGCCGCCAAGCTAAGATAGACAAAGACCGACAGGACACCTTCAATCAAAAATAAAGCACCCCACCACAGGCGTGTGCGGCTATTTTTACTTTTGAATTTGACGCCCCGTCTGGTTATGGACATGCTAAAAGTTCAACTGCTGAAAGATAGCATCTATGTTGGCATACGAATCAGTATAGCGCTGAGTCAAGGTAGCCGCTGACGTAGGATGACCGACAAAATGACAGTTGACGTGTAAAGAAATCTCTAAGGGTGAGACAACTTTAAAAAAATAAGTCTTTTGCTCTTGGCCATTGGGCTTACGAATAGTAAATTGCCAACCAAAATCAGCTACATCATCGATCGTCTCGGTGCCGACAAAGTTAGCTAATATGTGTTGTTGTGGTATCACCTGATCAGCTCGAACCATAATATCATAGTTAAAACCATAGGAATCAGATTTCTCCCCTTTGGCTAGAGCTTGATAGAGTCTAAACCCTTCATTGGCGAGGACAGATTTGGCTAGATCAGTAGCTGAACCGTCGTCTAAACGTAGACGATTTTTTTCTTGGATAACTTTCAATTGTAACTTGGGAAATTGAAACACTCGCAATTGCATGACAGGATCATCAGCAAAGGTACTGCCTTGGCTTTGTTCGGAAGTAAAATGTCCAAAAACTTCCTGAGGTTCGAGCTTAAGCGCAGTCTGCTGTGGTAATACAAAGACCATATTAGCGTGAAAGAGACTTTTAGCAGTTATTTTCATTGTTTTTCTTCTTCAATTTTTGAGCCGACAGTGATAGGGACTAAGGCGCTAGCTGGCCGCCATGGACCTGCTAATCCTTGTGCTCCAATTAATAAATAATAAGTACCAACCGATAGAGTATCAGGGATAGCGATCAAATCAAATTGGTAACGTCCTCCGACACAGGATTTGGCGACATTGACGGCGTAGGCACCAGGATTTTTCTGGTAGTCGGTAGGATTTTTATATAACAGAATGACATAATGAGCCGTGTCACAAAAGCCACTAACAATCATTGATTTACCAGAGACAGACTGCTCTATCAACGGTGCGGAGCTAATCGTCAGAGGTTTTGTTTCATCCAATTGTAAGACTTTCAAATCATCGCGAGTAAACCACGGTAAGATATTACTCGTCGGGAGAGACTCTCCACCCGCCGTAAATAGTAAATGACGTTTAGCTATCAACGCAGGTGGTGGAGGTGGTAATGGCTCAAAAGCAGGCTGAATGACAGATTCATCCGGATTAGATTTCAAAGCTGTAGGCGATAAACCATCAACAGCCTCTGGCTGTTGATCGCCTGGAGTCAAAGCATCATTCAGCTCGGTCAAGGACTGACCAGCATCATCGACTAACCCAGCTAATAAATCATTCGTTTGATCTCCTAGGTCTGAGATGGCTTCTAGAAAGGTAGGATTGTATTGCGTTTCTAACCACAGGCCGTCAAGTTTCACCGTTGGTTGCTGATCAAAGGTTGATTTGGCTGAGATCACTACTTGCAAAGTATTGACCTGATCCCAAGAATGAACCGGAATCTCTGGCTCAAAACTGCGCCAGTTAGTCATAGTGACAGCACCGAGTGACTTCCAAGACAAGCCATCAAAGCTATACTGCACCTGCAAAAAACCATCAGTCTCCTGTGGTGTTTCCATCATAGGCGTAGGAGCTGGCTCAATCATTATCGGCTCGGGTGTCGGCTCTGACTGCGGAGCAGGTTGAATGCTAATAGGGTCGGGGTCAGGAACAGGAACAGGAACAGGATCGGGGACGACTATTTTAATTGGTGTAATTTCAGGGACAATACTATCAGCAGTATCAACAATAACTGATTGGGCTTGCACGGGGAAACCAACCGACTTGTCAGTATTAATCAACTCGCCTGCTGGCACATCCGCTGGAGTATCTAGCTGGATATCAATCGGTGGCAAGGACTCTTCTGGCAGAGGTAAGACTTCGGAAGGAGACGTGCTGGGGGCTGGCTGAATAGTATCATCAGCGTCTATCTGCCAGGAAAACTTCAGAACGGCTCGTGACGGCGGATTGTCATGAGCTTCGCCTTGAAAATAACCACAAAACATATCTGCCAACGAGTCTTTCAAAATAGCCGAATTATCTGAGCTAAAGGCACTGCCTGGAGATTGTAGTTCTAGATTAGGCTCTCCTCCGGCATTTTGAGGATATTGCCAACCACCGAGACAATAGGTCGGATAGACTCGAGATTCGGACGCCCTCACTCCTAAACCAGATGGGACAGAAAAAACAAAAATAACCAGCACAATTAACAGACCAATACCCCAACGCGAATAGGCCCAATGTTGGCGTAAAAAACGATATCGCATCATTGTCAGCAATTTATTAATCTTTATTGCCACGTTTAATGAAATTTTTTGTTTAGGCTTAGCTGTTTTTTGTTTCATAATTACTAAAATTATGTGGATAAAAAATTACATCCATCTTCGTGAAAATTATACCATAAAATGGCAATTTTCGTAAGATAAAATAGAAGGGACTGAGAAACTAGAAACTAGGAAAAGCTGAAATAAGCTCAATACCCCAGTTTCTGGCTTCAAGTTTCTGATCTCAAGTATAAAGAGGCCGAATCCGTAGATTCGACCTCTCGATGATCCGCACGAGCTGCCTCCAGCTCAGGGTACCATTCCCAAATTACGAGCCAGCGGCAAGAAGTTGCTATTGCCACTGATACTGACCGCCTGAGCCAGTTCCTCCGACGCAGTACCGAAGATGCGATCAGCTGCGGTCAGCATACCTGCCTCATCCCAAGCCTCAGGTAACCCCGAGAAAGACAGAATGCAATTACCCCGAGCCGAGTAATAGGCGCCGCCCCACATATCCTTGACCGGATTGCGAGACTGCCAGGACAAGACGTGGCCTGCCTGCAGATTGGCCGATAGCCGCTGAGCCTTTTCCTGCGCAAACTCCAGATACTTAACTGCCCTTTCGTCAGAAACTTCACCGACAAAATAGCTTAACAGCGACAGTCCTGTAGCTGCATCTGCCAGTACGAAGTAACCACCGGTGTACAGGCTACCATCGTCACGTGCCGGTTGGAAATCTGTAATGATCGTCTGGATCACCATAGGCACCCACCGAGAAATACTATCTTTCCTTCCAAAAGACAAACCCCGCATAGAACCTCCTTGATCCACCCGAAGCGGATCGGGTGAATTACCTTGCTGGCGACCTACCAGAAGAAATCGTCAAACCTAATCCTCTCCTTGATCTCCAGATCATTGAGTAGCACCTTCAGACAATCCGAACGATTCGTCACCTGAGACGTATCGATTGACTGACGGATCAGACTGCGAGCTCTGACCAAGTTCGCTTTCGCCTGCCCTGCCTGCATGATACCCAATGTCCAAAAAGCCCTGATCAGGTCGCGTTCGCGGTCGCTGACCCACGAGTCGTCGTACTGCGGATAACCTTCTCGACAGTCCAGGACTAGGCTGAACCAAGCTACTGCCTTATCAATATCCTCCTGCTTACAAGTTGCCAAGGCTGACCTGAAATGATGGGTATTCCACACAAGTGAAATAGGCATTACTACGCTCCTCAGTTAAAGGTACATTCGGAAACCTGCAAAAAATGAACTAACAAAGTATGATACTACTTTAATGGCTAAAAGTCAAGGAAAATCAGTTTGACAACCTAGCCACTCCGCTCTATGCTTACTATCAGACAGCGATTGAGCTAACTACCATTTAGCTATCTCCCTACAAGAGATTTTGACTGAAACTAAGCTGTATAGACGAGTGCTCTCCTTCGCTAAAGCTATGGAGAGAATACGGGTGGAACCGTCCTGTGTCATCGAGTCTAACTCGAATAACTATGGACCCCGA
>Ga0163153_10006979_pt1 | contig 12400 bp, 5 predicted proteins | sample OliLakLV19MP6IB1_FD_148629 | JGI IMG/M metagenome (GOLD analysis project Ga0163153, IMG submission 148629) | Freshwater microbial mat bacterial communities from Lake Vanda, McMurdo Dry Valleys, Antarctica - Oligotrophic Lake LV.19.MP6.IB-1 | ecosystem: Environmental > Aquatic > Freshwater > Lake... | reverse complement strand
CCGTCAGGTAGTTTGCCGCGCTGTTGCCGATGATCAGGTTGAATTCGTCGTTGCCCCTGCCGTTGATCGCATTCGTGCCTGTCAGCGTCAGGTACTCCACGTTCGCCTTGAGCGTGAACGACACCGAACTCATCACCTGGTCATTGCCCTGGTCGGCTTTCTCCAGCACCACGTCGCCTGCGTTATCCACGATGTAGGTATCCGAGTCGTCGCCCCCTTCCATGCGATCGGCACCGGTCCCGCCGTCCAGCAGGTCGACGCCGTTCCCGCCAAGCAGGGTGTCGTTGCCCCCATAGCCCAGCAGGGTGTCGTTACCGCCGAAGGACAGGTCGTCGAGGATATTGTCGGCGGCGTTGCCGCTGATCCGGTTGTCGAGGTCGTTTCCCTCCACGTCGATCTTCCATGCGACGGAGTCCGGCGCCGCCCCGAGGGCGAAGATCTGGATATTCTCGATCTGCTGCGAAGCACTGTTGAACCCGAACCATGTATAGGCCCGGGCATTGCTCGAGAGGCTGCTTATTCCGGCGATGCCGCTTGCGTCGATCACCAGCGTATCGGTCCCCTCGCCCGGGGTGTCGTAAAAGTAGTGGCCCGAGAAATTTATATAGGATTGAGTGGCGCTTATTGAACCGAGCCGGACAGGAACCACGAAGGTATCGTCGCCCGTGCCGCCGAGCATGTTGATCAATAACTGGTTGTTGGCGTTGCCGACCAGCGTGTCGTCGCCGGCCCCGCCGGACAGGAATTCGGCATAGGGACCAACGTAGGCCCCGATGACGTTTTGATCGTTGCCGGCCTCGATCAGGTTCGCACCGGCGTTGCCTACGATCCGGTTCACCAGGTTGTTTCCGCGGGCGTTGAGGTTTGCGGTCCCGAGCAGCGTCAGGTTCTCGATGTTCGCCCCGAGCGTATAGCTGATCGTGCTGAGCACGGTGTCTAAGCCCGAGCCGTAGTCCGTCACGACGTCGCCGGCGTTGTCGACGAAATACGTGTCGCTGCCGGAGCCGCCGTTCAGCGTATCCGCGCCGGCGCCGCCGTCCAGCGTGTCATCGCCGATATTGCCGTTGAGGCTGTTGGCGTCCTCGTCCCCCAGGAGGTACACGGGGGCGCCGCCCCAAGCGGTCACGGTTTCCACGTTCTTGGGCGTGGTGAAAACCCCCGTCACACCGGAGAGGTAGACCGTATCGTTGCCGGCATTGGCGTTTTCGAAGACCTTGTCGGACGCGTTGTCCACGAAATAGATGTCGTCGCCGTCACCGCCCTTCAGCGTGTCGGCACCCGCACCCCCGTCCAGCACGTCGTTCCCGCTCAAGCCGAAGAGTTCGTTGCCCGCACTGTTGCCCGTAAGCCGGTTGTCGCCGCTGTTGCCGCGCCCTCTAACGCCGTCGGCACCGGTCAGCTCCAGGTTCTCGACGTTACCGCCGAGCACATGCGACACCGAACTACGCACCAGGTCCACACCCTCGTTCGCATTTTCGAACACGGTGTCCCACGACGAGTCGACGATGTACGTGTCGTTTCCGATGCCGCCCGCCATGTAGTCGTTGCCACCGCCTCCGCCCCCATCGAGGACGTTGGCGCCGGCGTTACCGTAAAGGGCGTTGCCCGTGCCGTTGCCCGTGGCGTTGATGTCCAGGACGCCGAGCAGTTGAAGGGCGTCGACGTTGGCCGTCAGGGTATAGCTGCGGTCGATCTGTACACGGTCGAAGCCGTTGTTGGGCGCCTCGACGATCGTGACCGTGCCCGGGCCCTCGACGACGTAAAGGTCGTTCCCCCCGCCGCCTTCCAGCGTGTCGTTACCCCCCCAGCCGTCCAGTGTGTCCCCGCCGCTGCTGCCGATGATGCGGTTGGCCAGGAAGTTGCCGCGGCCAACGAGCCCCTTGGTGCCCGTGAGCTTCAGGGTCTCGACCTCGTACTGGAGCCCCCCATAATCGACCGAAGATTCGACGCGATCGTTTCCCTCGTTGGCCCTTTCGGCGACGCTGTCAGAGCGGTTGTCGACGATATAGACGTCGTCGCCGGTCCCGCCGCGCAGCTCGTCCGCGCCGGTACCGCCGTCGAGCGTATCGTTGCCCAGCCCGCCGAACAGGGCATCGACGCCCCCACCGCCGGTCAGGAGGTTGTTCCCCGCGTTGCCGACGATCGTGTTGTCCAGGGAGTTTCCGTTCCCCTGCAGGTCGAGGAGCTGGTGCGTGCCGAGGTCGTACGTATCCAGCAGGACGAGGATTTCCACCAGCGACGGGAGGTTGTAGCTGATCGAGGAAATGACCGTGTCGTCGACCCCCGCCTCGCCGTCGATGCCCGCAATGCCCTCATAGACGGTGTCGCCCGGGTTGTCGACGACGTAGGTGTCGGAACCTCCTTTGCCGCGCATGACGTCCGCTCCGCTGCCCCCGTCCAGGAAGTCGCCTTTGGGGCCGCCGGAAAACGAGTCGTTGCCGCCCCGCCCGAAAATCGTGAACGTCTTGTTGTCGATGTAATAGCCGGAGTAGCTGTAGGTATCCGGCCCGCCCCCGAGGACCTCGACCACTTCCGTGGTGAAGAAGTCGATTGCCACTTCGACGATGAACTGGACCTGGTCCACCACCACCAGAATGTACTCGCCGTAGTCCGAGAACAACGCATCCGCGGCGTAGTCCTTGAGGTAGTCTATGGCGGTGTCGGTCGCTATCGCCTGGAGCCCGGCGGCAAGTTCGCCCGGACCCACGTCCCCCGTGTCGTCGATCTGCTCGGCGAGCCATTGTTCATAGGTCTTGACTACGATGGGTGCGGGCATACGAGACTCCTGATTCTGGTCGTTCGGGATTCTGTCTATCGGTCAGACGGCGCTGGTACGCCGGCAATCCGGACCGCAGCCTGTCGATAGGCCGGCGTACTGTCACACAATTCGGTACCTCTATGCGAGAAAGAGTACAGGGATCGCCGGAATGCCGGGGCTAGTTCACTTCAGGGCAATTGCAAGAATGTGTCAAATCGGACCGATGTCGGGGGCTACCTCGCCATCCTGATCACGCAATCGCAGGCCCCTCGAGTCGGAGCAGATTGCGAGTCAAGAGCGAGCGAACCGTCGCAATTCCTGAAGATTACCGAAAGGACCGGGCTCGCAGAGGCCTGCTCCCGCAGAGGCCTGCTCCATGAGGACCTGCGCTACGGACGGCGGTTTCATCCTTGGGGCAGGCACAGCAACCCCAAGCGCCCCGAAGCGCCCGGGCAAGCCGGCTCCAGGAGGGGCCGCAATGTTCCGGGAGCGACTCGCCGGGCGGCCCGAGCGGCTTGCCTTTTGACGGAAAATGTACCGGTACCAATACATAAACTGCCACCAGAGCCAACAGGGGCAAGGTTGCTACATTTCAATTGTTCTGAATTCGCCTCGGCTCAGGGAGCCAAAATGCACCGGGGTCCAGCGCGCGCCCGCGGCCGGGCGGCCGCGATTTCAACCAAGTAGACTCCGCAAGTAGCCTACGCAGGCGACGGGCCGGCCCCAAAAGCCGGCCTCGTTACCTTTGTTAAAAAGGAACAACCATGCCGACCCGCCTTTTCTGTCTAGCAGTCCTGCTTGCCCTGACCAGCGGGTGCGCGACGCGCGCGGAGTGGAACACCGTGAAGACCGTCGAGGCCCAACGCGCGCCGGATGTTGCCGACTGCGCGGCGCTCACCGAGCACTACGACGACATGCCCACTTACCGGAAGTACATCTACAGGCGCTGCATCCTGGCCAAGGGGTACACGGAGGTCGAGCGCAAAGGGATTCTGCGGTACGGGATTCTGCGGTACTTGTAGCGCTACCCCGTAGTCTGCAGATCCGCCGCCACGAGCGCAGGCCGGTCCGGGCCGCCGGAGACGAGGGCGAGCGATGCGATCTGAACCTGCACCACCGGCCCGGTGCCATCGCGATCGTAGAACAGAGCGCCTGAGCCCTGGTCATAAATGATGCGATCGCCCGCATCGTGCGCGAAAGCGCCCGCGTGGAATTTCGCTTCATTGAAATTGCTGCTCGCCGCAGGTTGCCCGAGCCCCTTGAACCTGGCGAGGTCGAACCAGATCTTGTCCGTGCCTGAAACAAAATCGAGGAGTGTGTCGACGTTCCGCTCCCTGTCCGGGGACGCATCCATCAGGAAAACGTCCGCGCCGCCGCCTCCCGAAATCGTGTCGTTGCCGCTTCCTCCGATCAACGTGTCCTCGCCAGCCGCACCCAGAAGCACATCCGCCCCGAAACGGCCTTCGATCCGGTTTGCGCCGTCGTTGCCCGTGAGCCTGTTGGCATGCCTGTTGCCGAAGCCGTCGATGTCGCGGGTGCCGGTCAGCACGAGCCTTTCCACGGCATCGCTCAGCGCATAGGTGATCGTTGATCTTACCGAGTCGGACCCAGAGCCCCTTTCTTCGACGACCACATCGCCGGCATCGTCCACGATATAGGTGTCGCTCCCGGTGCCGCCTTCCATTCGATCCGCGCCCGGGCCTCCGTGGAGCAAGTCGTTCCCCGCTCCTCCACCGAGCGTATCGTTGCCGCCCAGGCCGCTTAGCCGGTTCTTGCCTGATCCACCCGTCACGCGGTTGGCGAGAGCGTTTCCCGTGCCATCGACATCCGCGGACGTCTGCAGCGTCAGATTCTCTATGTTGGATGGCAGGACGAAGGCAACGGACGAAAAGACCTCGTCTATTCCCTGGTCGAAATATTCGACAATCGTGTCGCCTTCCGATGCGTCGAAGCGATAGACATCGTCGCCGCTTCCCCCGATCAGCAGGTCCGCGCCGCGGCCGCCATCCATCACGTCGCCGCCTGCGCCTCCGATGAGGGTGTCGTTGCCGAGGTTGCCGAACAGACGATTCCCGCTCGAGTTGGCACGGATCACGTTGGCGAGCCCATTGCCGGAGGCTTCGAGCTCCGACGCGCCGGTCATCACGAGATTCTCCAGGTTCTCGGCCAGCGTAATACTGACTGGGCTGTATACGGTATCGAATCCTTGATTTTGCAATTCGACAATCCCGTCGCCCTCGCCGGCGAGGTAGGTATCATTGCCTTCGCCACCCAGCAGCGCATCCAGGCCAGGCCCGCCACCCAGCGTGTCGTTTCCGGCGCCACCCGACAGGTAACCGCTGCCGAACACCGCGTCGTTGCCGTTGCCGCCGACGAGAGAGTCCTCGCCCTCGCGTGATCCGAGCAGGACCGACGACCCATTCATGAACCGCAAGCGCTCGATCGACTCGTCCATCGAACCGCCAACCAGGTCGATCCTGCCGTCGGCGACGCCCAGCGTAACTCCCAGTTCGCTGCGCTGGATTGCAAGGGTCGACATCAGGATGTCCGCCCCGAATCGGATTTCATCGAACCCCGAGCTGTCCTCGAGCACGTCGTCACCGTCGCCCAGTGAGTAGTAGTAGATATCGTCTCCCGAACCTCCGAGCAGATAGTCATCGCCCGTGCCCCCGAGAAGGCGATCATCACCGTCACCGGTGGCAATGAGGTCATCGCCTCCGCCTCCGATGGCCCGGTCCGAGTGTTCGCTGGACTCCAGCAATTCGTCGTCGGATCCGCTTCCGTAGTGGAGCCCGCCCCAGGTTTCGAACTGCGCCGAGGTCAGGGCACTGCTTGCGTCGAACGCTGTCCAGACGGTCTCGATGACGTTGCCGGCCGCCGAGTACCAGTCTTCGATCCGTAGTTCCTCCACATACAATGGTTCGTCCATATCTTTAATCTGGATCGTCAGGACCAGATCGCCGCCGTCCCGGGAAACCACCCAGCTCTGCCACTCGACAATCTCGTCATGACCGGGCGCGAAGGCCAGGTCGGCAGGAAATGTCGCCATCCACGCGTCGACCTGCGCCATGTCGACAAGCACGCGACGCAGGGAATCGTCGCCTTCCGCGTCGGATATGACGTTCGATCGCCCGAACACGATGTAGTCGTCATCGCCGGCGCCACCATCGACGAAGCCGTCGTCGGCATCGACGAGGATGGTGTCGTTTCCAGCGCCGCCGAAAACCAGCGCGCGGCCATCCTCGCCCGAATCGGCGGCGAATCGCGATGAAAACACCGAAATTTCGTCATCACCATCGCCGCCATCGACCACGTCGAATCCGCCGGTGCCGTTGGAAACCTCGATCTCGTCGTCACCGGCTCCGCCATACACCACGTTGCGAGCGGCGCCGCCGGCTTCCGCCGTCCACAGATCTTCACGCGATTCGATGTAGTCGTTTCCGTCGCCGCCGGACAAGTTGTCGTTGCCGCCATCCACATCGAATATGAGGTCATCCCCATCGCCGCCGTCGATGCGGTCGTCACCGGGAAGCCCGAAGAGGTCCGCCAGGTCGCCGAAATGGTCACGGAGCACACGATAGGAAGGGACCCCGCGGGATCTGGCAGCGCCACCGGTTTCGTAATCGCCGCGGAGTACGTCGTCTCCAGCGCCGCCGAAGATGTCGTCGGCCCCACTACCGCCGATTACCCTGTCGTCGCCGTCGCCTGCGTCGATGTAGTCGTCGAACGAGGTCGCGTAGCCCACGACCGAAGCCACCGCATCGCCCAAACTGCCGTGGACGAAGGACCCGTTGGCGAGGACCACACCCAGAAGGTCCGGCGCGAATCCCACGCCGAGCAGAAGGAAAGTTCTTTTCACCTCCTCAAAAGCGCCATACCCCGCCGGAAGCAACCCAGGCTTGTCGCCTACGCTGTAGCGGAATCCATCAATGAAGAAGTCACCCTCAATGCCAGTCGTCGAACCGCGCAATCGCTCCAGTGAAAAGGCCTGAAAGCTGTCTCCCCATATGGAATCCGCCCCGTCGCTTCCCAGGATGTAATCGGACCCGCCGCCGCCCGACAGGCGCGCTTCGCGAGTGCTGCCAACTGATGCACTCACATCGATGAAATCCGCTCCGGCACCCATGTCGAAAGTAATGGCGTACGCATTCCCGCTTCCGTAGGTGGCCGCGTCGTTCCCCCCACGACCCACTACTTCGCCGCCTCCCGTCGTATAGAAGTAATCGTCTTGGGAGCTTCCGTAAACATCGATGAGCGTTGGGTAGGGACCATTGTCCCGATCGAAATCGTCCGGCCGCTCCGAGTTGAAATAGGAGTGTGCGGTTTCGGACTCGGGAGCTTCGTCCGGCTCGATCTCGCCGGTCAGGTGGATTCCCAGGGCACCTGGAGCGTAGTTCTCGATTCGGAGGTCCCCATTGATCAGGACCGAACTTTCCCCCCATCCGGCATCGAGCAACGTATACCGGACGCCCGACGCATCCGTGTATTCGCCTTCGGCGGTCTTGCTCCCTCCGGTGAGCGTCTGCCCGTTGTAGGTAACGGCACCCTGACCCAAAGGATCCGTGATCGTGTCGAAGCCGTCGCCGTCGCTATAGACGTATGTATCGAAGCCGACGCCCCCGTTGAGATCGTCGTCGCCCTCGCCTCCCACAAGACGGTCATCGCCGGAGCCGCCCTCGAGGTAGTCGTCGCCCTCGCCTCCCACAAGACGATCGTCGCCGGAACCGCCTTCGAGGTAGTCGTCCCCACCTTGGCCGTCGAGCACGTCGGATCCGCCACCGCCGTAGAAACTGTCGCCCACCGCCAGATTTCCGCCAATGAAGGTTTCGGATGCGTCGGAACCGAAAGTCACCATGGCCGGATTCCCAACCGAACCCAGTTGCCGCCCGATGACCGTAAAAGACAAATCGCCTCCAAAGGAATCCTTCAGCGTTTTGTCGGTGTACCTGTAGGTCTCCACGCTGTCTCCCCGAAGGGCGCGCGAGCCATCGGTGCTGTAGTCGGCGATTTTCCAGACAAGCATCTCGGCACGGTCGGCTAGGTACTCCGACGTCATTCCTCCCGGCGCAACATCCGAGGCTAATGAGTAGCTCAAATCGCCATTTGCATTGTGTCGTTCGTAAAGAGAATCCGCTCTTTGGACAACGAATGGGTTCAGCTCTTTGAGGGCATATCGATATGCAATGCTGGTAGACGCGTTTTCCGCAATCTGGGTCGCGGCTGTATGGGAGAGGTCGATGATTCGCCCCGCGCCCGTCTGGGATAAGCCCAAATAAGCGGAAGCGCCGACGAGCTCGCGGATATTGTCGTGATACGCCAAACGGCTTGGTGCGCTACCGTCAACGTCGCCAACTGGCGTTGGCCCTATAACCGAATCAATAAACAAGTGACGAAATGCGTCCAACAACATTTCAAGTGAAGCCTCGGTCCTTATTGAGGAAGCCGCAAGAATCGCATTAAGTGAGTGAACATCTAAACTTTTGTCCAGGTTACCAATGACATTTGCGAGAGCCAACGAATCGGTCAGCCGATACATATAGTGGTTTGAAACTCCAGTACCGTCCTCGTTAAACACTTCGACGCGCTGACCGATTTGCGAGAACCAAAAGGAATTGGTGGTGACGTTAAGGCCATTGCTAGCAAAGTAGTTCGACTGTTGCGCGGCGTTAGGAAATGATGCGGAACCCGTTCCGAGCAGACTTTGTAGATTCTGGAAAATAACGTTGCTTGAGGACGTAAATCCCGCACTATTGAATGTGCTTATGTGTTCTATGCTCGTGCTAACACCGAATATTCGTGCGAACGCAGTAGCGAGATGACCGCCTAGACTGTGGCCGTTCAGCTCCAGACTTGTAGCCCCAGTAAGCAAGCCGGCGCCCGCGACGGGCGCCGCGAGTTCGAAGTATCGCAATTGACCGTTCGCGTTTGCCGAGGGAGATGGAACCCAACGAACTTGGGGCACCGTTTCGTTTTGGTGAGTGGTGATTCGGAGCCACCAGTTCACCATGTCGGCAATCTGAGCGCGTGCGCCTCCGTTTAGAACAAGGTCTGCGTCGGAAACGAAATCCGCCAAGCCTTCAGAGCCTCGCATGGAAATATATGCCCTTCCATCCGACCGCTTCCACACTGAGGCATCGAATCCAGATTCGAGGACGTCATCTGTTTCGAAGTGCGTTATTAGAGACACATTTGCAGCAACGTATTCCGCCAACCTTGTTGGCATTCGACTCCTGAGAGCGTCGACCAGAGCTGCGGAGGAAAGGTCTTCCCTATTTCGATCGAAGGCATACGTTGCGTCGGCCAGCAAAGCATTAAGAAACGAATCAGAAATATTTTGCATCGAACATTCCTCCTCGCTAATTCAACACAGTTACCTCAAATTTTTTCTTAAAGCCATCCTCATTGCTCGGACCGCAAGATGGGTTGAAAAGTAAGGGATTGTTAGATTCAGAAAATCCGAGGATTCGAATCAGCCATCCACCGCCTGCATGAAGCGTGTGGTAGCTCACAAGTACTCTGCCTGTTTCAGAATCTCGGTACACATGAGGGTCAATACGAATTCGAACCGCAGTACGATCAGCGTACTGATCCTGCCCTCTTGGGACGAACACGACGTTACGCCTCAGTATATTTTTCTCATCTACAAACTGATGCGAGTACTTTTCGCAAAGCTCTTTAAACTGATGCTTACCGACAATCTCATCAGAGAGTGGTAACACCGATAAGATCGCAAACAGCACAAGCCGAGCTAAAAACCGGAGGGGTCTGTCAGGTAATTTCTTCGTCACGAATCTTGTGACGAGAATGCCAACGGCAACCCAGAGGGCGGCCGCCACCAGCAGAAGCAATCCAGTCACGCGGAATCCGTATGTGGATTCATCGCGCGTGCCGCGCCCTTGGACAATCCAATAAGCAAATCTGAGCTTCAGACAGTCGAACGATCATGCATCGCCTTTGACTAGTACTTAAACCCGTTAATTACGAAACATAGTGCAGACCAAGCTTTCGATCAGCGTCTTGTCGCGTGAATGTCCAAACGATGCCTTTGCGCTGGGCGTTGCGCCGACGTTGCCAGGCCGTCACTTCGCGATTCACTGCAGTCCAGTCCCAGAGCCGTCGCCCGAGGCACTGACGATCGAGGATTCCGATTTCGATCTCGGCCATGTTGAGCCAGCTGGCGTGTTTAGGCGTATGGTGGAACTCGACACGGCGCAACAGTGCAAGCGCCGCCGAGTGCCCCAGCACGTCCTCGAAGCTGGAACGGAAGTGGGTGTTGAGATTGTCCAGCACCAGATGGACCTTGTGCGCCGAGGCGTACGTTCGTTCGACCAGTTGGCGCACAAAACAGACGAAGTCGGACTTGGTCCGTCGCGCGGTGACCTTAATGACGCGGCGCGCACCCTTGGGCTCCACAGCCACAAATACGTTGCAGGTGCCGTTGCGTTCATATTCGTAGTCGTATTTGGCCGGCGCCCCGGGCTTCATCGCCAAAGGCGGACGGGCATCTCCCACCAACTGCTTGCTCTTCTCATCGATACAGATCACCGGTTCGTGCGCTCGGTAGGGTCGCGCATACAGTTCGAGCAGATCGTACATCCGACGACGGTAATCCGCGGTCAGTGCGCCGATGCACCACATCAGCCGGCGCCACGGTTTAAGGTCGTTTTTTTTAGCATCCGCCGAATGCTCTCGCGGCTAATCTTGCGCATCTGCGGTTGGCGCTGCGCCACTTCGGTGAGTAGCGCCACCGTCCAGCGCTTGGCGCCCGGTGGCGGATCGGAGCAAGCCAAGGCCGTTACCTCAGCCTCCTGGTCAGTCCCGTATCGCTTGGGCTGGCCGGGTCGGGCCATATCCCGCAGCGCAAAGTCCAGCCCGCCTTCCAGATACGCGGCGCGCGTGCGCCAGATTGCGGTGCGACCCACGCCGAGCACTTGCATAATCTCACGCTCCGAAACCTTGCGATCAAGAGCTGCAAGGATGTGGGCGCGGTTAAACTCCCGCGCCATATGCTCGCCCTTTGATCGCAATGTATCCACCGTCTTACGCTCTTGTTTATTCAATCTCAATTCGGTCTGGCGCATGCTCCAATCTCCTTCGACAGGGTAGGATCATGCGTATTATAATGTTTCGTAATTAACGTGTCACTGTACTAGATCGACAATTTCGTCATCTATTAATAGGTAACAGAATTCTTTCGAAGACTTTGATCCCCCCATCAACCGCGCACAACCTATCCACTTCCTTGTCCATCTGTGCTTTTCGATATGCGCTGGGAGCGAAATACGAAATCACAAACAGGAAGATTCCAACGAACAGGAATGTCACGCCTTTCCGAGTCGAGATCAATCTCGCCCCCTCTCTCTGACAGCGAAACGCTTCTTCGAAGTGAATTCGACGATACTACTGTCCGCCACATTTTTCTGTTTTTCGTGCGTCTTCGTGCTGTTGATAGCCCGAAATAACTAGACCTTCTCGTAGTTGCCGCCGAGCACGAACGTGAGCGCGCTCTGCACGAGGTCGATGCCCTGGTTGGCCGTCTCGACGTGCCTTTGTTGTGGGTGTATGCGAGGAACGACACCTTCTTCGAAGGCGGGCTCTCTCGACACACATTCGAGGCTTACAGGGGCGCACCCTGCAACGACGTTTTTGCAGGGCCTCGAATTGTCAGAGCCCGCCGAGCCCTTCCGAAGAGCCGCGAGAAAGTCGACGGCGCTGTTATCCGCCGCTCAGGCGATCACCTGGAGATCGCTGAAAACCAATGACGGGGGCGTACCCAGGCCCAGCACGGCAATCTGCACCTTGTTGAACGCCGTGCCGCTGCCATCGGGGTCGTAGTACAGCGATCCGGTCGACGCGTTGTAGATGATGCGATCGTCAGCGTCGAGCGCGCGGGTCCCGGTCACGAATTTCGCGGCACTGAAGTTCGTTGTCGCCCCGCCAAGCTGGGTGAAGATTTCCGCGTCGAGCTGGAGCTTGTCGCGCCCGGTCTCGAAATCGACGATGGTGTCCTTGTTGGTCGCGCCGTTGGGGGCGATATCGAAGACGAACTTGTCGGCCCCTGCCCCGCCCGTGAGGGTGTCGTTTCCTGCGCCCCCGAACAGGGTGTCCGCGCCTGCGCCGCCCGCAAGCACGTCCGCGCCATTGCCGCCTTTGAGGACGTTCGCAGCGCCATTGCCGGTGATCTGGTTCGCCAGCGTATTGCCGGTGCCGCCGATTGCGCCGGTGCCTGTGAGCAGGAGGTTCTCGAGGTTCGATCCGAGCACATAGCTCACCGAGCTCTTCACGAGGTCGATGCCGCCTTCCGCCTTCTCGGTCACGACGTCACCGCTGCCGATGACGACGAAGACATCGTCGCCTGTGCCGCCGAGCATCGTGTCGGCGCCCGCCCCGCCTGTGAGCGTGTCGTTCCCCGCGCCGCCATCGAGTCGGTTGGCCAGGCCGTCCCCGACGATCGAGTCGTTGCCTTGGCCGCCCACGACGTGCTCGACCCCGCTGATCGTGTCGTTGTCGATATCCACCCCTGAGGCCCTGCCGGCCGCAAGATTGACGACGATGCCGTCGATGGCGCTCGTATAGATGACCGTGTCCGCCCCGTCGCCGCCGATGTAGATGTCGTCCCCGGCCCCTTCGCCGCCCACGATC
>Ga0163153_10006975_pt1 | contig 12404 bp, 9 predicted proteins | sample OliLakLV19MP6IB1_FD_148629 | JGI IMG/M metagenome (GOLD analysis project Ga0163153, IMG submission 148629) | Freshwater microbial mat bacterial communities from Lake Vanda, McMurdo Dry Valleys, Antarctica - Oligotrophic Lake LV.19.MP6.IB-1 | ecosystem: Environmental > Aquatic > Freshwater > Lake... | reverse complement strand
TCCATGCCTCGAAGGTCGATCCGGAAATCCTCCAGCGTTGGCCGGCCGATTTTCTGTTGCGGGTGTCGTACGAACTGGCCGGGACGACGCTACGGAGTGAAATCACGATCACGAATCCCGACGACAAGCCGCTTCCGTTCGGTCTCGGCTTGCATCCGTATTTTCGGTTGCCGCTGGGCAAGGCCGGCATGGCCGAATCCTGCGTGGTGACCGTGCCGGTCAGGAGCTACTGGGAAATGGCCGACATGCTCCCCACCGGCAAAAAACTCCCGGCGACCGGGACGCACGGATTGGCCAACGGCATGCGGTTCGCCGATGCGAAATTCGACGACGTCTTCACAGACATCGGGTTTGGCGCGGGCTGGGCGACGGCGACGATCGCCGACCCGAATAATCGGCGGACGCTCACCGTATCGTTCGACGACCGATTCGGCCAGTGCGTCGTCTACAACCCGCCCCACCGGGAAGCGATCTGCATCGAGCCGTACACCTGCATCCCCGATCAGTTCAACATGGCCGCGGCCGGCGTCATCCCGGCCCCTGAGACCCTCGCACCGGGCAAGTCGATCACCTTCCGCTATGAGCTTTCGGTGGCCTGAGCGGTGCCCTTGTAGGGAACGCCCTCTGTGGCGTTCCGAGCCCCGGCGTTTCAGACGGAACGCCAGAGACGGCGTTCCTTACCGCGGCCGAGCCGATCAACAAAAAAGCGGGGCGGAGTCAATTGACTCCGCCCCGCTTCATTCACGTGGCTTGATACCTTCCGAGATAAGCTCGGTTTGCGTGGTAACCTGGCCGGCAGGGCGTTCCGACAAAGCGGTTGCCCAGACAGACCTGGTTACCCCCGACAAACGAGTTATTCGGTCGGGAGCTTGCCGGCCTTCAAATTGTCGCCGAACTTCTTGTTCTCGGTGGCGACCTTTTCGAAAGCTTCGTTGATCTTCGCGGTGTCCTTGGCGTCAGTCTTCTTGATGAAGGCGTTCAGGGCCTTGCCGTAGTCGTTGCGGACCTTCTTGGTGTCGCCTTCGTGGCAGACGGCGCACTTCTTGTCGGCGGCACCCTTGACGTCAGGGTACTTCTTCATGAACTCGTCGAGGAACGGCTTGACGGCATACGCCGAGTTCACCGACATGCAGAGCGCGACCGCTCCGCACACAAACGCGATGGCGACCTTCTTCATTCGCAGATCTCCCAATTGCATGGTCCAGGGTGCATGCGGCAGGTCGCCCCCTCGGCAACCTACCGCGTCTTTTTTCGTCGACCCATCGGCGCGACTCCGCGCACCGATCGCCGAACTTCGATTCGTAGACCAGTAGAATCGGCGCCTCCGGCAGTGTCAAGTTAGCAGTTCCGATCCTGAAAATCGCAAACATAAAGCCCGGTTTGCGCTAGCTACTGTCGCTGCTGGAGGTTTGCTAGGCTAGCGGTCCTAGGTACGTCTGCAAGAGGGAATGAGCCCGGCGCAACTGCGTCCGCTGGGAGCCACGGCTCAATACGCACGCAGACGTCAAAAAACACGCCGCCACCATCCGTTTGGGAGATAAATCCAATGGTCAAAACCGCCAGCACCATGCTGCCGCTCGGAACCAAAGCTCCGAGTTTTTCGCTTCCCGATGCGGAGGGACGCACCGTTTCTTGGGCCGATTTTAAGAATGCGCCGGCCCTGCTGGTGATGTTCATTTGCAATCACTGCCCGTTCGTCAAGCATGTGGCAGACGAGCTGGCCCGGCTCGGCCGCGACTACCAGGCCAAGGGGGTGGCCATCGTGGGAATCAACTCCAACGATGCCGGCGCGCATCCCGACGATTCGCCGGAAAAAATGCGCGACGAAATCAAGCTTCGCGGCTACACGTTCCCCTACCTGGTCGACGCCGACCAGGCCGTCGCGCAGACCTACCAGGCGGCTTGCACGCCCGATTTTTTCCTGTTCGACCAGTTGCAGCAACTGGTCTATCGAGGTCAGCTCGACCCGAGCCGGCCGAAGAGCGAGATCCCGGTCACCGGCTCCGACCTCCGCGCGGCCCTCGACGCCGTGCTCGCCGGTCAAGCCCCGGCCGCCGAGCAGCGGGCCAGCATCGGCTGCAACATCAAATGGAAGCCGGGCAACGAGCCGGCCTACTTCGCACCCTGAGGTTTGGATCGCCTGCGTTGGGCGGAGTTCTTAAAGAGCCGTGTCACACGCGGTTCGGTCGGCCGTATGGGAACACGTACACACCAAACTACCTGCTATTGTCCGGAGTTTCCCATGTCGCGCTACGCCTGGCTCGCGGTCGTCGGCCTCGCATTCTCACTCTGCGGTTGCGTTCTCGACAAACCCTTATCCGATCCCAAAACGGCCAAAGTCGACGAGCGCCTGCTCGGCCGCTGGGTCGGCGTCAACAGGCCCAACAATCCCGACGCCGAAGGCTCGCTCCTGTGGATCGGTCGGCATGCCGTCAAAGGAAATCCCGAGGGGATCATGGAGGGGCTGGCGGTCGGCTACGACGACAAAGATCAGATGATCGTCGGAGATTCGCCGAGTGTCAGTTACTTTTCGATCACGAAAGTCGGCTCGGTCGACATGCTCAACGTTTTCTACGAAGAGGTGCCGATCGCCCCGGGTAAAAAAACGACCACCGCCCGTCCGGCCGACCTCTCGCACGACGACAGCTACGCTGCTTGGTCGGAAAGTCCCTCGAGAAGCTCGTTTCTCTTTCGTTACGTTTTCGACGGCGACCAGCTTAAGTTTTACCTCGTCGACTTAGATAAGTTGGAAGCCCTCGCCAAGGCCGGCGAGCTGAAGAAGCAAGGCGAACTGATCACGGCCGAAAGCTTGGCCGCCTACATCGAGAAAAACGGGGCCGACGGCCTGTTCGTGGGCGACGCCGACATGGTTGCCTACAAGAAGGCGAAGTAGCCCCGGGGCGTGTTCCGCCCCATAGCATGACGAATTTTCCATCCGGCCGTCTCCAGCCCGCGCGGGCTGGAGACGGCCGGTTGCGTTTCCGGAAAATTCGCCGTCACGCCGCGCCGGCCCGACGGTATGGGGTTCGTCACCAACAAACGAACCCTTACGTACCCGGAGTTTCTCATGTCTCGTTTCACCTGGCTTGCGGTCGTCGCCCTCGTTTTCTCCGTTTGCGGTTGCGATCTCGATAAACCGCTCTCCGACCCCGCAACGTCGAAGGTCGACGAGCGGCTGCTCGGCCGCTGGGAGGGGGTCTCCACGCCCCTGAATCCCGACGCCGAGGGTTCACTGCTATTCATCGGCCGGCATTCGACCGAGGGGAATCCGCAGGGGCTCTTGGAGGCTCTCTCGGTCGGATACGACCCGGAAAGTCAGAAGGTCGTCGGACTCGACTCGAACAGGCTCAGCTACTTCTCAACCACGAAGATCGGCCAGGTTGCGATGCTCAACCTGTACTACCAGCGGCTCCCCGTCGGCTCCGGCAATCCGGTCGGAACCGAACCGGCCGACTTCTCCCGGAAGGGCAGCTACGAAAAATGGTCGAAGGGCTCGAAGCGTTACGTTTGTCTCTTCCGCTACGTGCTCGAAGGGGAACTGCTCAAGTTCTACATGGCGGACCCGACGAAACTGGACGACCTGGCGGATGCCGGCGAACTGACGAAGTCCGGCGATCTGATCACGGCCGAGAGCCTCGCGGCCTACATCGAAAAGAAGGGGGCCGACCGCCTCTTCCTGGGCGAAGGCGACGAGTTGACCTTCCGGAAGGCGAAGTAACGCGGCGACGTAATCGCCGGTGCTTTCCGCGGCGCTCCACACCCGGCTCCGGCGCAAACCCGCTCCCCAACGATGCCTCCGGCCGTCTCTCGCGTTCCTGCGGAGGCGGCCGGTCTCCGTTTTGGCCCCGCCGCGTCGACTCAAGCCGGTCGACGGATGAACGGAAAAAGCGAACGTCACGCCCGGCATGCACGCCGGTATGGGAGAACGTCGACGTCCCACCCACTCACCACCTTCGTTCGTCCGGAGCTTCGCCCTGAAGGGCGCAAACATGAAAGCCCAGGGCGAAGCCCTGGGTACTCTTGTAATGGCGAAACGATCTGCGAATTCAATCCACGTCGAAACTCGCCGGCCGTTCGCCGGCGTATCCGTTAAATCGTTAACGGATTTTTCTTGACGGCATTTCAAACCGCCGCTACGATCCGTTAAGTAATTAACGAATCGCCGCTTCGCCCCGTGTTTCAGGCGTTTCGGCCCTTCGACGCCAGGAAGGACTCCCGATGCCTCGTCCCCCCTCGGAACTTTTGACCGACCGAGAGGCTCAAATCATGGAGATCCTCTGGAATCGTGGCCAGGCTACGGCGGAGGAAGTCCGCTCGGCGCTCGCCGACGATCCGCACGACTCGACCGTTCGCACGCTCCTCCGCGTGCTCAAAGACAAAGGGTACGCCCGGATCACGGGTCGCCAGCCGGCAGTGTACGAGCCCGCCGTGCCGCGGGCCGACGTCCAGCAATCGGCCGCCCGCAGTTTGCTCGATCGGTTCTTCGGCGGCTCGGCCGACGCCCTGGTGATGCGGCTCTTGGAAGACGAGCAGCTCTCGGCCGAACAGCTCGAGCAGCTCAAGAAACAATTCGCTTCGCAACGTCGTAAAGGAGGTCGGAAATGAACGCCGGCATCGCCGCCCGAATTGCCGAAGTCGTCGCGGAAACACCCCCCGCCCTGCTCGGCATCGTCGACTTGCTCCTGAAGGCCACGTTGCTGCTCGTCGTCGGCTTCGCGCTCGACTTACTGCTCCGCAGGCGTCGGCCGTTGGCCGCCGTCACCCTTTGGAACGCGCTGCTCGGGGCGATCGTAGTCCTGCCGGCAGCGCATCTCCTGTTGCCGAAAACCGAGCTGCCGGCCCGGCTCGGGTGGCTCGGAGCATCGTCCGCCGGCGAATCTACGGCCGCAGCCCCGATTCAAGCGGCGCCCGGCGCCGCCGCGCTACTCGACCCGACGGCCGATCCACCTTCGAACGTTCCCGGTGCGACGGCGACCGTGTCGCCCCAGATCGTCGCGCCTCCCGGAGCGGCCGTTCTCACTCTCACGCTCCCGGCGACCGCCTATCGGCCAGGCGCCGAGCCGATACCTCATGCGAGCCCTCCGCAAATCGCCGGAGATGCGTTCGTACCGCCTCCCGCACTGCAGCAATCCGTCCCCGGCGAACACGCCTCGATACCGACGCCGGGAACCGTCACGCCGCCACTTGAAACCGGAACGCATGAAACGCCGGTTGCCGCCGCGATCAGTGCGGCTCCTACTGCGCCGGCCGGCGCGCTGCCGGCCGCTTGGAGTTGGTCGCCGTGGCTGTCCGTCGCCGCAGGCGTCTATCTCCTCGGCTTCCTCATCGCCGCCTGCCGCCTGGCCGCCGCCCTGCGAGCCGTCTCGCGATTGCGTCGCGCCGGCGAGCCGCTGGCCGACGACGATTGGCAAAGCCGATTCCGCCGCTGGGCTCGGCATCTCGGCCTCAATCCGGTCCGCGTCGATCTGCGAACCTCCGACCGGGTGAACGTGCCGCTCGTGGTCGGCCTGCGGCGCCCGACGGTGATCGTGCCGTTGGAAGTCGCGCGTAGCGCCACGGCCGTGGCGCGCGACGCCGTGCTCATTCACGAGCTGGCGCACGTGGCCCGCGCCGACTACGCCTGGCAGCTCCTGCTCCGCATGTTGCAGACCGTCCTCTGGTTCCATCCGCTCATTTGGTTCGCCGAGCGGCGGATCCACTACGTCCGCGAGCGGGTCTGCGACGCCTGCAGCGTCCACGGCCTGGGGAGCGCCGAGCAGTATGCCGACGTGCTCCTGGAAATGGCCTCCCGACTGGCGAAGCGTTGCTCGCTCGGGTTGGGCTTGGCGGTCGTCCGCTCGTCGAAGCTCGGCGAGCGGCTCTCGGCGATCTACGAGCGCGGCGGCGACGGTCGCTACGCCGCCTCGCGCACCGGTCGCACGTTCGCCGTGGTCGCGGCCCTGGCGCTGACGGCGCTGGTGGCCCATGCGGCCGTCGCCCAGGTGACGGCGCCGAAGTCGACGTTGCGGCTCCCGACCGAGGCCGAAGCGACGCTCCAAAACTTCCGGCAAGAGTCCGCCACGGCGGCCCAGCAAGCCACGGCGACGCTTCGAGAACGCCACGCCCAGACCGTCGCCCGCTTGCAGGCGATCCAAGACGAGCTGACGCGCGCAGGCAAGCTCGACGAGGCGGTGGCGGTTCGCGAGCAGATTCGAACGCTTCAGGGAATGAATTGGTCTGCGGTCCTCTCCGCGCCGCCGGTCCGCTTCACTCCGTTGGTTCTCACCCGGTCCGCGCTCCATTCGACGGGCGTCCCTTGGAACTCGACCGTTCTGACGAGCGAGCCGAACGTTCCGCATGAAACAGACCCCGGCAATCTGTCGGCGTACGCCACGCGTTTAGGCGAGCAGATCAATTTCCTCGTCACCGGCTCGACCAACGGTTCGCTTTGGGGGACCGATCTCTACACGCACGACTCGACGCTCGCCAAGGCGGCCATCCATTCCGGCGTACTCCAGGCCGGCGAAACCGGCTTGGTGCGAGTGACCATCCTCAAAGGCCCGCCGTCGTTCCACGGCTCCATACGCAACGGCGTGCAGAGCGACGATTGGCCGAACCCGAACGGGACCTACTCGGCGTTTCGCGTCGAGCGGGGCCCGGAGTCGCCGGTCGGGGCGATGTCGCCGTCACCCGCGACATTGTCCGGCGCCGCGCCCTCGGTGAACATCACCGACATCGGCAGCGCGGGTCCCGGCGGCACCGTCAGGGCTTACCCGGACCCCAACGCAACGACCATGACGGGCGGCACGCTCCGCCTCACCTCCTCGAACTTGGAAGGTACCCCGAGCCCCGTGCTCGACGATCCGGGAACGATGGCGATCTACACGCAGAGTCGCGGCAGGCAGATGCTGTTCCGCGTCGTGGGCGCCGTCGACGGTCCGGTCTGGGGGACCGATTTATATACCCACGATTCCGATCTCTCCGCCGCGGCCGTCCATGCCGGAAAGCTTCGCCCGGGCGAACTCGGCGTCGTTTCCGTGGTCGTTGAGAACGGCCCTTCCAAGTTCCTCGGCTCGACCCACAACGACGTCGCCTCGCACGATTGGGACAACTCTTCGGGACATTACTCCGCCTACCGTTTCGTGTCGGTCGGCGCCCAACCGGTGACCCGCGTGCTTCAATGGTCGCCGGCCATGGGCCCGCACGCCCCTCTCCAAGGCGGCCCGTCGCCGACCCCGGGCCTGCACTCCTACGGACCTACGGGTTTGACCGTCAAGCCCGCGCCTCTCGCCGACCCCGGCATGCTCTGTGACTATCGCGGTCACGACGGCCGAAGTTTCCTGTTCCAAGTCGTGGGCCGCGCTTCCAACGCCGGCAGCGTCTGGGGAACCGATATCTACACCGACGACTCCACGCTGGCCTCGGCGGCCGTGCATGCGGGTGTGCTCGCCGACGGCCAAGAGGGCGTCGTCAAGGTCACGATCCTTCCCGGCCTTAGTTCGTACCGCGGCTCCACGCGCAACGGCTACACCTCTTACGAATACGGCCCGTTCGACGGCAGCTACTCGATCGCTCAGCCGGCTGTTTCCGGCCTCCCTGCGGCCGGCGGCACCGGGTTGGTCGACGGCGACGCCGGGACCACGGCCGCCCCTTCCGGCGGAGTTGCCGTCCTGCCGTCGACGTCCGGGTCGAACGACCCGCGGGAGGCGGCCGCGACGGAACGGCTGCGGGCGCTGGAGACGAAAGTCCAAGAGACGAACGCCCGCTTTCAGGCGGGGCTCGCGTCGCTGGAAGACCTGCTACAGGCCCGCTCGGCCCGCAATAACGGATTGTTCGAGGCTTGCCGCAACGACGCCCAGCGTATCGACCTGCTCCAGCAGATGGCGTCCGATGCTCGCGAGTTGGAACGATTGACCGCGCTGCGGGTAAATCGTGGCCTGGCGATGCAGCAAGACGCCGTCTTGGCGCAGGCCTCGATGCTGCAGGCGCAAAATCGCCTGGCCGAATTCCAAAGTAAGGGAATCGACAAGGCGTACTTTCCCCGGGCCGTCGGACTGATCGGTGAGACGGCCGACGGATTGGTGGAGATCCTGCTCGAGCCGAAGCACGGAGTGACGGCCGGACGAAAGCTCGAAGTGTGGCGCGGCGGCAACCGCGGTGAAATCAACCGGTATTTGGGCCGTCTGGAAATCTTGCAAGTCGCGGGGGACAGAGCGGTCGCCCGTACGGTTCCGGAATTCCGACAAGGCGCAATCGAAAGGGGAGATTATGTTTCGATTCAGCTCGACTAAGCGTTGCGTTGCCGTCGTCGTGCTCGCCGCGGCCCCGTTTTCGCGATACGCGGTGGCGGGCGAAATTCAGATTCCCCGGCAACCCGGAATTCCGCCGGCTGCCGAAGCGGTGCTGGCCGACTTCGAAAGGCACGCCCAGGCTATCTTGGAGCGAAGCACTGCCGAGATCACGGCCAAACGGGCCCAAGCCGTTCAGCGGCTACAAGCTCACCTGCAGGCCCGCATGCAAGCGGCCGACCTCGACGGTGCCCTGGCGATTCGCCAGATGATCCGTTCGCTCGAGGCCTCGGCGGCGGAGGGGGTTGCGTTCAAACATACCCGCCTCTGGCACCCGCCGACCAGCTCGCCGGTGCCGCAGCCTGGCGGGCCGGCGTATCCGGCCGTTCCGCCTCCGACCATGAAGCCGTATGTTCTGCCCCTGCCCCGGCACACGTTGACGGCCGTCGCCCCGCCCGCGATCGCGACCGATCCGGGCGACCTGACCGCCTATAGGGCCCGAATCGGCGAGCGCCTGTACTTTGCCGTGCGCGGCGACCCGGGAGGAAGGGGCGGCGTGTGGGGGACCGGTCTCTACACGCACGATTCGACGCTGGCTAGCGCGGCGGTTCACGCCGGAGTACTCCAGCCCGGCGAATCCGGGGTCGTGCTCGTAACCATCGTCAAGGGTCCGGCTTGGTTCCAAGGCTCGATGCGCAACGGCGTCAGCTCGGGGGATTGGAACAACACCGACGGGTATTTTTCGGCGTACCTGGTAGAACGCGTGCCGTCTGGTGCGACATACGTCGCACCGAGACGCACCGCCGACTTTACGTACGGCTACGCGCGGTTGCTTTACGACCCCGGCACGATGGAGCCGCACTACCAAAGCGTCGGCCAGTCGTTTCACATCTTCGTCACCGGAGCCGACGACGGCCCGGTGTGGGGCACCGATTGCTATACCTACGATTCTGATCTTTCGAGCGCCGCCGTGCATGCCGGCGTCGTGCCGCTCGGCCAGGGGCGCATCGTTCGAGTGACCATTGAAAAGGGCCCGGCCCGCTTCGTCGGGTCGAATCGAAACAATGTGGCCACGCACGACTGGGACAACGCCGGCGGACACTACACGGCGTTCCGCATTCAGGCGGTCGACGTCCCCGGCCTGGGCGTCACCCCGACTTCCACCGGCGATCACGTGATGGTCAGATCGGAGTACACCGGCGGCACGGTCGGCGACGCCGGCACCCTCACCGTCGGTCCGACATACGGCACGATCGATATCCGCCCGGCCGAGAGGGAACCGTTGCCTCCGGTGCCGCTTCCCGACCCCGGCAATCTGCTCGCCTACCGCGGCTTGAACGGGCGCGGATTCTACTTTCGGGTGACGGGCCGAGCCGGCGCCGACTTCGCGGTCTGGGGCTCCGACGTTTACACCGACGATTCTTATTTGGCGATGGCCGCCGTACACGCCGGCGCCCTGCGTGTCGGCGAGACCGGGCTTCTCAAGGTGACGATCCTCCCGGGCTGCGATGCCTACTACGGCTCGGTGCGCAACGGCGTCCGCACGGAAAGCTATCCGGCTTACCCTGGCAGCTACCGGATCGAGCGATTCCAAGAACAACCGGTTGAAGACACGTCGATTCGGCTGGAAGCGCCGGAGGTGACCATCCGCGGCGGCGGCACGGTCCTATTCTCGGAAAATATCGGCTTCACCGACGCCGTTTCAGTGCCCGGCACGCCGAAGTTCAGTCCGTACGTGATCGACGCCGCCGGCCCGGACGCGATCGGATCTCATCCCGGCTTCAGCGTTGCCGGAGCGGTTCGCGACGCGCCGACCGCAACCATCGATTTCTCGGCCGCCGGCGTACGGGAGGTACCCGGCGACACCGACATGCAATCGGTGAACCCCGGCCCCGGGCGGGCGTACTACCTGCGGATCAAGGGTCGCACCGACGGTCAGCTCTGGGGTAGCGACGTCTACACGAGCGATTCGTCTGTCGGCACGGCCGCAGTCCACGCGGGCGTGCTTAAACCGGGAGAAACCGGCGTCGTGAAGGTGACCATCGCGCCGGGACAAACGGCCTACGAAAGCACGTCACGCAACGGCGTCACGTCGTCGAATTACCGAAGCTGGGACGTAAGCTATCGCGTGGAAAAGGACGACCGGTAGGGTGGGGCCAAGCGGCCCGAGGGCCGGCAATATCGCAAAACATTGCCCGTGCGGCCCACGAGGTACCTACATCTGACGCGACGACCGGTAGGTCACTTCGCATCCGGCGATCCCCGGAGTGTCTCGAGCACGGCCGACACGTCGGTTTCGTTCGCCCGTGCGAAGGGGAAGGTAGCGGCGACAGTCGCGCGCTCCGTGCGAAATCGCTCAGTTATTTACGGTCGCCGCACGAATCGCCGCGGTCGGTTCACCGAATCGACGGTCGCCGCGAGGCCACGGAAAGTGAGCCGACAACGACGTTTGGGCGCTGCGGACCTCGACGGCCGGGAGGCCGAATTCCCGGAAACGTCGCGAACGGCGCATGGGTTGCGAATGACCCGGTGCGAAGTCATCACACGTTGATTGCATCAGCCCTACCCCGCGTCCCTTTCACAACGAGCCCGCCATGAAATTTCTCGAGTGGTTGAACAAACTCGGCATTCTGCGCTGGGGCGGAACCGCCGCTACGTATCGAAATGCCAAGGATCGTCCGATCGAGTTGCAGGAACCCGGCGTATTCAACGCCGAGCGCGATCTCGTCGGACGATCGAATGCGAAGGGCGCGAAGGCCGACGCCGGAAAACCGGGGTCGCGTTAAGCGTGACGCCACAAAGAACGGAGAGACGAACGATGCCGCTAGATGCTCGATCGGACCTGTCGATCCGCGCCGCGGCGATCGCACTGACCATGACGATGTTGATCGGCGCGCCGCTTGCCGCCGAAGCCGGCGAGAAGCCGCCGGCGAACCGTGATGCAGGGGCGCCGGCCGTCGCCGAGACCGTCCGTTTCACGGCGGCCAAAATCACCGAACTACGCGATCAGGCGGCCACGCTCATGGAGGTGCCCGAGAAGACGCCCGAAGGTTGGTCGAAAAGCCGGGTCGATCCGACGAAGATTCTACGGGTATTTCCCGCGTTGAAACTGCGCGAAGGCTTCACGTTCCGCGCCTACCAGTACTTAGCGGGCGGCAACGGCAACGGCGTCGTCTGGGCGATCCCGATCGACGCCGAGTTTCCGGCCCCGGAAGATTGCCCGACTTTGGAGAACCGCTTCTTGAATGTCCCCAAGCCGCTCGACGCTTTGGACGACGTCATGGACGCAATCACCGGCGACGACACGGCGGAGGCGTATCTCCAGGCCTCGCTCTTACGCCGAGAACTCAAGGAATTCGGCGCGATGTGGCATGGAATTCTTTGGGGAACGCATTACATCGTCGATGCCGACCCTTTGAACGCGCCCCGCGATGAGAACGATCCGATGCGCACCCCTCACGGCAAATCCGAAGATTGGAAGTGGCTCGGCCCGCGGCCGGCCGACTGGCGACCCCGGGTCACGCTCGAGGCGGAGCGGGCCGTCGTCGAGTTCTACACCTTCAGCGGCTACCGCAAGGAATCGGTCTATCGTTACGTCGACACGTACCGTCGAGGCAAGTTCCGGGCGCGAGTCGAAGAGACGAAGATTGCCGAAGGGGGCCCCGGCTTCGTCTTCTAGACGCGCCACCAGGCCCGTCCGTTTCCCATTCCCCGGCACGCCGGGGAGAAGGTCAAGGAGTTCCTTACTTCGCGTCCAGCGCCTTCTTCAGCGCCTCGAGCACGGCCGGCACATCGGTCTCGTTCGTGGATACGTACGAGAACGTCGCCGCGACTTTCCCCTTGTTGGCGACGACCACGGTCAGGCTCGAGTCGCTCGATACGTTCCAATCGGCCGGGCCGGTCCCGTCGTCGGTGTAGCTCGCCAACGTCATGTGTTGGAACTGCAGCGACTGGTTGACCTTCGGCAGGTACTCCTTGACCTGTTCGACATTGCTCGACAAGAACACGCCGTAGGCGACGGCCGTGGCGCTGGTTTCGCGGATCTTGTCGTCGAGTGTCTTGAGGAATCGAGCGATCGGACGGTCCCACTTCGAGTGCTGCACGAGCAGGTAGACGACCGGCTTGTCGGCGGCCGCC
>Ga0163153_10006973_pt1 | contig 12406 bp, 8 predicted proteins | sample OliLakLV19MP6IB1_FD_148629 | JGI IMG/M metagenome (GOLD analysis project Ga0163153, IMG submission 148629) | Freshwater microbial mat bacterial communities from Lake Vanda, McMurdo Dry Valleys, Antarctica - Oligotrophic Lake LV.19.MP6.IB-1 | ecosystem: Environmental > Aquatic > Freshwater > Lake... | reverse complement strand
GCCCTCACTCACTGCTGCCCGCCGCCCTCTGCGACGGGCAGAGGATTCATTGCAGAGGCGGCGCCTGCACGCTGATGCGGAAGAAGAACGTGTCCGGCAACTCGCTGCGGTCGAACTCCACGGCATTCAACGGCGGCGTGGCCTTGATGCCTTCCTTCAACAGACCGAAGTCGCCCAACCGCTTCGCGCCTTCAATCGTGTAGAGGCGGTCATCGGCGCTGGGCCATTCGATCACGACGCGCCCGCGTCCCTCGGTGATGGTGAGACGCAACAGAGAGCTGCTGTCCGTCGGGTCTGAACCCATCGTCTGTTCGCCGAGATTGCTCGCGCCGTCGCCATCCTTGTCGTCGGAGTAGAAGACTCCGCGCGTGCCGCCGAAGAACTTGTCCTCCCAGCTCCGCGCGTGCCGCCGAAGAACTTGTCCTCCCAGCGATCACTCAAGCCATCAAGATCCTCATCCGCCGGGTTGGCTTTGACGGACAGGATACGGACAGCGTCGGGAATCACCTCCAGCGTCTGCGCATTGGTGTCCACGAAGTTCGCGAAATGCCCGCCATGCCCGAGGCTCAGGTCGAACGACGGCGTGTTGGGATTGCTGCGGACGAAGCGCGCGCTGCCGAGCAGCACACGGTTGCCGGTGACGCCGGAGCGGGGATTGCGCCCGTCCATGTGCGCGCCGGTGAAGAGGATTTCTCCCGGCTGCGAATCGTTCGGCGCAGGATACGGCACGGTGGCGGTGCCGTCGTGCAGGAACCATACGTCGAGGTTCTGGCTCGCCTCGATGAGTTGGAGGTCCGCCGGGTTGTAGAAGAGCTTGAAGGTGTGGCTGACAATCGCGGTGTCCGTGATGTCCGCATAAACCTTCACGCTGATCTCCGGACCGGTCGAGGCGGCCTCGCCGTAAACCCGCACGGCAGCCTGCGCGCGCGTGACCAGCAGCACCGCCGCCAGCAGCAGGAGTTTGAGTTTGGTGTTCATAATAAGTTCTCCAGATTTCGTGGTTTCGATTGGAGGTCTCAATTACTGGGCGGGCAGCGCGACGCAGTTGGTGCGGCCGAACTGCGTGCTGAAGATGGCGAGGTCCGCGCCGTCCACATCCCCGTCACCATCCAGATCCGCCACGCATCCGGCAGCACCGGCCCCACCGACGTTGATGGAGTAATGGTCGCTGAAGGACTGGTAGAAGAGATGGCCGAAGCCGTCCGTGGTGCGGGCCCATGCGCTGAGACGGAACTGATACGCACAGCTGGTCCAGGGTTGCAGCGCGCCGGAAGCCTGGGCGGGGGCGGAGTTGGAGACGACGTTGTTCACGCCGAACCAGAACGGCGGCGTGCCATCGTGCGAGCCGACATACTGTTCGCGGGCGATGACGCCGGCGTATTGATTGCGGCCATAGAGTGCGTCGAGCTGGTAGTTCAGCAGGTAGCCGTTCGTGTGGGAGGCCGTGATGTCGAACTGGAGGTTCTGCGTGTTCGAGGCGAGCGGGATGTAGCCGCATTCAGGAATCTCCACGCCGTTCTGGTCCATCACGCGGTTGATGGCCACGGTGACCTGCTGGTTGTTCACGGTGACGGTGATCCGGCTGAGGGCGTTCGGGGACAGCGAAGCTTCGAGCGGGAAGGTGCTGCCGAAGAGGGTGAGATACCAGTAGCCCTTGCCGATGATGTCGTAGCGGCCGTTCGGGAGACCCTGCGTGTTCCAGACGGCGAGCAGGTCGCGGTGCGCCCAGTAGCCGGTCTCGGTGCGGCGATAGAGTCCTTCGGCGTTGGGACCGATGCTTTCCAGCGTGGCGCTGACCGTGGCGTCTGGATTGATGGTGTATTTGATCTTCGAGAGCGGATCGTTGATGGGCAGGAAGTCGCCGTCCGCCGGCGCTACGTTTCCATTCCACTTCGCGTAGTAAAGGCGGTAGTGGCTCACGATGGTGTCGCTGCTGCCGAAGAGACCTTTCAACCACAGGCTGCCGCCGAACGGCGCATCCTTGTATTGCGGGATGCCAATGCCGCTGCTCACGGCGGGCGAGACGTTGGCGAGGCCGGCGCTCACACCGGCCTTGGTGATTTCGGAGGTAGGAATGTTGCCAATGGAAGTGAAGAGGAAGCCGCTGGTCAAGGGGGAACCTGCGCCGCCGAACGTGCCGTTCGGACCACCGAAGCAGCCCATGTCATTGCGGCTGCCATCATAGTCGTTGTAGAACACGTTCGGGTCGCCGGCATTGATGCAGAGCGAGCCGAGCGTGAGGCGATACGGCGGGGTGGACGAGAGGTCGTAGAGCGGATCAACCGAGATGTCGCCGGGGCCGGCGCTGGCCGTGCCGCCGGACTGCGCGTCGTAGTTCAGCCAGTTGTTGCCCCAGACAACCGAGATGTCGCCGGGGCCGGCGCTGGCCGTGCCGCCGGACTGCGCGTCGTAGTTCAGCCAGTTGTTGCCCCAGACATCGTTGAAGGAAATCACCGGATGCGAGCCGTGCGATGCGCTGATGCCCGTGGAGTTGCGGGTGAAGATGTTGTTCTTGATGATGGCGTTCGCACCGTTGTAGCACCAGATGCCGTTGGCGGTGTTGCGGTCCACAGTGTTGTTGATGACCTGCGTGCCCGAGGAGTTCGTCCAGGCGAGATAGATGCCCGCGCCGTTGTTGCTCACGATGAGATTGTTCGCGATGAGCGGCGTGGCGCTGAGGGAAAGAATGCCGTAGTTCAACACGCCGGACGCCTCGCCGTTCCGGTCGATGATGTTGTTGCGAATGATCGGGCTGCCGCCGCTGATGCGCACGCCGTCGCGGTTGCCGGTGATCCAGTTGTTGTTCAGCAGGAGGCTGCCGCCATTGATGACCACGCCCACGTAGTCATTGTCCCGGCCGTTGCGCGTGATCTTGAAGCCCTCGAAGCGCGAGTTCGTCACGCCGTTCGCAGTAACCACGTCCGTGTTCAGCGCAAAAGGAACGGTGTTGCCCACGCCGCGAAGAATTGTCGTGGCGTGGCCGGAGCCGACGACGTTCACGCCGCTGCGCAGACGGAGGTTTTCCCGGTACGTGCCGGCATCGACATAGACCGTGTCACCGACGGAAGCGGCGTTGATGGCGGCTTGAATCGATTCGGTGGACGAGACGATGAGCGTGTCCTCCCCGGTCAGGATCAGGTTCACGCCATTGCGGCGGTCCGTGCTGAGGGGCGGCGTCGTGCCTTCGGTTTCCACCACCGTGGTGCAGCCGCCGGTGAAGCTGTTGTGGACGCCGTAGAAGACCGTGTCGCTCGGCCCGCTCACCTGCGTGATGAGGAAGCAGACGCGGCTGCCTTCGCGGACTCTCACAGAGGGAAAGTTGAACAGCACCGGCTGATCGATTGAGCTGGCGAGGTTGAACGTCGTCGCGTCCGAGGCGATCAAGGGGCCGTCATAGGTGTTGCTGCGCACGGTGAGGCGCAGCGTGTAACTGCCGGCGGTGGGCGAGGAGAAGACCAGCCGTGCTGAATCCAGGCTGTTGCCGGGGTAGCTTGGCACGTAGAAGCCGCGGTCGATCCGGTCGCCGGTGGAAGAGTTGTTGGTACAGGTGAGCAACGTCTCGGCGCGGCCCGTCAACGTCATCAAGACGAGGGCGAAGAGGAGGAGCGCTGCGTGAATCGGGCCGTGCTGGCGCCTGGAATTGTTTCTGTGTGCTTTCATGGTCGATGTGAGGTTTCTGCTGTTTTCAATCCGGCCATCCGTCCGCCCGTTTAAAACTTCTCCCGCATTCACGGGCAGGCGCGATGACCTTTCACTCACAAAGAAGAAACGGCGGGGGGACTATTACAGAGCGAGAGGGAAACTTTCGGAGGGAGCAGAGCTGATGACCGATGACCAAGGCTCAAGGTGTCCATCAATCCGGGTTAAGACCAGACCACGAAGAGGATTTTGTCTTCCAAGTTCTTCACAATGGCATCTTCGCTGACGGGCCTACGAACTACATCTCAAACGTCCGCACTTTCCGCAGCCCCAGCCGCAGCGGCACCCAGCCGAGCACGAAGGACAGCAGCGCGAACCCTCCGACGCACGCCGCCGTGCGCGGGAAGGAGCCGGCGTCCGGCTGCATCCACGGCGTCGCGGACGCGAGCAGCACCACGGAGCCGAGGATGTAGAGGAAGCTCAACACCAGGCAGAACGTCCCGCCAAAGCCGCTCACGATCTTGCTTGGGTTCTCCTCCTTGAAGTTCGGATGGAGCGCGCCGAGCCCGACGGCCAGTCCGGTCAGCGTCATCGTCATCACCGTGATGGCGAAGACGAAGAAGATCGTGCGCGAGAGCGTCATCTCCAGCATGTAACAGCTCGTGAGAATCAGCCCGAGCGTGACCACGAGCGCGGTGACGTTTGCCATCCAGTATTTCACCTTCACCACCTGCACGAGGCCGAGCGGCGCCATGCCCACGACCCAGAGCCGTTTGCCTTCGAGCGAGAACTGCGGATAGACGAAGCGCGTGGTGAGCGTGGCGAGATTCAGCGAGCACGCGCCGAGGTTCAGGAACGAGACGAGATGCGTCCAGAAGGGGTTGTTCAACTGCTGCGAGAAATGACGCAGGTTGAAGATGTAAACCGCCAGCAGGCCGAACAGCATGAGGGACTGCGCCCATTGCGTGGTGTCGCGCCAGAACATCCGGAAATCTTTTACCACGAGCGCGCGCACGTCCGGGGCGAGCCAGCGGAGCTGCGCCACCAGCCGTTCGGCGGGACCGATGCCGTACGCGGCTTCGCGCTGGCGCTGTTCCCGGCGATGAAACCATTTCCAGCGGGCAAAGACGCTCGCGCGGCTTTGCACCGTGGAGGCCGCGTCGTAGAAGAGACTGCCCATCTGCGTGAAGGCCAACATGCCGAAGAACGCGACGTGGCTGAGCAGCACGAGCATGAAAAACCCCGCCGCGAGCACCGCGCCATTCGCCAGTTGCAGCACGCTCGACGAGAGCCAGTAGCTGGGGATGAACGCGAACTCCGCGAAACGTGTCCGTGAAAGCATCTTGTCCAGCACGCCGAGCACGCGCGTCTCCGTGGAGTCCTCGGAGATGGGTTCCGGCCTGAACCACACGGCGGCACTGAGCATGATCGTGGCGAGCGAGAGCAGGGCGAGCACTTGGAACAACCGGCGGTCGAGAAAACGCGCGAGGTTCACCGCGCAAAACGAACCGATGACCGCCGGCAGCACGATGAACATCGCCACGAGCACGACGGTGACGGGATAGAAATGCCACGCCACACCGCGCGTGTTCCCATACGCACCGAGCAGCGGCGCGATGAGGAAGACGAACGCCCAGGAGGCGAGCAGCGTGGATTCGAGAAACTTCCACTGAAAGATCGTCCCGGACGGCACGGGCATGGTGAGGAGAAAGGAGGTCTCGCGGTTCCGAAAGAGGTTCGTGTAACTGATGATGAGGTTGCTGATGAGCAGCAGCGTGAAGAGGAAGGCGAAGAGCAGGAACATGAGGCGTTCCGTGAGCGGCGTGCCGAGTCCGGGGAATTTCCCGATGAACCGCAGCCCCATGTAGAACAGCCAGTAGGCCAGCACGAGATAGCCGGCAACGAACGTGAACGTGACGGCGGTGAGCAGCCGCGATTGTTCGCTCACGGACTTGAGCCGCCGCCAGAGCGTGAGGGCGTTCACGCGGATGAGCAGGAGCAGCGGGGAAGGTATGGGCTCAGATGACGTCATGCGCGCGATTCGTTCGGAACGAATTAGCAGCGACCGGTCTTCAGGGCAATGGGGAAGCGATGAACGTATTGCTCCTCCACTCACTCCCAACGGGATGGCATCACTCAGCCCGGCGTTGCGAGGCACGAGCTACGCCGGGTGACACCTTGCAGAGACATCCCGGAGGGATGCCAGAAGGTAGCCGGGGGGTCGAGCGAAGCGATACCCCCGGTCAGGCACGACAAGGATTTGCACCCTGGAGGGGTGCCAGAATCCGCCTCCTCCACGCAGGATCTGGCATCCCTCCGGGATGCAGGAGCCACGGCGCACCCACCGGGGGTATCGTCGCGCTGCGCTCCTCAACCCCCGGCTACCTTCTGGCATCTCTCCGAGATGCTCAGGACAAGTCGCCGTCCGTTCTCTTGTTCCACCGAAAACAGCGAGGAACCTTGAGTTTGCGATTTTCAACCGCGCGCTGACCGCCACCGAGATCACGGCCATCTTTAATGCGGGCAGCACCGGGCTGTGCCCGCCTGCGCCACCCACCATCACTTGCCCGGCCAATCTCACCGAGGAAACCATGGAGCTTGCCGGCCAGGTGGTGAGCTACAACGCCCCCACGACCAGCCCAGCGGTAACGTCACGGTCGTTTGCGTGCCGCCTTCCGGCTCCACCTTCCCGCTCGGCACGACCACCGCGAATTGCACCGCCACGGACAGCGCGGGCAGTTCCGCCTCCTGCAGTTTCACCGTCACGGTGAATTTGTCCGCAGATTCGCCCTACGTTTATTTCACCGACTTTGAGAATGGCATCGGCGCGGAGTGGTCCAGTTCCAAACGGGTCAACGCCGCAAACTTCACCTGGTTCAGCGGCAACTTTGGCAACGAGAGCCAGACCTTGACCTTGACCTTGAACAACCTCGGCGCAGGCAAGTCCTACGCGCTGGACTTCGACCTCTACGTGCTCGACTCGTGGGACGGCGTGGCCGGGCCGGATTATTTCAACGTCGCCATCGACGGCACCCAGCGCTTCCACGAGACCTTCTCCAACTACGACGGCGAACCGCCCGTGCAGCCGCAGACTTATCCTGGCTCGCCGGAGGGTGGCCGACGTCATCTCGGCATGGGCGTTTACGTGGACGCCATCTATCGCAAAATTCGCGTTCAGTTCACGGCGGGCGGCACCTCGGCCGCGGTCACCTTCTCCGGCCAAAACCTGCAAGACCTCACCGACGAGTCCTGGGGCATCGACAATGTGGGGGTCAGGAAGGCGGTCGAAATTGCGCCGGTCACTGTGACAGTCCCGCCCGGAGGCACGACAACATTTGCCGCCTCCAGCGGTCAACCGCCTTACACCTTCTCCATCGCAAACAATCCGACGCAGGGCAGCATCGATCCGAATACGGGCCTCTACACCGCAAGCACTCAATGCAGCACTGAGGATACGGTGCGGGTCACGGATGCCGGGGGGACGACAGCGGACGCCCTTGTTGTTGTCGTGGGCATGCTGCCGCCGATCATCACCTGTCCGCCAAACCAGATCGTCGAAGCCGGTGCCAATTGCCTGGGGGGCTGTTCCCGACGTGCGGAGCCTGGTGACGGTGACGGACGAATGTGCCAGGTGACCCTCTCCCAGTTTTTGCCCTTGCCTGGAACTTTATTGGGGCTGGGCCTGCACCCCATCACCGTGCTGGCCACGGATGCCGCCGGCAACTTCACGACCTGCGTGACTGAATTGAGGATCACGGACACAACGCCGCCCGTGATAAACGCGTGCTCCCAGAGCCAAACACTGACAGCGGGCGCTAATTGCGAGGCAGGGCTGCCTGACCTTACCTCCGGCGTGGTGGCCACCGACCGGTGCGATGCCGTGACCGTCACGCAGAATCCTCCAGCAGGCACGCCCCTCGGGATTGGCAATCATACAGTCACCTTCACCGCAGTGGACCGGCAAGGGAACATGAGCACCTGCACGACGACCGTGACGGTCAGGGACATCACGCCGCCGGTCATCACGTCATGCGCGCCCCCCAGATTTTGGCAGCCGGAGCGAATTGGCAGGCGGCCCTGCCGGATGTCACGGCGCTGATGGCCGCCGAAGAGTGCCGCAACATGATGTTTTCCCAGACGCCCAGCCTGGCACGTTGCTCGGGATCGGTTCGCACTCAATCATGGTGACGGTGACAGACGAGGCCGGCAACGCCGATACTTGCAACGTCTCGGTGACCGTGCGCAACTCCACGCCCCCCGTGCTCGGTGCCTGCCCGGCGAACTTGACCGTCGAATGCGCCGGTCCGAACGGTACGGTGGTTACTTTTGCCGCGCCCAACGCGACGGACAATTGTGATCGTGACTTGCCAGTTACCTGTGTGCCACCCAGCGGAAGCCTGTTCACCCTTGGCACTACCACTGTCACTTGCAGCACCATGGATGCATCTGCCAATCCGAGTTCCTGCCAGTTCACCGTCACCGTGCGCGACATCACGCCGCCGGTCATCACGTCATGCGCGCCGGACCAGATCCTGGAAGCGGGCGTAAATTGTCAGGCTCCTCTTCCCAACGTGACGGGTCTGCTGATTGCGAGCGACACCTGCGGACCAGTGACGGTGTCGCAGGTGCCCAGCGCCGGCACGCTGGTCGGACTTGGCCCGCACCCGATTGCGGTGACGGTCAGGGATGAGGCTGGGAATGTCGCAACCTGCACCGTCAACACGACGGTGCGGGATACGAGACCACCGGTCATCACAACCTGCCCGCCGAGTGAGGTAACCCTCACCGCCAACGACCTTGGTTGCCTGGCACGACTGCCCGACTTCATCTCTCAAGTCGTGGCGACAGATTTGTGCGGCCCGGTGGCGATCCGGCAATCGTTTCCTCCGGGACTTCCTCTACCTCCCATGCCTTCGCTCCCTTTCATTATCACCGTGGAAGATTCGTCGGAGAACGTGACCTTTTGTACCGTTTTAATCACCGTAATGAAAGGACCGCCAACCATCCACTTATGCCCGCCAAATCAGATCTTGATAACTGACGCCAACGGCGGGGCGGTCCTCCCCAATCTTGCCCGGCTTGGTTTAGCCTTGGACTACTGCGCATCACCTATAATCGCAGTGCCGCTATCACAAAGTCCGCCCGCAGGCACCCGGCTGGGAGTCGGGCAGCACAACGTCACTTTTACCGCAACGGGCGAATCCGGCATGTCTGCGACTTGCACCGCGCTCGTGACTGTGCGGTCGGCCAGCTACAAGATCAGCGGAATCGTCCGGCGAAGCGGATCGGGCACACCGGTTTCCGGCGTGCCCATGCGCCTGCTCTATGCCTTCAACTCCCGATCCGTTCACAGAACAATCACCACGGGCGCAAACGGGCGCAAACGGGCGCTTCAGCTTCAGCGATGTTCCGCACGGCAGTTCCGGTGCGTATTACCCGCTGTCTTCCAGCTATCGATTCAGCCCTCTTTATCGTTCCTTCCAGAATTTGCGGGCGGATGCCACGGGCGATTTCACTGCAAGGTCGATAGCCAGCCCGTTGCCGGCAGCAGGACTCGAAGCCTCTCTCGCGGCCGGCGACGAGCCAATCGAGCCACAGACACCGCTGATTGCCGGACTGTTGCTCGACACCAACGGCCTTCCCCTGGTTGGAGCGGCCATCAATTTGAGCGGCGATGTCGTCGCCTCGACGAATACCACTGCGGATGGTGAATTCCTCTTCGAAGCCCTGCCCGCCGATGGAACCTTCACGATGGCACCAGGGGGCGAAGGACGAATCTTCGATCCTGCGTCACTTACCCTTAGCAACCTGTTCGGAGCCGAGTTCGCCGTCTTCGTTGAACAACCGCTGGAGCCGTTGCCCGTGCCGGTGGTTTCCATTCAACCCGACCCTAGGTTCGCTGGACAGTTGACCGTGCAGTGGCGGGGCACGGCCTTGGACTACATCCTTGAATCCGCGTCCTCGCTCTCCACGCCGGAGTGGCAACTCGCGCCCGAGCAGCAGTTGCAGGACATGGAGCAAATTGTGGTGCCGCTCGACCAGACGACCAGCCAGCGCTTCTTCCGTCTGCGGAGTCCATGAGCCTTGCGGATTTCTTTGGCATCGTGACGCCGCGTGGCTAGGCTGCGCGGCGTGTTATGTCGCTCCTGAACGAAATTGAACTGCTGAAACAAGCCGCGCTCGCCGAATTGAAAGCTGCGCCAGACCTCGCCGCCTTGGAGCAAACCAAGGGCGCGTGGATTGGGCCGAATGGCAAGTTCACCGCGCTGATGAAGCAGCTCGGCACCTTGCCCAAGGAAGAGAAGCCCGCCGCAGGCAAGCTCATCAACGCCGCCAAGGTCGAACTCGAAGCCGTACTCGTCTCGCGCCGCGAACATCTGGAACTCAAGGCCGCGCTGCCGAAAGAGCCCACCGATTTCACCCTGCCCGGACGCCGCCGAACTCTCGGCAAACTGCATCCGCTCACGCAGGTGACGGACGACATCGTCCGCGCGTTCCGCAAGATTGGCTTCGTGGTCGCAGACGGTCCGGAGATCGAGGACGACTACCATTGCTTCGATTCGCTGAACACGCCCGCCGACCATCCCGCCCGCGATTCGCAGGATACGTTCTACGTAGGACAGGCTTCCAGCCTGTTCCCGAACTGCGAGAGCGATCCGAGCACTTCAACAGCCGGGGCAGGCTGGAAGCCTGCCCTACTGCGCACCCACACGTCCTCCGTGCAGATTCGCGTGATGAAGTCGCAGCCTCCGCCGATTCGCATCATCGCGCCGGGCCGCGTGTATCGTCGCGACAACGCCGACGCCACGCACAACCCGACCTTCCACCAGATTGAAGGTCTCTACGTGGACAAGAACGTCACCGTCAGCGACCTCAAGGGCACCGTCGAATTCGTCTTCAAGGAACTGATGGGCTCCGACGTGAAGCTGCGCTTCCGTCCGCACTACTTCAGCTACACCGAGCCGAGCATGGAAATCGATTTCACCAGTGCGCTCGTGAAGAAGCTTGGCAAGGACTGGCTGGAGATCGCCGGCTGCGGCATGGTGCATCCGCAAGTGTTCGCGAACGTCGGCTACGATCCGGAAGTCTGGACGGGCTGGGCGTTCGGCTTCGGCATCGAACGCATCGCCATGCTCCGCTACGGCATCAACGACATCCGGCTCTTCTACGAAAACGACGCGCGGTTCCTCCGTCAGTTCTGAACCGGTTTCATCATGATTCGCTTTCTCCTGCCTTTGTTGGTCTGCGTGTCTGCGCTGAGTCTTCGCGCCGCAGAACTGAAAACCCAAAACATCTTCCTCATCACTGCGGACGGCCTGCGCTGGCAGGAGGTGTTCCGCGGCGCGGAGGACATGCCGCTGACGAAGGAGTTCGGGAACTTCGGCAGCAGTAACGCGATTCGGAAGGACTTCTGGCGAGAGACGCCGGAGGCGCGACGCGAAGTGTTGTTCCCGTTCCTCTGGGGCACGGTCGCGAAGCAGGGCCAGCTCTGGGGCAATCGTGACAAGGGAAGCAGCATGCGCGTGTCGAACGGGCGGAACTTTTCCTATCCCGGCTACAACGAATTCCTCACCGGCTACGCGGACCCGAAGATCGACAGCAACGACAAGATCCTGAACGCGAACACCAACGTCTTCGAGTGGCTGAACTCGAAGCCGGAGTTTCGCGGACGCGTCGCGGCGTCGGTGAACTGGGATGTGCTGCCGTGGATTCTCAATGCGCCACGCGCTGGGTTCCCCGTCTGGAGCAGCTTCCAGGTTCCAGATGGAACGGAGCGAATGGCCGTGCCGTCCGCGCTGACCGAGATGGCGGAGCGCGGGCAGACCATCTGGTCGGGTGTCTCGCTCGACACGTTCGTCGGCTACGCGGCGAAGCACGCCGTCCGCACGCTCAAGCCGCGCGCCATGTATGTCTCCTTCGGCGAGACGGACGACTGGGCGCACGAGGGCAATTACGAGCGCTACCTCCGCGCCGCGCGCGAGTTCGACCGCTTCATCGGCGAGCTTTGGGAACTGACACAGTCGATTCCCGAGTATCGCGGCACGACGACGTTCCTCATCAGCGTGGATCATGGTCGTGGTCCCGCGCCGGTCGCGTGGAAGAATCACGGCAAGGAAATCGTGGACTCGGCCTACATGTGGTTCGCGGTGCTCGGCCCGGATACGGCCGCGCTGGGCGAACGGAGCAGCACGCCGCTCATCAAGCAGGCCCAGATCGCTGCGACGGTAGGCGCGTTCGTCGGGCAGGATTTCCACGCCGCGTTTCCCACGCCGCGTTTCCGCAGAGCGCACCGCCGATTGCTGAAGTGGTCGGCACGAAGCAGCCTTAATTTCTTACTCCCATGAAAGTCACCCTGAACTGGCTCAAGCAATACGTTGATTTCAACTGGTCGCCCGAGGAACTGACTGAGCGGCTTACCATGCTCGGTCTCGAAGTCGAGGGCGTGCAGAAGCTCGGCGGCGAGTTCACCGGCATCGTCGTGGCGCAGGTCATCACGCGCGACAAGCATCCGAACGCCGACAAGCTCTCCGTCTGCCGCGTGAACGACGGGACCGGCGAACGCCAGATCGTCTGCGGCGCGCAGAACTTCCAGGCCGGTGACAAGGTGCCGCTCATTCTCCCCGGCGCGTCATTGCCGATGAAGCCGGGCGACAAGGAGCCGTTCACCATCAAGGTCGGCAAGATTCGCAGCGTCGAATCGCACGGCATGATGTGCTCGCCCACGGAGCTTGGCCTGCCGGATCAAGTCGATGGCCTGCTCATACTC
>Ga0163153_10006971_pt1 | contig 12408 bp, 11 predicted proteins | sample OliLakLV19MP6IB1_FD_148629 | JGI IMG/M metagenome (GOLD analysis project Ga0163153, IMG submission 148629) | Freshwater microbial mat bacterial communities from Lake Vanda, McMurdo Dry Valleys, Antarctica - Oligotrophic Lake LV.19.MP6.IB-1 | ecosystem: Environmental > Aquatic > Freshwater >... | reverse complement strand
ATAATGGCCTGTCGGCAGCTCGGATTGCCCCACCTGCATCGGCTCATGATTTTCTATATAGCGATTCGCCGTGATAACGGTAATTTGGCCTGGCGGCGCATCAATTGCCTCGGCGGCATTCAATAATAAATTCATGATAATCTGTTGAACCCGCAAGCGTGGCACAGCAACGGCAAATAATTTAGGGTCCAACAATAGTTGGAGGTCAGCCTTTGCGGCGATCTTAGGCTCAAGGAGGGCGGCCACCTCTTCAATAATTGCGTTTGGTTCAGCATAAGCCACCTCGTCGGCGTTGCGGCTTAGGTTGCTCGATAGCTGATTCGATAGATCGGCAGCCCGTCGGGTGGCGCGCGCCGCGCGATCCAGGTTTGAGCGAATGGAACTATCGGCGGGGAGTTTGGACAAGGCAATGCTGGTATGGCTCAGGATGATAGCCAGCAAATTATTAAAATCATGAATGAAACCACTAGCCTGCCAGTTGTCGCCATAGTCAGTCAGCTTGGCATAGGGTAAGCGTTCGCTGGGCTTTGTATTCCCAGCAATAAAAGGCGGTGGGTTGATGATATGCGAAACACCTGGTAGTAAAGTAATCGAAGAGGAGTGACCGTAGTAACCAGTGCGCTCACTTTTGGGTTCAGCTACTGTAAATATAGGTAATAAGGTTTGTAACATCTAGACTCACCACCGTTACGCTTATATCGACTCCTGGTAAGAGCTAACTTCGCTCTGCGCATATAGGCTGTTGCCTACTACAGTCTGGCGGTATAAGACAATATTTTTTACACAGCAAGGTCCCAAAACCATAAGACCTGCGTCATGACAGGGTGTCTACTAAACCATGCCACAATCCCCCGATCAATCAACGCGCCAAAACCGACCACAGCCAACCTAAATGATTTCAAAGGGCGTAGTCAGTTTCTAGCACATTCTGATTACTACAGGACTTACGCATGAAGCTGATGTCACAGCAGAGACGTGTCAGGTTTTGGAGGCCTGACACGTCTCTGCGGCGTAAGTCCTATACTAAAGTGTCATGATACCATGCAATAACGGGAAAGCATGTTGATGCAATATCAGATCACATGCGAGGGGAGGACAATGCCAGCGCTACGTGGGAGGGCACCCATTCGTACTCTTCGCTTGTTTCAACCTCCCTTAGAAGCTGAAACGCAAAATCGCGCAAAGAAGTTGCATGAATTTTGCTCACGCGATTTACTTCACCTGGGTTCAACCGAAAGGCTTCCCCGCGGTAGCCAACAGTGAGAGCAGCCAACGGATTGGCAAGCAGCAGACGGCAAAAACGACGACTAACAACAGCGGCGGTTAGCAAGCGATTGATTTCCGCGCTTTGTGGAATCGCATTGGCAGCGTCATCACGCTGCAATGAGGGTGCAATAAATTCAGTTACAGTTGATTGCGGGAAGCGCGTAATCGTATTCATAAACCCTTTATACTTTCCTTCATATTGATCTAACGGTTTTTATGGTAAGCGCCACCGGCAGACCACAAGAACCAACATGCGCCGACTGCGATCAAGACATCCCCCAAGCTATAAGCTACTTTGTAAGGAATCCAATCGGGCAGAACAAAGCGATCCGATAGCCAAGCAAAATTTGTGTCGGCTTCACGCAAGATTCGATCTTTCGAAGTACCCAGCCGCTTGCCTAATACCCAGGTATCTGTTGGTCGATCGGGCGCTAACCGTTGTAAAGTCGCAGGGCTGATTGGCATCAAACCGCCATTGCTGATAATGACAGTCAGATTCAATACCAAGCCGAGCATCAAAAATTTAAATGCCCCATGCCCTCGATTGATCCACCCAAAGACAAGCAAACAAAGCTGTGATATCACCAGAGCCAATGCAACAGCTTGGTCAGTGAACAAGCCGCGGGTTGGCCCAAAGAAAAACGCCAGCCATTGGGGAAGAAAGGCCACGGCAGCTAGCCAGGTAAGACGCAATTCAGGTATTGTAAATGGTCGGCCATGATACCTGGCCTGCACCAATCCGGCTAGCAAACCGGCCACAACAGCAACAAGTAAAATCAAGCGTAAAACCTTCTATTCAACAGTTGTTAAGACAGCTTCAACAGACGGTGCAGTCTGGTTGCTTTCAATGCACTGTTGCACATCTAATGGATATTCTACGCGCAACGAGCAACTACTTTACTCTCATCCACCGCTACCAGCGCCAGGAGCGCCGGCGCCTAAGACAAAGAGAATCAAAGCGCCCAGCGTCAAGGCAACGCGGACATGCTGCTGAGTAATCTGGTAGTTTATCAAATAGCGTTTCATGGTGTCTATCTCCTTTTGGGAACCTTTTAAAAACATCAATCAACTGGGTTGCTTGATGGCCGACGACTTTGTTATGCGTTGTTCAGTGTTTCGTGTTCGTTGTTCGGTGTTCTTGATTGATGTTTCCATTGTCGCATGGCGCAGGCATCAAAAGGGGCATCAGGAGAGACTCAAAACAGACTCAAAACAGGCTCATTGGTGGCTCACTATAAAAATGCAACAAATGACGTAGAAAATGACGGAGCGCTTTGGCACATGACGCGCTAGCAGAGATTCGTATCCTATGGGGTATAACAGATAGTTGGTTAGATGGTTTATCTAACTTGCGCTAGACTACCTAACCAACCAGCAAAGCTCCGTAGACTAAGGATTCGACCAGTTATTTTTGGAAAACGCGGAGTCTGCACGCCTACGTGCGCACGAGCTGCACGTAGCGGGAGCCCTCTGGGCGCGCACTGAACGATTTCTAAAAATTAAATAGACGCACGACTAGTACAGTTAGGCGTAGATACCACGGCAATAAGGCGTGCTACTCGCGTATAGGGGCGTAAAAAACTGGCCCCTTATTTACGCCGGGATCTACTAGTGCATCAACACTTGATAAAGCTCGGCAGTTTGAGGAGAAGGAGGAGCATCAATTTCGGTTAATAAAGCCTGTTTACACTGGACATATTGGCGAGCAATGGCCGCCCGGTTGCCAAGTGCGGCATAGATCTGCATGGCTAGGCGGTGGGCGTCTTCCTGACAGGGATCTTTTTCGAGAACGCGTTGGCAGCTTTCCAAGGCCGCACTATAGGCTTTCTGATCGAGATGTAGTTGAGCCAACGTAAGCGCACTTTCTATAAAAATTCGCTCTAAACGTTCGCGTTCTGGCCATGCCCAATTCGCATCCATTTCCAACAAGTATGGACCACGGTATAGAGCAAGGGCCGCTTGGTAAGCTGCGATACGCTCAGCAGGCGAAACGGTCTGGTCGCCTTGCGCAACATGTAACAGAAAAACATCGGCATCATACTCATAATCAAGAGCTCGATTGAACGTATAAACATCATTTTTAAAGAGAACAACTTCCTCTTTGAAAGCATTGCGCAAACGGTAAATTGCATTTTTGAAGCGTGTTTTGAGTTCAGATGGCGAAGCATCAGCCCAGAACAGTAGCCCAATTTCTTCTTTAGATAGACCCGTTGGATGAGCCAGCAGACAGAGAAACAAGTCACGCGATACGACGGTTTGCCAATCATTATTCGTCAGCAATTTACCATTGACTAACACTTCTACATGCCCCAAGGTGCGGATTGTAAAGTGCGGCGTCTTGGACATCAACGTGGATAAAGTCGGGGGCGCAATTGGGCGCAAGCGACGGGTAAGGGCCGGCAAAGCTTCTTCAAAAGCAGTAATGTCAGATAACAATTGCTTGACACGCGTATCAACGGTTTGTGTCTTCTTATCCTCCAAATATCGTTGGATGGTGCGTAGCACGGTCAAGAGCGGATAGCGACTTTCCAGTGTAAAGGCCAGATCAAGACCCATTGTTAGGTGCGCCTGTGCTTGCGCCACCTGCTTTGCCATATTGTAGGCCGCAGCGAGGAGAAAATGGGTGTTAGTTTCTTCAATGGGTTGGCCGACTTCACGAAAATAGCCTCTAGCGTCGTTGAGTGACTCAATCGCTTCTTTGGCCTTATTCTGGAGCAGATGGCAATAACCCAAAGTAAACTGGTACAGTCCCCATTCAGACTTAGATTTTCTGTCCACAACTAGGTTCCCAGCAAGATCTAAATGAGTAAAGACCGCGCCCCACGTTTGTTGCCTGGCAGCCGATTTCGCCAATGCTAACTCCAAATATACAAGTAAAAAGCGTTCATTGATGCGTTGCGCAACAGAACGCGCTTCAACATAAAGCTTTCGGGCTGCTTCCTCAACACCGAGATCGACAAAAAGATCGCCCATGCTTGTCAACGAATACCCAACCATTCGGACGTAGCCACTACGCTGTGCACACTCATGCGCTTCTTCCAACATCGATAGCGCTTCGCCATATTCACCGAGCAGATGATGGAGATAACCGAGATTATTGAGGACATTTGCCTGTTCAGCAATGTTGCTTAGGGTACGACATACCTGTAAGCTGTTTTGAAACAGGGGCAAGGCTTGTTGATAGCGGCCCATATTCATATAAACGGTAGCAATATCTAAATAGATCACGGCAAGTTGTTGCGTATTATCAAGCAATTGATAAGTGTGTAACGCTTTCTGCAGCCAAAGGGTAGCTTCTTCAAACTTCCCCATATAAGAAAGTGTAATTCCTTTTGAGTGTTGCGCTGTTGTCACGATATTCATCAATTCATTACTTTGCTCGTTGATGTGATGAATAATAGTGAAGGTTGTTTCTGTGTCATCAAGTGATAGTTGATAGTTCCCCAGAAAACGATTGACATATGAACGCCGCGTTAGCGCATAGGCTAGATATTTCTGTTTAGCGGCCGGCCACTCGGCTGCCACGGCCTGATCTAAGAGGAGTAGACCCTCGTTCGCTTCACCCTGGCGCGCCTTAATAAAGCCTTGAAAGATTAACAAAACTGGATAGACAGGAATGGATTCCGGCGGCAATTCTGCTAACCATGTCTTGAGTAACGAGATGCGTCCGGCGCTAAGCAACGGTATGCCCGCAAGTTCAATGAGTGCGATAACGTTCTTAGGATTCCCCAATCGTTTTAAGACATAGTGGGCTTTTTCCCACTCTGCTTGCTCTTGGTATAAAGTCGACAGACGGTCGAAGATCAGCTTCTCTTCATCGGGCTGTTGGCGCGCAATTCGTCGTTGCAAAAATTCCTGAAAGACATAGTTGTAGCGTAGCCAGGCCTCATCCTCGCCCAGTGGTAGGACAAAGAGATTACGCCGCAATACCTCGTCAATCAAATCCTGCCAACTGCCGGTTGTTAGCGGCCAATAGCCGTCAAAAACGGTGGCGCAAAGGGTCGCGTCAAATTCCTCCAGCAGAGAGGTGCGCAACAGAAATTTCTGAATCTCCGGCGGCTGTTGGTTGAGTACCTGCTCGGCCAAATAGTCATACAAATCGATGCGCGAAGCCCGCATCAGCTTCATACGACCCGAGATATTGCGCAATTTGCTTTGGGTGGAAAGGAGCAAGCCGATGATCCAACCATCGGTTGCCTCAATCAAGGTCTTAGCCTCCGGTGGCGAAATCTCTTGACCATAGTTCTGCAGACTTAGCTTTTGCAATTCTTCTGCTTCAAAGGCCAAATCTTCAAAATCAATGCCGCCCACATAGCCGCGTGCAACCATGAGCGCCATGTCCGGCAACCTTAATAGCCGGCGCGAGGCAATGATGAGATGGCAGTTTTCATCAACCTGTTGAATAAACTGGCTGATAAAGGTATTGATCTCGGGATTTTCATCGATCAAATAAAAATCGTCAAGCACTACTATGAAGTGTTCCTGGACATGTTCATAAAGCTCATTGACGACTGTGGTCACCAGTTGATCAGGCGTACCCTGTCCCAGCGCCATACCCTCTAAGGCCGCAAACGAGGCGTGGCCAAAGGCGGGAAAGCGCTGTTGAATGGCAGCGATAAAGTGGTTGCAGAAGCGATACGCATCGCGATCCAGCGCATCTAAGGCATACCAACAGACAGGCAACTGGATATGGTGGGCGAAGTCCACCAAGAGAAAAGTTTTGCCATATCCGGCGGGTGCGATTAGAATAACCAGTCTAAAATCAAGCAGATCTTCAAGCAAACTCAGAAGACGCGTACGGGATAAAAGATCGGAACGCCGCCGCGGCAGGATAATCTTGGTACGAGTAACCTGGTAATTCATGCACAAATGCTCCATGAACGTAGACGAGGTAGGCAAAGAACGCAACGATGCGATTATAAAAAAGTGAAAGAGTCATTTGAATTACAAAGCTCTTGCAAAGTATACAATTAAATTACGATATTGTATAGTTGTAAAGATCGTTGTCGATTAGTTATTTTGCGACTTTTCAAGCTAACCCACAGATTTCACTGATTTCACAGAGGAAAAGCCAAAAATCTGTGTCAGCAACTTTCAGATAAACTTTATGGATCAACCAACACAGCATATCATCTCTCCTCTTCTCGACTATCACGCCACCTCCTTCTCGGCAGGGAAAATGGCCTTTGCCTGGGAAGAATGGACCCCCGAAGAGCGACAGAAAGCCTACGCCAACTGGGCAGCCGGACGTGGCCTGATCGGGGGTGACCCGCGCCACCGGCCGGGCGCCTATACCTTGCCCAGTTGGGGGATTGATCACCCCTTTTTTCGGGCGCTGGCGCTGGCCGATAGCCGTGGCGCCAATCAAGCACGCTTAACCGCCGCCTTGGCCGAAGCACAAAGGCTAGAGATTGAAATTGGCTATGGTCGTGGCGATTTTTTGCTTGATCGGGCGCGCCAACACCCAGAATGTTTGTTCATCGGCTATGAAACCAAAACCAAAGCGACGCGTCTCTGTCTGGAACGCATTGCACGCTTTCAACTTGAAAATTTATGGCTCAGCGATGACGACTGTCGCTTTAATCTGCCCCGTCTCATTCCCGATGGTCGGGTTGAGATGATGCATATCCTTTTTCCTGACCCCTGGTGGAAACCGCAACATAAAGTGAAGCGGCTCTTTTCGCCCCCCTTTGTCGATCTGCTGGCAACCAAGCTACGCCCCGGTGGCTTGCTCCACTTTAAAAGTGATGTGGAAGAATATGGCAAAATGGTCTGCGCGCTCATCGAAGCCAGCGCCGACTTCACCGCGCATAATGAGGCATTGGCCGCACGTATTGGTACCCATGTCCCCACCCATCGTGAGCATTGGTGTCAACAACATGGACGGCCCGTCTTCGCCTACTACTTTGCGAGGCGCTGAGTAGAGCTTATTTCGCTTTAATTGCACCAACGAGAGATCACCGCGAATCATAGGGATAAGTGAATTCACTTATCCCTATGATTCACGGTGATATTTTACACCAAAAGGATCACACATGGCAACGCCTGTTTTAACTGTTTTGACTGAAGATCGTCACGCGTGGTTTGCCGGGCGCACGCGCGCGATCCAAAAATATCTCGATGCCGAGCTTGGCCCGCACGAGGCCGGTAGCCAGCGCAAAATTTTGGACATTGGCAGTGGGGCCGGCAACATGGCCCACCACCTCGCCCACTATGGCACCGTAATTGGGCTTGATTTCAACGCGCGCCCATTGGCTGTCGCTGGGCAACGCGGGTTAGACGCGATCCAAGGGTCAGGTGATCGTCTGCCCTTTCTCGACGGCATGTTCGATCTGGTGGCGCTGCTCGATACGATTGAACACATTCCCGATGAATTTGGGGTCTTGGCCGAGTGTCACCGCGTCCTGAAGCCAGGAGGCAAGTTGCTGATCACCGTGCCGGCCTTTATGTGGCTGTGGAGCTACAACGATGAGATCAACGCCCACCAGCGGCGCTACACCGCGCCGGAGTTGCGTCACAAACTGGCAAGAGTTGGTTTTCAGACCGGGCGGCTCAGTTATAATAACTTTTTTCTTTTTCCAGTGGTGGCGGGGTTACGTCTCTTGCGTCCCTATCGACCAGAGCTAGAAAGCCCGCATCTGACCAATGATGAAGCTGTCTATCAGGTGGAGATGGAGGCGATCCCGGAACCGCTCAACACCCTGTTGCATGGCGTCGGTTGGCTGGAAGCGGAGTTATTGGAACGGGTGTCACTGCCGGTGGGGGTCAGTGTGCTGTGTGTGGCGGAGAAATTGATTGTAGGTAATGGAAAGTAAAAATAGTACGAATCGAACGCGGATTAAACAGATTTGGCGAATTTTCGCCAAATCTGTTTAATCCGCGTTCCATAAGTCTGTGATTTATGCATCAGACTACCCGCGCGGCCGCGCTAGCGAAACGCCTGTAAACAAACCAATGATAAAAGTAATCAGCATCAGAATGATTACATGTTCCATAAGCATGGCTGCCCTCCTCTTATCGTTTCCCAGAAAAGTTTTGTCCCACATCCTTGACGGATGGGACAAAACTTTTCTGGATACCTATCCTTCAATTGCCGGTTGAATTTCTGGTGACCCTACGCTTGAGTCGTCCAGTACGGGAAGCTTGTTTCGCCCCAGACCACTCAAGATTGTTTCTAGCACCGGTAGCGCCTGAGTCACGCGTTTGGCGCGAATGAGCAGATCCCAGAGTGGTTCAAATTTTTTCCAGCCGGCGGCATAGGCAAAATGGCGCGCCTGGGCAGGGAAGCTACTTTTGGTGCTGGCCCCCTGCCAGATGGCAGACCAGCGATAGAAGTCATGATAGGCGCGCCAGTAACCGGCTTCCAATACTTCTGGTGTCATCTGGCTGGGCTGAAAGACAGTGTGGCGCGTGTCATACAGATCCCACTGGCTATGCAACAAGCGCTTCTGCGCCGCCATCCGTGCGTAGAGTGCCGTTCCTGGATAGGGCGTGAGAATGTGAAAGGTGGCGGTTTCAATCCCCTGCTGGATGGCCCAATCGACCGTGCGTATAAAGACTGTTTCATCATCATCATCCATGCCAAAGACAAAGCTGCCGTTGATCATCACCCCCAACGCCTGTAGGCGACGAATGGCCGCGCCATAGTCGCGATTCAGGTTCTGATATTTATGTTGCGCCGCCAAGTTGACTGGATTCAACGTCTCAAAGCCGACAAAGAGACTGCGCAACCCACAATCCACCGCCTTTTCCAACAACCCCGGCTTGAGCACCGATTGCACTGTCCCCGCCGCCTGCCACAGACGACCCATGCCCTTCATGCCGTCAAAGAGCGCCGCCGCAAAACGCGCATTGCCAAAGAGATGGTCATCCAGAAAATAGAGATGACGACCCGGCAAGCGTTCGATCTCGGCCAGCGCCGCGTCGACCGTCTGTGTATAAAACGACTTGCCCCCCTGAAAAAAGGCTTCCTTATAACAGAAATCACAGACATGGGGACAGCCGCGCGAGACGACGATCGAGTTGGGCACCAGATAGAGCCGCCGTTTGATCAGGTCGCGACGGATCGGCGGTAACTGCTCCAGCGTACGCAGGTGTGACTGATAACGCTGCCCAGGCCGCCCTGTCCGAAAATCAGCCAAAAACTGTGGCCAGGTATCTTCGCCAGGACCGAGAAAGATCGTATCAGCGTGAGCCGCCGCTTCCTCCGGCAAAGAAGTAACATGCAGCCCGCCTAGACAAACATGCGCGCCCTGGCGCCGGTAGTGATCAGCCAAGGCGTAGGCGCGATAGGCCGAAGTGATATAGACCTGGATCACAACCAGATCCGGCTCATCATCTAGGGTGAGGGCCTCGACATGTTCATCTTGCAGCTCAACCATATCATCCTCTTCCAGATAGCCGGCCAGGGTAGCCAGGCCCAGAGGCGGGAAAAGCGAATATTTAATCGGACGCCAATAGGGGCCCTTGGCTTCGGTTAGCGCCGGTAGAATCAACTTGACACGCATGGCTATCCTCCTTTTGGGATTTTGGGAGTTTTACAATGACTGCCCAAGAGCATACCTGCTCTGTCAATCGGAATCGACCCTTTGCGTGAGGATAGCCAGGCACTTGAGTGCTTACCTAGTGGAGTATACACAATGGCGAGAAAAGATGCGTAGGTGAGTTAAGTTGAGGTTTGTTCGGTAGCGGTCAATAGCGCGCCAAGCGCCGTAGCATAACCGGCATTCGGCGGCAGGTGAAAGGTTTGCCCATAGAGTGCTCCCACGGCGACTAACATGCGACGGATGCTGACCATGTCGATCAGATGGCCGGTAATTACAATTTGGGTGGTCGGCAACGAGCGGGCTGCGTTGACAGCAATCAGCGCAATCGTCTGCCCGACCAAGGTGACAATGGCGGCGGCCAGATCAGCACGCGCCGGCGTCATTGCCTGACGCGCCAGCCGACCAAAGTTGACCGCGGTCGCTGCTGCCGGCAAGCTGCCAATCGGCCCGGTGATGACATCCGCCAAGCTTAGATCGACGCCATTAGAATTACCGGCCTGGGCGAGATGGTCAATTTCTGTGGGGTCAATCGTATCGATCAGCAGGCGCGCCAAGCCAAGCATAGTTCCGCCGCCCACCGCGGTGCCCGTGACGTGGGTGTAACTGCGGCTCTGCGCCTTGATCATCGCCGTACCCGAACCAGCACTGACAACCAGGAGCGGGTGCGTTTCATCATTCTCCGTAGGTTCAACCACGGCCTGACCACCGCGGCCAATCGCTTCCAATTCGCCCACGCCCCGTACTTCACAATCACCAATACGGGCGGGCAATAGCCGATGCCGACCACCGGTGACCGCCAGCAACAATAGCCGGCTCAGGTCAACATCGCCTTTGTCCAATAGGGCGCGCACCTGTTCCGGATCAGGCTGACCGGTATAGGGTTGTGTCCAGCGCCGCCATTCACCATTGACCTGGGCGACAATGTCCGTGTTGCTGATGCCAAAATCGATGGCAGCTTGGGATGGGTGATTGGTTGTAGCGGTAGTCACGGTATCCTCAATAAGGTTTGATCACAAGATGTGGATCAAGAACACGCACCATATCTTTAACATTATGGGTGTAGACCGGTACTTGTAGGCGCTGACAGATAGAAGCGATCAAGCAGTCATTCACCGCAACGCCAAACTTCAGACGTTTTTCAAGCAGTTGCTCTATTGCCCAGGTTTGATCCGTCTGGGTCAAGTAAACTAATTGAAACCGGCGCAGAATTTTTAGGCTTTCTAATTGTCCTCTACCACCACGTGCGCCATAAATTGTTTCCATCCATGTGATAGGTGTGACACCTAAGGCCGTTACGGACTTGACCCATGTCACAGCATTGTTATCACCTCGGTACAAATGAATTACAACGGTAGTATCAACAATACCGTCAATCATTGTCTTCTAAGCCTCGCTGGATGCGCTCTTGTCGGCGTAAATCTTTTACCCATTCAACCACATCTGGTATCTCCATTGCAGCCCACACACTTGTATCAACTTCGCCAGATTCGATCATAGCCGCAATCTCTGCCCCAGTTTTTGGATCAGGTCGCATCAGTTCGCGCAATTCCGCTTTTGTCCACGGGCGTTCTTCCCATGCAAGTTCATCTTGACCTTCGCCATCATCTTGGACAGAGTGAGAAGCCAATCCGTTGATGCCATTCCTGTGCGCGGTCTCTTCGCTGTGTTCAACAGGCTCAACGCCGTGCGTAGACGCTACACCCATATGCGGCGCTAATTCTTGCCTGAGGCCCGCACCGAGCCACTCGATCAACTGCGCTTTTTCTACCAAAGATAGATCAGAAATAATCAGATCTTTTACCTGCTCTACAGTTCTATTGCTCATGCTAACCTCCTTTGTTATCCGTAAGCGAAGTATAGCGCAAAACCAGCACGCGGTCAATGCCCTTTACAAATTTACAAATTTACAAATTTTCCAGCCTCACCGCCTGTCCACCAGCCACCGCCGAGCGGAACATGGCGTCGATCAATTCTACCGAGCGCGCCGCCACCTCACCGGGCGAGTCATTGACGCCATGCCCCTGGATCAGTTCAATAAAGCGCTGAGGCGGCGTGTCACATTCATAGTCGCCGGCGTTATCTTGGATCACCAGCGATTCATTCATACCGTCATGACGGCGCAATTCTACCCGCTCCCGTTCTACATCCACCAGGAGCACGCCTTCGTCGCCAAAGATGCGGATATCCACTTGAAACTTGGCGCCATCCGGCAGCGTCGCCGCACCAGAAACGGTTCCCAGTGCGCCATTGGTAAAGGTAACCGTGGCGGCGTTATAGAGATCGACCTTGACATTAGGCGCGGTCATGCGACAGGTAACTTCTTGGGCGCGCAGACCCGTCAACCAGAAGAGGAGCGCCGAGGAATGGGTCACTTGGCCATGGGCATAGCCACCCCCTTGCGCCGGGTTCTGCCAGGTGTTGGGATCAGGCTCGGCAATGGTGGGCGTCCATTGGGAAGGCGGCGCGCCCTTGCCACCGATCAAGCTCAGAGTGGGCGAGGCCATGTGACAGAGCACATACTCAATCTTGCCGACCGCCCCCACGGCCATCAGGTATTTGGCATGTTGCAGAAAAGGTTTGTAATGCCAGCCATAGG
>Ga0163153_10006970_pt1 | contig 12408 bp, 4 predicted proteins | sample OliLakLV19MP6IB1_FD_148629 | JGI IMG/M metagenome (GOLD analysis project Ga0163153, IMG submission 148629) | Freshwater microbial mat bacterial communities from Lake Vanda, McMurdo Dry Valleys, Antarctica - Oligotrophic Lake LV.19.MP6.IB-1 | ecosystem: Environmental > Aquatic > Freshwater > Lake... | reverse complement strand
ATCAGCAACCCAAGATCCACTTTAGCTCGCCGCGCACCGAGTTGCGTCATCTCTATCAAAACCGCCAACGCCGTTTAGCCATGCCCCTGCCGAATCAGCATTCGGATTTTATTGACCCTTTCACTTTTATCGAGTTTATCCAAGCCGCCCAAGCCGCCGCTCTCCGCCCCTTTGACATCATGTTGGAAGCCAAAGCTAAAGAGTTGGCGCTCTTGCGTCTGCGCGAGCAGATCGGCAACTTTGCGCCTGGCTTAATGGACTTCGTCACTTAGCGAACATGATAAAAGTAGCATTTAAAGGAGAAGATTAAGATTTTCCTGGTCTTGTTCGTTTAACAACCCAGTAGTAGCTGGTATTGAGGGGTAGGGGAGAGCAACTAGCTGGCAAGGTTAAAGGCTGATAAAGTATGACTTTGTGAGTTGGTTACCGAACCAACATCAGAAGTTTTGGTAGCACCACAGAATAGCGTGGAGTAAAGGATTTGGTAGTGGTTGAATAGCGACTGGTCGTAGGTGCAGGCTTGTCGCTGAACATTTTTCAATTTACTCGGATGGGCGGCTACAAGCACGCACCTCCTTGCTCTGTCACCAGTCGCTATTCAACCACTACCAAGGATTTTAGCCCCAAAACGGCGAATTTTAGTCGCCTTATGTTAAACAATTCCCCTATATTGTGTATCTAAAAAACAATACTACTATATGTGCATCACCCATTTGGGGTATCAAGGTTCAAAACTAACTCCACGCTATTCTGTGGTGCTACCCCATGGAGAGCATGCCATCGGCGACATGAAACGCTACAATATTCTGGTGCATTGCTTCCGTAATCGACGCAGCAACTTTCACGACGATGTCATTGCCATCTGTGCCGCTCTTTGGAACTTTTCGCTCATTTATTAAGGAGAAACTCTACTATTTATAACAGAACTGTGACTTTGAAGGATTTAAAACATGTTCTTGATTCGACTTTGTACAAAAGGCACGTTAACAAGTTAAATGGCGTGTATCCAATTGCACCGCAACGAAATCTGCCTATTGCGCAAAGAATTGGTGATTATTCAGCAGCAAATATACCTTTGCATCGCTCCCCTTAAACATGACGCCCTGTTCAAAGATCTGGGCCTGGGCCACTCCCTCAAATCCATATTCTCGATCAAGCGCCCAGCCGAGTTGACCATTTTCACGGCCAAGATACTTGCGCCATACCCACCCAAAGCCGCGCAGGGGCTCCACCAATCCGCTCGGTGGGGCAAGGCCAATCCCTTCCAGATCGCTGCCATCCCACTTCCATAATGGATTGGTCGTCCACTGTCCTTCGAGCAAATTAGCACCGCTGGCCTTATCCCGATCATAGATGACATAGACTTCGTCGGTATCTTTACGCCAGAACATATGTCCACTCTGAAACAATTCTTCAGCAATGGTCTGAATTGTCGTTCGCCCCGCACGTGGGCAACCGATCAAGGCGCGGTGGCGTTGCCACAAGCTATTGAAGAGGGGATCCGTGCCAACACTACAGTTGTTGCCCAAGGCTGCTGGCGCAACAGTTGGTATTGGCACGGGGGAGGGCACTGCTGCCGGTACCAATGTTGCTGCCTGGCTTGGCTGTACATCAAGCGAATTACCCTCGATGCTCACGTAGTCGGGGTCATTGATGACCCAACCCGAGCGCCCATTGACGCAGCAGACGTTCCACCAGGAACCATCTGGATTACGGCTAATTATCGTTACGTTCTGCCCTGCGTTTAGTTGACCGATCCGTTCATAACTAGTGCCCGGTCCTTCACGCACGTTTAGATCATTGGTAATAATCCGCAGTTGAACAGGGGGTGGTGTCGCAGTGGGTGCGGGCGATGATGATCTGGTTGACGTGGGCAAATTCGCCGGAGTGGGCGTCTGTCCCGCTACAGCTGCGGCTGATTGCGCTGCGCCGTCTACGCTGGGCACGGTGGATCCAGCTGCTGGACAATCGATTAAGCCTTGAAAACTGTCAAGCAGCACATCAGGAATGGGGCTATAGCCGAAAAATTGCCAAGCGCCATCGACAAGCGCAAAATTGAGTAGAACCTTTGCCGTGGCCGCGTCCATGGTTTCCCAACCAAATACATCAGTCCAGTCAATCTGCAACCCTGCAACTAGAATGACAGAGGTGTCGCCGCCATCCAAGCGGTAACCCTCGCAGATCATTTCATTGGCGGTGATCGCATTGAGTAGTGCGCCTAACGCCTGCTTACTCCGCTCAACCGTGAGATTCCCCGGTTCGATGCCATAGGGAGCCGCCCAAATGAGCCGGCCTGCAAACAGCGTCTCCAACACGGGACGATCTCTTTGCGCGGCCGCCGCCATCAGCAACTGGACGACGTTGACGAAATCGCCATTCAGCCCGATGGCATTATTCACAACAGGAGCTGGCAGCGCGTCCGCAACGGGTACATAGGCCGTGCCATCAAAGCGATAGAGTTTCTCTCCATCAGCGCTTTCTATCCGATTGCCAGATTCCGTAGGACGTGTCCCTGTGCTACGTAGGCGAATATCGTTAAATTTGGGATTAGGGCCGGAGACAAATTCAATCTCAGCGGTCCAGTCGTAGCATTCTGCCTCAACTTCTTCACAAAATGCCGTATTGGACATTGCTGTTGCGCCGCGGAAGATGAACTCAATCGTATCACCGATCGGATACATCAGCGCTTCGCCATCAGAGAAAAAACTCATCGCGCCACCGCCAAAGTAGGTACTGAAGAGCATGCCGTAGTTACCGTCGCCGATCTCAGTCAGCACACCACTATAGATCTCACCCCACATACCAAACTGACCCATGTCGGGCGATACTGCCTCCATCTGCCACCCATCCCCGACCTTGGCAAAGACCGCAGCACCGACATTCGGATAGCAGAGACGACAGGAAAAATCATCTTGCGGAGTAATTTGTGTAACCACAAAGAGCTTATCTACGCCATTTTGTACATAGGGATCTTTGCGTACCACTTTTATCGAAAGACTCGCATAGGTTGCGTCTGTGCCGTACATCGCCGCCAGCAGTTGCTCATCGGTTGTATCAAGCACCGTTGGCCTGTCTGTGGTTGCAGGCGCTGTAGCTGAAGGCCCAAAGTTCTCTACTGTTAGACCTGCCGTATTGCCCACCCAAACGGGTGATGCGTTGCGGCGACCATTGTCGGTAATCCAAATTAACTGGTTGGTGCGCAAATTGTAAACAGCTATCTGCTCTGTAGCGTTATTGAGTTGTGAAAAAGCGATTTGATTGCTATCGGGAGACCAACTCGGACCATACTCAGTCAATCCCTGCGTTTGCGTAAGATTGCGTGGATTAGTACCGTCAGGACGAATGATCCAGATATCTTGGTCACCAGTTGGCCCGGCTTCATATGCAATCCAATTGCCATCAGGAGACCAATCTACGTCGCGTGCATCTCCTAATAATTTAGTTTGCGCTGAACCATCAGCGTTCATTATCCATAGTTCGTAGTGTTGTGTGAAAGCAATTCTATTTCCATCAGGTGACCAACTAGCAAATGTAATCCATTCTTCCGGATCGACAAATAACTCTGTGATATTTCTCGTAACCAGATCTAGGCTTGCTATAATAGCCTCATAGAGAGGGTAAGATATGCCGCCGACATTCTGACTACCAGTTTGTCGCCGAAAGGTAATCAGAAGATTGCGACCATTCGGCGACCACTCGTGAACCCTGTAAATGTCCTCTAATGCTGTTTTTGCTGAAAGACCGGTTGAAAGATCGAAAATTTCGACACCTTGCTCAACTAGTGTATTGCCACTGTCATAGATGCTGTAACGTTTTGCAATTCTGATTCCGTCGGGACTGACGGCGAAGTCATCTTGGTGAAAGGCTGCGTTAATTGGTTGAATGACAGGCTCCTGATTGGAACCATCAGAATTCATTCTGTATAAGCTGTGGTCAATGAAATCAATTACGTTTTCGAGCGTGCCAGGGTCTGCCGTTGCCTCATAGTTACGCGAGGAAAAGAAGAGAATCTGATTCGATAGCGGTGCGTTACTCAGGATTAGCGACGAACCGGGTGCTCCACCAGGCGAACTAGAAGTCGTCCTCGGATCGGTACCACCCGGCGGTCTATTCTCGTTAATCCATGCCAACCCCCGCTCATCATCGGTCAACCACAAAATCGCTCGTGAACCTAGCACTGCCAGACCTTGATTGGGTTGATTGATGGCCACCGGCTGATTGTTAACCAGCACAATCGTGACCCACTCCCCTTCTTGCAGGATGACCGTTTGCCCAGGGATCGAAACCTCGACCGAGCCTTCCACATTGGTTACCGTCATCAGCGATGTTTCGCCATCAGGCTCTGTCCATGGGTTGTTACAGTCGCCCCCCAAAAACTCGAGCGTAATCCGGTCAACCCGTGCGTCAGCGGTTAGACTCCGTACCATCGTCTCAAATCCTGTCCCTCCAGGCTGAAGACCTGGGTAACAGAAGGTATATTGATCCGGCAAGGTCAGCACTTGCCGACCATAGGCAAAAAGGTTATTGGTCGCGTTAAAATCCGTTGCGCCCGCTTCTACGGTCCCGCCGCCATAGAGCGTCACGCGGTACAACCCCGGCTCAATATAGGTATCGCGATCTTCGCGGCAGAAAGGCCCCCAAACCAGCCGGGTGTTCAGTGCGCAATTGGCAAAATTGCAATCTGAATCAAAGCCGCTACAGAGATCAGCAGTGGGATTCCGTTCACCAAAGCGTCGCCGAATGCGTGGATCCTGATCAAATAGTACGACTCCGTCCATCGTAATAAATGCGGTGCTGTGTAATCGGATCGTTACACCATTGACCACTACTTGTCCCGTTTCGCCCGTTTTCGTCTGGACCAACATGCCTGACGGCGTTCGTTCACACAGCAACTGCCCACCCGTTTTATGCATAGTATAAACCTGACCATCAGTGGGTGAAACGCTCGTATCCCCAAAGACAATAATCTTCACCGGGTCATCTGGTGTTTCCACATACATGATTGCGGCACCGGTTGGCTCTCGCGAAATCAGACTGCGAATGTCGACAATCTTTACCCGTTCATTGCGATTATCAAACTGAAGTCCAGCTCCGCGTAGCGTCGCCACCAGGTTATCACTTGCATAGCAGGCATTATCTTGTTCAATCTGCTGACAAGTATCATGATCGATCCCGTCGGCCAACGCATTTAATACAATTTGGCAGCTATTGTCATCCTGAGCATACGCGTTTATCTTGAACACGAAGATGATGATTATGCTCAAAACTAGCGCCAATGCGATGAGAAGAGCATTTAAACGGTGCATCTTTGGGGATCTCCTTACGAGTCAGTCGTCAATTAGGCACTATCTCTAGCAAATCCTCTAGCGTCGGCCAAATCTTCCAAACTTGTACATTACCCTTTGCATCAGCCGTCAACACATGCGACTCGTCCGGGCTATAAGACGCCTGCTGAATCGACTGACGAGTTCTCAATTCAATTATCTGCGTCATTGACAGTTCAGTCTCATCCCAGTGCCAGATCCGTGCTGCGCCGCCACTATCCCAGGTCAGTAAACGCGAACCATCTTGATTCCACTGCATGCCACGCAACGTATCCGCTATTTGTGCCAAAATTAACTCAGTGCCATCGCTTAAGTTCAAACCATATAATGCACTGTCGATGGCAAACATGGCATATGTTTTAGCTGGATTAGGCACAGGTGGGAGGGGATCGAAGCCATCTTCATGCCATATGGAAGGCCAGATAGGTTCACCATTCTTTACATCAATCAACGAGATTATACCAGCATGCCTTGTCAGCATTAATAGCTCCGTCCCACCCTCCAACCAAACAAAATCGCTCAAGGGATCAGATTGTTCACTGGGCAAGGAAAAAAGCCGTTCATTCGAGCCGAGCTCAAACATCTCCAACAGCCCATCAGCGTATGCAACAACCAGGCGACCATTATCCACACTTGCTTCCCATACCGCACTGGCAGCATCTGTGAGAATTATTTGATGCGTGCGTTCACCGGCAGAAACCGTCACGACGTCGATCTGGTTCGATGGCGCAACCATGATCAGGCGGTTTCCAGACCAAAATGCACCCTCTATGGTTTGCGCAAAGGTATCCAACCGCGTCCATCCCCCTGACACGTTGTGCCACAGTTCACCAGCACCTTGAGAGGTAAAGACAAATCCATATTCCCCAGACCTATTCACGATCGCCTTACGCCCCTCATTATCATTGCCGACATTGTTATCATTGCCAGTTAATGCGCTAAGCCTACCTTCTAAGCGCCACGTCCATATGTCGCCACTGCCAGTTGTCACAACAATGTGATCGTTGTCAAACCACACGACATCCTCAATTTGCTCTTCCATTTGTAGATAGGTACGCATCAACGTAGTGCAGCGCCATGATTCTTCAAACGCATCACCCAAGTCACAGATGGGGAAGCCATGCTCATCAAGGACTTGCCACACGCGTAAAGTCTCATCTTGACTGTAGCTCACAAGGTGCTGACCATCCGGCTCCCAGGCGACTCGCTCAATCCGCTCATCGTGACCGGCTAGGCGTGTCACCAGGACACCACGCTGCCAGTCCCAGATGTGAATTGTCCTATCTGCACCGACAGACGCTAGATACTTGTCATGCCAGGCCACGTCAAGAATCCCTTGTCCACCATGACCACGTAGCGTCGTTGGGGTTGCGTTCACCTCATTAAGCGGCCAAATATCAATCGATCCATTTGTGCGATATGCTGCCAACCATGCATTATCTGGCGATAGTTGAACATCCTGGAAGCGACCATCATTGCGTCGATTCTCATAGACGCCAAGTAGCTTTCCCGTGAATGACCAACGCCGAACCGGCCCGTCGAATCCCCAGATCAATAACTCGGTTGAACTGATGAAACGCGTGGCTTTAATTTCTTCATTCGGGCTATCAAGCACCGCAATGGACTCATTGCTGATCACTGTTTGAACAACTACCTGATTAGCTGTAGCAATCGCCAACAACCGTCCATCTTCAGACCAGCTCACACCATTGACAAATACCGAAAATGCCGGCAGCGCAAGGAACTCATCTGACGCCAACAACCACACCCAGACTTGTGTATCTGAACAAAAGGCAATCATGTCACTGCGGGGACTCCACACCTTACACGAAATGAAGCCTAGTTCATCCATAGTCCGCATTTTAAAGAGCTTCCCATTTCGCCAAATGCGTGCGCTATTCGTGCTAAGCGATAACAGATCACCATTGTTGGCCCAAGCCACATAATCGACCGCTTCATCGAATAAGAGAGTTGGCGAAATCGGGGCAGTCGCTGCCGTCAATATACGCTCAAAAGCGCTGGTCTTGAGCATTGCTCCAGTCATATGGCGCCCAAATAATGTTAGAGATTCCCCGCCTACTGCAATAGACTCCGCACTGAAAGCTACTTGTTCTGCGCTCGTGGCCTGTACGACGATCGTTTGTTGTAGTTGGTTGCGTTGGATCGCTTGTGTCAGGGCGTTTTCTGCTTCAGGTACATAAGGGCGATCTTGTCCCGCATATGGTAACCCACTCCGACTCAGCTCTATGCTGTGGCGTGGGTTGGCTGGAATCTCCTGCAGTGCGATGTTGGCAAGTCGACGCGACTCGGCTATCAGCCGATTCTTGCGTTCTCCATCGGCAATCCTATCTAGCTGCCATACAGCGAGCGTTGCCACAACAAATATAAGGATGAGCAGCACGGTTCGGCGGGCAAACTTGGCTTTTTGTCGTATGCTTTCCTGGATAAATGCTAGTTCATAGGTATTTAACCAAGTAGGACGGCTAGATACTTGCGTCGTTGGAAAAAATGTTCGCCGCAGTACGCGCCACACACTAGGTTTTCGTCCCTTTGCATAGTCTTGAGGTGCCAGTAACTCATGGACTTGGGCAAGACGGGGATCACTGCTCCATAGAAGACCTTTCTTGCCACTGCCTTTAGTATGCAGCCATACATTGGCAGCTTGGGTTAAATTACGGTGAAGCAAGATCGTTTCATCTTCCTCCCGCATCCATTCAATCAGCTTATCCCAGGAGTTAATTAGTGCTTCATGGGCTGGTTCAACAAATGACTCATTGGTCTCTTGCGCACTTTCTATAGCGAGCAGCCGGGCATTAACCAGCTGGTCAAGCACTAGTTGAACGCGCCGATTTTCTTGGACAGATGGATAGGACAACTCCCCGCGTGGCACACGACGGCGCGCCTTTTCACCGCTTTCAATTGTCACCATGCGGATCAAAAGGTGACGCATCGTCAGCTGGTGTGCATTGTCTAGTCCATCATAAATCTCGTTTGCTCGGCGGCTCATGATCCCGATGACGCCGCCTATTTTGTCATAATCTTCACCCGTGAGTGCTCGGTTCCGCTTCTTCCCATTCAGATAGCGAAGATACAGTTCACTCAAGGTAAAAGACAACAGCGGTAGTGCATGGCGTTCGTGTGCTACCTCCTTGACGATTTCATCAACAAGCGCAGGGGGATCAAAATAGAGAACGCGCTCAGCGGCGGGTCGTTCAATTACCTCCTTCAGCTCCTCTAGACTCATCGGGGCAACAATGAAGCGTCCATCTTTCCAATATTCTTGTAAGACTGTGTTGCGAATATGTGGCTCAAAATCATTACGTAGCGTCAGGACTATATGAATGCGTCCAGCAAATTCGGTCAGTAATAAGCAAAGTCGTTCAATAAATTGCGCTCGTTCATCAGCCTGGCATTGGGTGACAAGCTCTTCAACTTGATCAACTACAATCAAAAACCGGTCAGCCAACTTATACTCGGGACTCGATGCAACGATCTGCGCAATTTCTTGTATCCACTTCTGCTGAGTAAAGCTATTTCTATTCTTCTCCGCTGGTCCAGAGCAGTCCAATCCATCAACCGGGAAAATATCATCAAGTCTACGCAGTGCTTCTGTACCTGGTCGAAACACGCCGAGAACCTTCCATGAGTGGCTAGACGCTCGCCTTAACCGCGGCAGCAATCCCGCCTTAACCAAGCTGGACTTTCCTGTGCCAGATGCGCCAAGCACAATGGTCAACGGCTGCACACAAACCGTTGATAACAGTTCGTCGCTCTGCTTATGGCGGCCAAAGAATAGCTGTGCATCTTCCTCATTATAGCTATTGAGTCCGCAATAAGGATTGCTCTTTGGTCCAAGCACTGGAGCGGGGGGAAGATCCAGTGGATATAGCTTAAAGACAAACTCACCCTTATTGTGCTTTCTCAGCTGCCAAAGTTCAGGCGTTTGTCGTCGCCGCACAATTGTGTTGAAATCAACTATCAATCGTCTCCCTCAAGTACAGTTGAAGCTCTGTCGCAGTGATAAGCCCATCGCCGCTGCCTCTTGGTATCAGATCTGCTTTTCCTGCCAGCCCATCAAATAGCGCTTGTGCAAACGGTGAATGCTTAGCCAACTCGCCCCGTTCTCCAAGACGATCCCCCCCCAAATTGTCTAAAGCCCTCTGATCATATGATGCCGATGTAATCACCTGCCAAGCAGGATCTTGTATATAGCGCAGATATTTTTCGTGATAAATTACATCTGGCAAGGGTTCGGAATCTCTGGTAATCGACCACCGAAACGCGCCAGCAAAACAGCAGTCTAGAATTCCCAATAAATGTCGGCACCCAAGCTGCGACAACCACTGATGTAATTCGAGCATTGGCAAATATGTATTGCTTCGGCCCTGCACAGCATCTTGCAACAGCAAAAAGCCTTCCGGCTCTTGGTAGTCGTCATCCAGCTTTGTCGCAATCCCGTGTCCAGCAAAGTAAAAGAGGAATCGATCATTCTCACCTATGCGCCCCGGCAGGTGCTCACAGAGTTCCGTTTTCAAGCGCGCATAGGTTACAGTCTCAGTTAGTAAAGAGACCTCATACCTGTGTTCTTTAGACAAAATCTCAGCCAACCGACTTGCATCGTTGACCGCAGTCGAAAGGGAGCGAATACCAGCAGGGTAATCATTGATGCCAATGATTAATGCGTGACTCTGCTTGAATTCTCCACTCTCTTCTTCATCTGCCCAATTGAAAATTGGCCTGCTCTCAACCATCGCCAAACTGTCCACCAATGTTTTATTTATCGAGACTTCTCAATCTGAATCTCTAGTTCATCTGCAACAATGCGTCCTATTTGCGGATCTCCCAGCAGAGCTCCATCAAGAGTAATGCCTTTGCCTTTTATGATAATTTTCACAGTTTCTGCTTTGGGTTTAAATTGCGATACGATTAGGTTAGCAATCCAATCTGAAATCAAATTCGATGGTACGCCTGTCGCCACACTAATCAGGAAGCCAAACAGAGCAGTTTAAGACTGATCATTTCTTACAGCCTTCGTTGTCGCCGGCATAGTGCGTATTTCATAGGGTATACCCATTGGTGACAGGTTAAGGTATTGCAACAAAAGTCAAATGGGAAAAGGCGCAAGATCCAGTTTGGGAATTTTCTTGCGCTGCGCCTTAACCACGCCCAAGTCTCGGTTTTCGTGAGCCGCGAAAAAGGCAACGGGATCAGTGGCGTGTCCGCGATGAAAGGCTTGCACAAAATGGTAAAGGCCGCGAAAGACCATTTCCAGCGAAACGCTATCGAAAGGCAGGGACATTTCATCCGCGATGTCATCGCCTAAATCAACGAGCACGGCATAAAAGAGCCAAGTGGCCCAAATTTGCAGTTGGATGCCATTGAGCGAACCAGTCCAAAGATAGGCGAGGTTGAGCAAGCGTTTGGCGGTATGAAAGGCATCCTCAATGCGCCAGCGGCGACGATAGAGATCAGCAACGACGAAAGGCGGTAAGACGGCTGGGTCTAAAACCGAAGTGACATAGCGATACCAGGTTTGCCCAAAGCGGACCTCGACGATCCGGACTTTGAGAATCGGTGCGCCATTTTGACCTGTACCGAGCCAGACAATCAGATCGCGTACCGCATCGGTCGTCGTCAGCCGCTGGATTACCCGCAGCTTGGCATTGCTTTTGAGCCGGGTGATGAAATGCGCCCCCTTGGCCATCACCTGCGCAAAGAAAGTGAAGTCATAGAAGCCGCGGTCGAGCAGCAAGAGCGTTTTCTCACCGCTCAACGCCAGCACATTCGGCAAAAAATTGGTATCAAAGGCTTGGGCGGCTTCGCTAAACCAAAGTTCAACCGGTAACTGGCGGACTAAATCGATCACGAGGCACATTTTGCCGGCGAGCGTTCCCGTCGGACGGTCTTCAAGCGACCCGATTTTCCGAAAAAGTGCCTCTAACGTCGAGCCATCCACGGCCCAGATCTGGCTGAATTGCCCCCTGGCGACCTGGATCGCGGCCGGTACCGGGCGCTTTTGCCGTTGCTCCCATCTTGCCATCAGGTGCGGCAGCAGTTCCTTGTAGACGCGCTCGAACAAGGCTGACGGAAACACCAGCAAGCGCTCGCTCAACGATTGCTGGCTCACTTGGACCGCCTGACACCACAGCAGGTCTTCGCGATTTAACATTCTGGTCAATTCGCGCACCGATGGCACTTGGCGCCACAATATCGTCAATATGGCGGCGATCATCAGCGGTAATGTGAGAATGCGATCGCGCATCCCTAACGCTCTATAATAGGTCAGTTGGCTGAACACCGCTGGTTTCACCAACTCGTTGAGTCGTTTCTCGATCGCTTCGTTACTGGCTGACGGCTGATTCCGTTGTCTTACATGGTCGGGATTCTTTTTCTTTTTGTTCATTCCTTTACTTTATCGGCTTCTTTCTCATTTTGACAAATCCAGATTATGCTTAACCTGTCACCTATGGACACGACAGCACATGAAGTAAAGCAATTGGCTAAAGCTGACGAAGCTACAGTTCGTCTTTCATCACCCTTCTGGAATATGGATTGGGGTTTGAATCAGTCGCAACAAAAGATCTATCTTCCTTTTATCAACAAGTAGCTATAGGCTAATCAATGCTATACCTGCTTACATCACAATGCAATCAGGCGTACTTGAGGAGATGGAGCAAACTGCTTAACATTACCTTATGCATCGATCGATCCATCTATAGATGTATAAGAGCCTGAATTATTAAACAGGCTCTTGCCTAGTCCGCTCCCTCTGGTAGCCAGGAAAGTGCTATAGCGCGCTATACAGGCTGCTAGAGAGAGCGGGTCGGGTAATTATTAAACAGGCTCTAAGGGAATCAATCGCGTCTGACTGTGGAGCGCCACTAGCAATACCGGCATCTATGATGCTTGCGTTGTAGGCAATGCCTCTATAAGGGTCACTATTACAGGCAATGATATTGCTAACTTTGGTAGCGTGATCAACCACTGGTAACGAAGCATTTTTTGTTGCAACAATATTCAGACAAGGGGAATTGATTCTATTACTGTCAAGCACGGCTACTTTCACACCGTTGCCAGTAAATCC
>Ga0163153_10006968_pt1 | contig 12412 bp, 17 predicted proteins | sample OliLakLV19MP6IB1_FD_148629 | JGI IMG/M metagenome (GOLD analysis project Ga0163153, IMG submission 148629) | Freshwater microbial mat bacterial communities from Lake Vanda, McMurdo Dry Valleys, Antarctica - Oligotrophic Lake LV.19.MP6.IB-1 | ecosystem: Environmental > Aquatic > Freshwater >... | reverse complement strand
GGATTAAAGAAGTTTTTTTAAAAAGATATTACCCGGATATAATTTAAATAAAAATAAAAGAATTAGAAATCGCAAATATTTTTAACCTCACAAAACACCTTTTTAAAAAATTTTCTTTAATCCCTATTGTTATCAGCAGTTATACTTTCACTCAACCCGGTTTCAGAAAGTGATCACATTATTTTAAAAAGCACCCGCATTTCTATTCAGTTTCCATTTCCTAAAGCTTAAAACGCACTTTAATAGAAATTGCTGATAACGTTTTGCAGCTACAAGAAGTTGGCGATTTCGAAACACAAAACTGCCTGCCCGTCCGCAACGAAGTGAAGGCGGGTCTGCCACCACAAAACTTGATACGAAGTATCCCGATAGCTATCGGGACTTCATTTAACCACTGAATCGCCAATTTCTTGTAGGTGCTGTTGTGCGTTCGGCTTTCTTGTCTACACATTCTTATGAAGTTCAATTTCAGGCATTTCGTCCCAAGTTTTACCTTCCAAAAGTCGTCCTGTTTTCTTTTTGTTTGTTCCGCCCCATTGTTTGAAGAAAAATGCTACATCAGCTTCTAAACATTGACTTTTTATGCCGGTTACCCATTCTTCTTTCATTGGTCGTGGCTTCCTTCCACTTTCCCCGCCAACAATTACCCAATCTATTCCTGTCAAATTCATATTTGGAATTGCTCCAATCAATGGCTCACAAGAAAGGAATTTAACTCTTGCTCCTGTCTCACGTAATAGGTCAATTCGTTTTGTAACTTTACTATTCTCTACAGAAACACCCATCCATATATTATGTGTCCAATCTAACCAACCTTCACTGTCATAATATCTTAAAACATCCGCTCTCTTTGTCAACACTTGAAAAACGTGTTGCGGATTGTCTTTCATTACTTTAAAAACCTTTTTAATAAATTCAATCGGAACATCTTTGTGAAACAGGTCACTCATAGAGTTAACAAAAACGACCTTAGGCTTTTTCCAAGTGTAAGGTGTTTCTAATTCGACCTCGTGAATGGTTATGTCAAAATTGTTTTTATATTTCTCAACACCCATTGCCTGTAAACGCTTTGACATAACTTCTGCATAGCAGAACTTACATCCTGTTGAAATCTTGTCGCAACCCGTTGTTGGATTCCACGTCATTTCTGTCCATTCAATGCTTGATTGTGCCATTTTCTATTTCATTATTTGGTAAGTGATTATTTTGTCATTACGGAAAACGTTTTCATAAGTCAAATATGGTGTTTGTGTCTCATAATTTAGTTTCCCTTCTTTTTTGAGCCTTTTTAACACAACTTCTGCGTGTTTTGAAATATGACCACATTGATAGGTATAAATCAAAACAGCTTTATTTGTAACAGAACTTTTCTCTAATAATTTACTTTCAAGATCTGATTGAAATTTTTCAATTTTTGTCATTGGTTTACCTTCAAATAGGGTCAACTGATTTTTCTTGTTGTCATCATCTATATCAAAGTCCGCTTCTCCATTTAATTCATTTCTTTTCCAAGCTATTGTTAGAAATTTATGAACAGCTGCATAGCTCTTTGCACCAAATACAATTCCATAAATGTTAGTATTTTTTTTAATCGAGAAGGGAAATAATTTTAATTCAGTTGTTTCAGGAAGCCTTGACTTCATTTTATTCAAGACCAATCTGTGCATATTCCTATATTCTTCTGCTTCCAACTCCGAAATATCAATTTCAAGTGCTTTTCTAAATTCTTCTGTTTTGCCGTAACGCTTAAAAAAAGAAGAAGAAACGAAATAAAGGAAGTCCGTAGTTTTAAGTTTTTCAAGTAGATTGATATACTCTTGTGAAATGAATTTAACTCCGTTTTGGTCTAAATAAACAAGCGAAGGGTATTTGCTAATTATGGGAGTTAGTCTAAAGAATAAATCTTCTGCATTCTCATTGTAAAAATTAATGGTTAAAAAGTATTTGAACTTTGGATTTTGTTTTATGTATATATCGCAATTCTCTTTTAGTAGTTCAAATTTTTTTTTTTTTTTTTTTGTTGGTTCAAATTCATTTAAATGCAAAACAATTTTGGTCTTTTTTGACATTATGTTGCAATAGTGTTCATTTATCTTATCCAATATTCTTATCGGACTTCCTGGAACATTTTCAGAATCATAACCTGGCCCTGAGAAAAAGTCAAACATGTGAATTTCCGTCACGTGTGGTTGCATAACAAAAGTTGGTATCCAAGCCTGAGCATAATCTTCAAAGATTTCAAGCTTGGTTATTGTCCCTTTGTCGAAAGGCTCTAAGTGTATGTTTTTTGAACCCATTTTGTTTTACTTTTTTGTCTCGGTTTCGGTTTCTAAGCTGACGCACAACGTTTAAACATACGCAATGAACCCTTAAATTTATATGTATACCCGACACTCTCACTGCGGATACCCGCTTGTCTGACTTGCGTATATTTATAATGACTTATCAAGCTGTGATTGTATTTTCTTAATCATTGATTTTTAAAACAACCATCTCTCCAACCCCCATGCCTCCGGCATAAGCCGCACATATTATGCATCTGTGTTTTAGATTTTTCGCTGCATTTATTATTTTCATAATCTCTTCTTCTGAATATACTTCCGGTAACTGAAACGGCTTCTTTGCACGGGGAATATCATAAACTTCCTTCGGACGATTCAGAACCTTCTCATAAAAAAATTTTATTGCATTGATTGTCCCGTTTTGTTCGGAAGCACTCCAGTTCTTTTTGTTTCTTACATAAAGAAGATATTTAATTACATTTTCCTTGCTTATTTCAGATGGTCTGTCTCCGGAATAAAAATTTAAAAAAGCCGTAAAATGATTTTTATAATTCTTTATTGTATTAAGCGAATAGTTCTTAAGGCTTAATGTTTCTATGTAAGATTTCAATGCTAACCGGTGCATTAAGGGCGGGACTTTTACCACAAAACTTGTCCCGATAGCTATCGGGATGAAAAACTAAACTTCCATTAACCCGGAAATAAAATCCTGATTAAATTTCTTTGAAGCAAGCCAGGTACAGGAGCAAATTAGAATCTTTAATCCGGGAAGATTTTCATTGATAAAAAAAAGATATATGAATTTAAACCAAGAAAAAATAATGCAGGTAACAAAGCCCACAAACCGTCTTTAACTCTTAGCCTGACTACTACGCCTAAAAACATCAATAAAGCCAGACCTCCTGAGGATATCAGTAAAATATAGTTAAACATTAAACCGACCATTAGACCTAAAGCTCCCAAAATCTCTAAAAGTATAGTAAGCATTCCTAATCTACTCAGTCCAAAGCGTATAAATTCACTTTTCATTTTTGGAGATGTAAAATAAGCTATACCGTAAGCTAAAAAAGATATACTCGAAATAAGAACTAAAACTTCCAGTAAACGCATTAAGTAATTAAATTAAGAGATACGGCAGCAATAAAAAGACAAAGTAGCAAAAGAAACAATGAGGGCATACGCTTCTGCCAGGGGTTATTCACTTTGAAGTGAAAATACTGTGCACTTAACATCAGGAATGCCATCAAAAGTGCAGGAATTAAAATAAGCGAAGGATACCAAATACCTGCTACAAGCAATGTTGACAATGCTATTTTAGTTGACCCAACAATCGTGCGCGTCAGATCACTCAGACCATATTGTTTAAATTCTTTCACGATATTATCGAACCGAAATATCCAAACAAAAACAACAGAGACAGCAACAATGAGTTGAGCAATCACAGATAAATTTATCATTTTAGTTTTTTTTAAATTTCCTTACTTCATTTGGCTTTTCAGGTTCTGCCCCGTTATTTTTGAGTGATTTCTGGTCTTCACTTTTTAATTCCTGTCTGATTAACTTCTATATTCAATTAGAATTGTTGGTTCTCCTGTTTGTGTCATAACGCTGTGCCGCTTATGAAGTCTGGTCTTTTACACCAAGCCATGCCCGGTTTTTTTAGTCATGTATTTATTTCTGTGAAAATACTTTTTTCAATTTATAAATATTTAATTTCCGACGTTGCAGGTGTTCCGAAAGTTTGTCATATTTTGTTAAAAACGAGAACGGGAACTTTGGCATTGAAAGAATACTCTGCTGATTTGCTTGATTGAAATAGTTTTTCAAAAAATGTTCTGTTTTGTTGTGTGAACATTATCACCATGGATGGTTTTGATTTTTTGATTGCTGATTCAATATTGGTGATGAGGGTTTCAATATGGTTTGGGTTTTCAAGGTGAAGTTTAATATCATACTTAGAAAACTTTTTTACTGCTGTTTCAATAATTTTGGAATCGGTAATTATTTCTAACGGTGACATAAAATGTAGCAATTCTACTCTTGCTTTTATTGGTTTCGCAAAATCAACTACTTGCTTTAACTCTTTTTCAAGCCGCGTAAGGTCGGAAGCATAGAGGATGTTTGTAATTTTTTTGGAACGATAGGAACTTGGAACGGCAATTACGGGAACATCGGATTGGTTGATGAGGTTGGATGTGTTTGTGCCAAACATTTTTTTGAGTTTTCCTGCACCCCTGGTGCTGATGCAGATGTAGTTGAATTTATTTTGTGCTGCATATTCTCTGATGTTTGCATCTACAAATACAGAATTTATTATTATGCACTTACTGTTTCTTGGGATGATGTTCATACTTTTGTAAACAGCATCAACAAAATTATTGAGTTGGTCTTGTATTTTTTTTGTTTCTACCTTTTTATGTGATTGAAAAGTTGCATCACTCCATGCTGTTGGTTTCACTAAATAGTAGGAATGAAAAAATGTCAATTCATATTTATGTTGTGAGGCTAATTGAATAGCGAAACGCAAACCAGCTTTGGAGTTTGCGGAGAAATCAGTGGTGACAAGGATTTTTTGCATTGTTTGAATTATTTAGTTTTTAAAATTCTTATTGATAAAGTTAATGATAATTATACTTTTTAGCAATAAGTTTACAGTGATTGAATTCAAAACAATTCTTATTTAACTCTGATACTTCGGTTAAGAATAATTTTTTTTTCATCTCCAATTTCTTTTGATCCCATTGATATCGGAATTATACCCTTACAACCAGTTAACTGATCTTTTTAATGAAACCGGTTCGGTGTCAAAATACATTCTATTCAACAAAACCAAAAGTTCTTGTAAAAAAATAATTTGTTTTAGATGTTATTGCATAAGTGATGATAATAGATGAGACGATTTTTTACAAGTATGAAGATGGGGTTTTAAAAATCAGAACTCACTCCCACCCTGATAATGAGATTATCAAAATTCCCATATTGAAAGGTCAGCTCATTGTAAAAATCTTTCATTACATTCAGATTTATGTTGAGATAACGGCTTAAAGAGTATGTTGAATTAAAGTATACAGATGATTTTGTGTTTGTCTTTTTTTCATGATAGTAAGTCGCTCCTAAAGTGTTGTTCCAGTTTTTAATAAATTCATACCCGGCTGACAGATCAAATAAAAATGAATTATGTGAATCAGCAGCGTTACTCCTTGTATAGCCGGCGCTTCCTGAAATTGTTAAAGGGATTTTTAGAAATGTTATGTTATTCGAACCGTTAAAACTGTGTATGCTGTAATCGTTAAAGCCGGAATTTGATTTGCTGGAAATACTTGAGAATACAAGATTCATTGAGTTGGAATAAATTTTCGTATTCTGATTTATACCTGTTGTTAGTGAAAAAACATTTGAAGTATTCCGGAAGGACTGACTGTTGACCGAAGCGTCATTTGAAACAGTATTAGGACGATAGAAAATTTATCTTAAGATTAAATCCCAGTCCGGTAGCGATTGAAGTCGTGGGATTCAGTTGTGCGACATTGTTCTTATCCATTTTATAAAAAACCGTTGCCATAATTTTTTTATCCGCAAATGGCTGAGAGATCTTGAATTTGATGGACTGTATATCCTGTCTTACATTTGGAGCGCCGAGGGATACATAACCCGGACCGACAGATTTGAATGAAACCTCTACATTGGTTCCGATATCTTTTGATTTAAAATCAGAACTCACTTCATACATATAATCAAACTGACTGCTGATCTTCGGATCGAGAAAACTTTCCAGAAATTTCGGAAAGTCATCTGAAACCAGATCAGGAGAGGTTTTGTCACGTGTAAGCATCGAACCGTTCACTTCTGCTTTTATAGAAAACTGATCCTGGAAAAGTTTCAGTGCTGCATCAGTTCCGAATACAATATTATCTTTTGGAGTTACCTCGTTTAGAAGAGTTGTTGCATCAATTGAGTTTTCATTATCCCACGCCTTCATCATGTTGAAATGAAAGTGAGATTTATCCTTACTGCCAAGCCCAAGACTTCCCGCAAGCATTTTTCTGGAAAATGTTGTGCCCGGTATCGCATCAAGATTGTTGATACCGGAAATTGCGAAGTACAAAATTCCCGGATTAAATGAAATATCAGCTCCGGTCATCTTTACTCCGTTGACCGTATTGGCGGTATAGTTCGGATACGTTTCTCCAGTTTTTTTCCTAAATTCAACTAATGTCATTTGCTTTGATTAACAGGCAATGCAACCCCTTCGGGGTTAAAATGCAGCAAACCAATTACCTATAACAATTTCATCCCTTCGGGATTGATAATCAATTACAGTTATCTTAAAACATAAAGTATAAATTAACTTAAAGATCTTACTCCGAAAGTTACCTTCCTTTAAATTCCAGCGTCTTAATGGTATATTGTAATCAATTAGCTGATATTTCGCGAACATGCAGCAAAATTAGAAATTAATAATACCCCAATTTCAACAATCAAACTTTTACAAAAAATTGCAAAAGCATTAAATGTTAAGGTTGATGATTTAATTAAATAATGTATGGCAACAAGTAACCGTAAACAATTACACGAAAGACTTTGGGCGGCAGCAGAGCAATTACGAGCCAATAGCTCACTTAAACTAAATGAAATCTCAGAGCCGATTTTGGGACTGATTTTTCTGAAGTTTGCTGATGTTAAATTTCGACGTGCAAAATGGAAATTGAAAAAGAACGGGAAAAACTTACAGGTAGAAGACCACCGATAACACCCGATAACTACAAACAACGAGGTGTGCCGTTTATTCCTGACGAGGCGGCTTATACTTACCTGATGAACATGCCGGAAGGTAAAAATATCGGCAAAGCTATAAACGACGCAATGAAGTCAATTGAGCAGGATAACCGTGAGTTAGCAGGAATTCTCCCACAGGATTATACAACTCTTTCCACAAAGCCGGCTGAGAACAGTCGAATCCTTTTAACACTACTTAAGAATTTTAACCAAATTCCGGATGATATCGAGGGTGATGCATTCGGAGAAATTTATGAATACTTCCTTGGTGAGTTTGCGCGTGCTGAAGGTCAAAAGGGCGGAGAGTTCTTTACTCCACCATCTATTGTAAAGTTACTAGTAGAAATTGTTGAGCCGTATCACGGGAAAATTTTTGATCCCGCCTGTGGCTCCGGCGGTATGTTTGTGCAGTCAGCTAATTTCGTCGCTCGACATCAGAAAAACAAAAGACCGATAATGGAAGAAGTTGGAATTTATGGTCAGGAAAAAGGAGCTAACAATATGCGAATTGCTAAGATGAATTTAGCCATTCACGGTTTATCAGGAAAAATAGAATTAGCCAATTCATTCTACGAAGACCTCCATAAAAGTATCGGTCAGTTTGATTTTGTTCTTGCTAATCCGCCTTTCAATGTGAAGGGGAAAGACAAAAACGGACAGATGGTAATTGATCCTGCCCGACTACATGGAGATAATCGCTATAACTTCGGGCTGCCGATCACCGGTAAGAAAGAAATCAGCAATGCAAATTATCTTTGGATGCAAATGTTTGGGAGTGCATTGAATGAAAAAGGAAGAGCCGGGTTTGTTATGGCTAATTCTGCAAGTGATGCGGGTAATGCGGAAAAGGAAATTCGTAAAAAGATGGTTGAATCGGTTTTAGTTGACGTTGTCATTTCGGTTGGAACAAATATGTTTATGAACGCGACACTCTCCTGCGCGCTTTGGTTTTTTGATAAAGGAAAATCTGGGAAGGATAGACAAAACAAAATTCTATTTATTAATGCTCAAGATATTTTTTCAGTAATTGACCGCGCTCACAATGAATGGACTCCGGAACAAATACAGGAAATTGCCGGAATCGTACGCCGATTCCGTGAGGAGAAAGGTGAAGGAAAATATGAAGATATCAAAGGCAGATGTAAAGTGGCAACACTTGAGGAAATCCGTTTTAATGATTATTCCCTAAATCCAGGTCGCTATGTGGAGATTATAGAAAATGAAATGGATGATGCTGATTTTGAAATGCGGATGAAAGAATTAATAGATGAGTTTTCTTTGCTAACCAAAGATGCATATAAATTAGAAAATAAGATTGAAACAGATTGGAAAAAGATTTTATGAGTACTTGGGTAAAACAAAAATTAGGGAATGTTGTTGATATTAATTTACGGACTATAAATAAGGACTTTCCACATCATCAAATTGAATATGTTGATATATCTTCAGTTGGTACTGGCAAACTAGAAAGTATTACTCTTCTTAACTTATCAGAAGCTCCTAGCAGAGCTAAGCGACTTGTAGAAAACGGGGACACTATTTTAGCAACTGTTAGACCAAATAGACGGTCATTTTTGTATGTGAAAAATCCACCAAAAAATCGAGTTGTGTCTACGGGGTTCGCTGTATTGACGCCATCAAAAATTGATTCTCGTTTCTTATACTATATTATTTGTCAGCAGGAGTTCACTGATTACTTATCAAAAAATGCGAAAGGTGCAGCTTATCCTGCTATTGATGAAGAAATTATCAATCGTGCTGATGTATTGATTCCGGACCCTACAACTCAAACTCGAATTGGATCTCTTCTTTCTGCATATGATGACTTGATCGAAATTAACGAAAAGCGAATCAAAATTCTGGAAGAGATGGCTGAGCGTTTGTATAACGAATGGTTTGTAAAGTTTAAATTTCCAGGGCACGAAAAAATAAAAATGATTGAAAGCGGAGCTGAATATGAAAAGATACCCGAAGGATGGGAGATTAAAACTGTTGAAAAAGTTTTTAAAATATTAGGAGGAGGTACACCCTCCAGATCTGTGTCTGAATACTGGAGAGGGGAAATAAACTGGTATACTCCAAGCGATATAACAGCAACCAATCAAATGTTCACAGATAGATCATTAGAGCAAATTTCGGAGTTGGGATTAAAAAAGAGTTCAGCAAAATTGTTTCCTCCCTACAGTATAATGATGACAAGCCGAGCAACAATTGGAGCAATATCCATAAATACTTTTTACTCAACAACTAATCAAGGATTTATTGTTTGTATCCCAAATGAAAAATCAACATTGTGTTACTTATATTATTGGCTAAAACAACATGTGCCTTTATTTATAGAACTTGGCTCAGGAGCTACTTTTAAAGAGATTTCTAAAGGGAATTTTAAAAAAATTAAAATATTACTTCCTCGTCCTGATTTGATTAATCAATTTGAAAGCAAATTGAAAATCAGCGGAGATTTAATTCTTCGCTTACAAAGGGAAAATAGAACCCTTGCCAAAATTCGCAATCTTTTGATTCCTCAGTTGGTGTCAGGTAGAAGGGAGTTGAAAATAAAATGAAAATTAAGTCAGTATCAATAAAAAACTTCATGGGTATTGAGGATCAAACTTTTGAATGCGATAATTTAAATTTAATTGTCGGCGATAATGCGACCTGTATAAACAAATCAAGAAATTGGAAGTAATGGAAGTATTCAATAGGATTATACGAGTTATGACAGGTATTCATAGTTGTTCCAAACACTAATTTCGAAAGAATTTTCGGGGAACAGGTATTTCTAATATAGGTCAGAAATCACTTTTAAAGATTCTTTGAAAGCAAATCGGAAATTCTTCCCTCCCACAAATCTTCGGTAAATTTACCTAACGGATTGCTTTTTAGTTCTGAATTGCATACTTTGTAAGGTAAAATAACCTAAAATGTCAGACTTACAATTTAACGAACATTTCAGTAAACTCATCCAACCTCTTATAGATAAGAGCAATGACGCTTTCGGTAAAACCTTAAGGCAGATTTTTGATGACAGGGAGCGAGAACTAAGAATGTCCCGGAATCAACTTGAAAAGTTATTAAACATTGAAAAGAAAACTTTGAATGGCATACTCGATAATACCGCAAAACGAGTTGATGTTCTTAATTTGATAAAGTTAGCTGTGTTCTTAAATCTGAAGACAGATCAGCTAATTGAATTATATCTTAAGGAAATGTCTCCGGAAGCTATAAGAGAAATTGAGGCTACTAGAAAATCAAATTATATGGCATCTAACTTTGATCTGGTGCAGCTGTATAAAATAAAATTTGTTAATAAACGTGATAGTAACTTGGAGGTGGAAGATAAGCTTAAAAAATTCTTCGGATTAAAAAATATTTTTGAGTATTCACATAACTTTCAGTATCCGATTTTCAGCAGGAGCAAAAATAATTCGAATAATAAGATGCGAGATTTCTGGATTAAGTCGGCAATTACTCAGTTTGAATTGATTAACAATTCGAATGATTTTGACAGACAAGTTTTAGTAGAGCTTATCCCAAAGATCAAACCATATTCCATGAATATTCAAAAAGGTTTAATGATTGTTGCGAGAGCTTTATATAACTGCGGCGTCACGGTAATTTTTCAAAAATCACTTCCGAGTGTTCAGGTACGGGGAGCAACAATGATTATTAATGGTAAGCCCTGTATCGTTATAACCGATCTATTTAAAAGATACCCAACACTGTGGTTTGCCCTCATGCATGAGTTGCATCACGTTCTCTATGACCTGGATGAACTAAAAGAGAGAACATATCATTTATCCGGAGAACCGGATTTATTTTTATTGAACGAGGATTTAGCTAATGGGTTTGCTCGGAACTATTTTCTTAATGAAGAGAAGACACAATATATAGAGCCGTTCATCCGGAATGAATTTGTTGTTAAAGAGTATGCAAAGAAAATTCAGATTGATCCGAGTTTTATATATCAATTTATCATGTATGATAAAAATGAATTGTCTATGAGAAATGCTTACAATCAAATTTATAATAAAAAAACATCTGAAGACGTTAAGAATGCACTAAAGAATTTCAACATGAATCCGTGGGAAAAAAACACAATCATGGAAGCTGTTGAAGAATTAAAAAAAACTGTTTATAATCTAAACTAATTTGATAATGGCAAAAAAGACACAAAAGATTCAGAAGCCTGAGATTTCTGATGCTGAGAAAGAGCGATTAGAAATACTACATGCAGCTGACATGGTTAAAGGTGAACAATTGATGATTTCACCGGACGGAACATTTGGTACTGCTCCAGAAATAAAAGACTTGTTACCTGATATGTCAGATAATCCTCCTCATAAACATGAACTCTACTACAGAGGAATTATGAAATTATTGAGAACGCATTTACCAAAAGGCAACAACCAGAAAAAAGCGAGAGAATTTGTGTATGAAGAAAAAAATGTTTTTCTTACACGTGGCTTTAGAAAAAATAGAAGAGGTTACAGATTAGCTGACAGCAGAATGACATACTTGTCCGATGCTAAAGAATTATTGGATGTTATAATCAAGTGGGCTTCTAATAAAGATAACTCATTTAATTTGTATATCACATTAAAAGACTTGAACAACTCGAAGGGCTATAAATAGAATTCAGGTAGTAGGTACTGAATTATTTTTAGTTAAAGGGCTTCAAAGATCATTTTATCAGTCACGAATGCAAATTTTTGGACACCACCAACAACAGCTCCGGATTAGTGTTTCATTAGAACAACTGGAAGATTCAATAAAAGAATGATAAAATTATTATTTATTCCATGAACCCCTTCTCATCAAGCTAATCAAAGATAGTATGGGCTGATTCGAAGTGTCATATCAAAGCATACACCGACGAATAAAATCTAAATTTTCTATACATTCGTGAATTCTTTAACCATTTAACAACTATTATATTTAAACATGTTAGAAAAAGAATTTAAATATTACATAAAAAATCAAGAAGAACTTGTAAAAAAATATAAAGGCAAGTTCTTAGTTATAATAGGCGAAAAAGTTGTAGGTGATTTCATCGATAAAGTAACCGCATATAACGAGAGTGTCAAAAAATATGAACTTGGAACATTTTTAATACAACAATGTCTCCCCGGAAAAGATAATTATACTCAGACCTTTACTTCGAGAGTTATTTATAGTTGTTGATGTTGCTCCATCCACCACCATCAGTAATCACGCCACTTCCAATTTCAAAACTTCAGTATTTGATTTCGGAATTTTCTTTCCGCTTTCCGAAATATCTTCTAAGTGCATATTGCATCTCAATATTTTGAGATTGTAAGTATCAGAAAAGAACATTTTAATTACATTAATGT
>Ga0163153_10006967_pt1 | contig 12413 bp, 10 predicted proteins | sample OliLakLV19MP6IB1_FD_148629 | JGI IMG/M metagenome (GOLD analysis project Ga0163153, IMG submission 148629) | Freshwater microbial mat bacterial communities from Lake Vanda, McMurdo Dry Valleys, Antarctica - Oligotrophic Lake LV.19.MP6.IB-1 | ecosystem: Environmental > Aquatic > Freshwater >... | reverse complement strand
CTACTACTTTTGGTCTTATTTTTCTACTCTTTTTTGTATTCCATATACTTTATAACTTTTTTGGATATTTTGGTTTCTTTTTTTATTTGGTCATTTTGCAAAATGTCCTAATATACTTCTTGCTGATAACACTTTTCGCAGTATACAATTTCAGGCCGACCAGGATCATAGTTTGTAGTGATTTTCTTTTTACATTTTGCACAACTTCTATTCCAAAATTTATAAGGTCCACGACGAGCAATGCGATCTTTATGTCTACAATAAAAACATCTTCTGGGTATGGGAATATTCATTCTACGATAAAAGAGTAATTCCTGTTCTGTGATTTTATAATTACGACTACAATCTATACATTGTAAAATTTCATCAGTTATTGAATTTTCCACATCCTTTATTTGATCTGGTGTGTCTTCTGGTTTTTTAGTTTCCTTGTTTTTAGTTTTTTGTATATCATCTTCCCAGCGTACTTTTATTGCAATTGCTTTTTCTTTAGTAATAGGAAAATTATCCTGAGCTATTGTTTCATTATATGCAAAGGGAGCTAGCTCGGCAGGCATTATAAGTCCATGTAGATTTTTTTCTAACAATTCTTTGAATATAAGTTCTCTCGTTTTCTCATATTCTTCCTTAGTATATTGTTTATTTAAAATGCAATATTTGGCATTACGTAACGAATCACAACCAATACAATCGTGGCAATTTCTTAAAAAACAAGAATACATGACATCGTGACAGTTAGAAGAATTTACTCCGCCGATAATATTAGACGAATACCCTACTCCAACACACTCAAGCAAGCGATCAGAATTAAAACCATATCCTATGGTCCCATAAGAATCTTTCAACTCTTTACTTGAAAAAAGATAACGACTGTCTTCTCCACGCACCACCTCAAAAGAATCTTTAACATTTTTACATTCCGTCAAGTAATCCCCTGTTGAACCTGAAGTTTTTAAATTGTGGCTTGACCTTACCGGAAACTTTTTTTCGAACTCTTTAAACTTCTTTTTTATTTGTTCTATTTTTTTATAACTTCCTAAAATATCTTTTATGGTTTTTTCATATTCTTCCTTAGTTACTTGTTTATTAAATATCTGATATGAAGCATTTCTAAGATTTACACAACCAAGACAATTCATACAGTTTCTTATGTTTGTCACAAAGAGACAGTTGACTGATTCACTTACATTTTTCCCATAATAAATATTTGAAGATTTATGACAATCTACACACTCATAGATTTTTTCAACTTTAGTTGAAAAATAATTATCCATAGAGTCTATTATATTTCGGCAACCTCGAGAATATAATGTCTCTTCGGCCGGTCCTGAATTAAATACAAAATAACAATTTTTTAAACCACCAGCATAGTTAGAATATATGCTGTTTATATTGGGTCCATCGCCAGTAGAAATAAAAGTGGCAACTTTGGGAACTTTTACAAATAATTTTTTTAGCTGATCAAAAAAAGATTCATTTGAGTTAAAATCCATACCATATTCTTTCGGATTCCATTCATCTGACTCATAAAAGTCATGAGAAACAACAGCGTATGGTGATTTAGAATTATACATCGAAATAATTGGTTTATCTGTTTTTGCGCATGTTCGATTATATAAAGATGTTTCATTTCTCCATAAAGCTTTTAAAATAAAACGACACTCCGGACACCAAGTCGGCGGTGGAACCTTTATCTTTTCATAAAAGCCAAAATCATCTGGTTCGATGACGAAGTCTTTTTTACAATTCTGGCAGTTTTTTGTTTCGTTTTTCATCATTTAAACATTTTGCAAAATGACAAAATGTACTTCCCCCTCTTGGTAAGAGAATGAAGCACAAAGCGACCTTTGTGTTTCTTTTCTATTAATTCCGTGTCAGCCAATTTTCTTATATGATCCGAAATAGTATAAAAATCAACATTCAAATTTTCTGATATGTTTTCAACAGACAAATCAGTGTCTTTACTTAAAAGTTCAAGTATTTGAATTCGCCTATGATTGGCAAACCCTTTAACTATTTTTTCGATTTTTTTATAGGGTAAACTCATACATTTATCTTACTAACATTAGGACATTTTGCAAAATGTCCTAATGTTATTCTAGGATTTTTCTCAAAACATCTTCAGGGACTTCTTTTATTTTACTAGTGGGAGTAGGTGCTGGTGTAGTACTTCCTACGTCAGTATCTTTGAGTGGAGGTGCCGAAGGTCCTGAGCTCGCAGGCGCAGGAGGGGCTTTTTCAATTATGCTTTTTAACTTATTCATATCTTCTTTACTGGCAGAACGATCTTTTTCTGTTTCAACCTTAGGTATACTTTTGAGTGCATTAAGAGAAATCGGCCCTGAGTGTGCCGTAGGCTGTGAAGCTAGAGGTGCTGAGCTAGCAGGCGAAGTAGCTTCTGGTTTTTTCTCAGCCAGAGTTTTGTTTAACACCTCTCTTAGTGCCAAATTTTCTCCACTTGGTTTGGTAAATCTTTTTTCACGAGAGAATCTAGGTTTTTGAGAACCAAAAGTTTTTTTAATAGATGAGGGAAGTTTGTTATTATCTTTGGTTTCAAATTCTATTCCCAAATCGGCTAGTGGTTTATAGAAAGTTACCTCGTCTTCTTTTATTTGTTTTATAGAACCACTGATTGGCTTTATTTCTCCAGATTTTATTTTAGCAACGCATTCTTTACAATAAACAGGTCTGCCTGGTTCGGGTTTGAAGGGCACAGTTGTCTTTTTTTCACAAGCCGAACACACAGCATCAAATTTTTCCAATCCCCCCGTATTACTGTCATCCCCTAGTGACATTCCACTCCAATTGTTTATTTCTCTTTCAATAACTTCTTTGGGCCTACAATACAATTCTCTTGAAGAGCGAATTACTTCTTCCTCAATTTTTTTATCACCCCCTTTTACCATTGGTGGCAGAGTTTTAGCAGAAAATGGGCGCGAAGTTACCCCATCTATCATTAACTTTAGATAAATTTTATAGTTGGGTAGGTTTACGATGTCTTGGGGGGTGAACTCTGGTTCAAATTCTTTTTCTAAAAATTCTGCGTCATCGGCGCCGACTCGGAAGACTATCATTGTTCCGACGTTGCCGAAAACAGCGTCTCTAACTGCCGAGTTTGCGCCCATAACAAGCTGCGCAGTGTATTGGTGCGCCACCGTTAAATTTAATCTGTATTTTCTTGCTTCGGACAAAATACCGGCAAAGGCATCAGTGACAAAATTTTGGAATTCGTCGACATATAGATAAAAATCTTTTCTTTCTTCTTCGGTAATACGCACACGCTCCATAGCTGCAAGTTGAATTTTGGTAATAATCATACCTCCCAAGAGAGCTGAGTTGTCTTCACCAATACGGCCCTTGGAAACATTTACCAAAAATATTTTCCCTTCATTCATAATATCGAAAACATTGATGGTAGAAATAGATTGCCCCACGACATTTCGGATGATTGAGGTAGAGAGGAATTGCCCTACTTTGTTTTGAATTGGAGCGATGGCTTCGTTTCTAAATTTATCTTGCCAAGCCTCATACTCGTGAATCCAAAAAGCTTTAATAACTGGATCCTTCAAGTTAGCAATTATCTTTTGGCGATAGTCTTTGTCTACAAGGAGTCTGGGGATGCCTAGAAGTGTCGTGCCTGGCGTATCAAGCAGAGCCAAAATACAATTGTTGAGAATGTATTCCATTCTAGCACTCCAAGCGTTGGCCCAGATTTTAGTGAAAATACCCATGAGCCCCGAAGCCACTAAGTGTTTGTATTTTTCATCAATTAGTTCCAGAACATTGAAACCGATGTGATGGTCGGTATCTGCGGGATTAAAATAAATTACATCTTTGACTCGGTGAGGCGGGATAGCCGAGAGTACAGATTCAACAAGCTCTCCGTGTGGGTCAACTACACAAACCCCTTCACCATTACGAATGTTTTGGATGACCATATTGAACATAAGAACAGATTTACCAGTACCAGATTTTCCGAGTAAATAAACATGCTGGCGTCTATCTTTGCGCTTGATACCAAAAAGAGTATTTTTATCACGATAAGTAGAAATACCAAGATACGTGAGGTCTTTATTTATAGGTACTTCTGGTGAGTCCATCCCGTTAGAAATAGGAAATCTTTAGATTTCCGTAGTTAATTATTGAGTAATAACGACTATAAAACACATATTGATTATAGCACTTTTAAAAATTCTAATAAACTATGAAATTTCTAACGGGACCAATATTTTAGAATAGTTATTTTGAAGCTTCTTCACTTCCCTCTTCTCCCTCTTTTTTTTCTTTAAATTCCGCATCCCGAGGCTGCTCAGCCGAAGGTTCTGAACCTTCAGGTGAAGGACTACTGCCGTCACCTGCTCCGGCTTTCGCCACCGCCTCCCCTATTTTAGACATTTCAGTAGAGAGTTCTTCGATAGCTTTTTTTATTTTATCTGCATCACTACTGTCTTTCACTTCTTTGAGCCCTGCAATCTTAGCATTTACACTGTCTTTTAGTTCAGCCGGAATTTTAGCCTCGTTATCTTTGAGCGCTTTTTCTGCTGTGTAAATAATCATCTCGGCAGTATTTTTTACATCCACGGTTTCTTTTTTCTTTTTATCTTCTTCGGCATGAATTTCAGCATCTGCCTGCATTTTCTTAATGTCTTCCTCTTTAAGTCCAGAACTTGCTTCTATTTTTATAGATTGAGTCTTACCTGAAGCCTTGTCTTTAGCGGTGACATTGAGTATGCCGTTTGCATCTACATCGAAAGACACTTCTATTTGTGGCAATCCGCGTGGTGCAGGAGGTACTCCGTCTAATATAAATTTACCAAGCGATTTGTTGTCAGAAGCCATTGGGCGTTCTCCTTGTACAATGTGAATCTCCACAGATGTTTGATTGTCAGCAGCAGTAGAAAATACTTGAGATTTTGAAGACGGAATGGTTGTGTTTCTTTCTATTAATTTTGTACCCACCCCTCCCAATGTTTCAATACCAAGTGAAAGCGGTATAACATCAAGAAGCAATACATCTCGCACATCTCCTTGTAGTACTCCAGCCTGAACGGCGGCACCGAGAGCTACGACTTCGTCTGGGTTGATAGATAGGTTTGGAGTTTTTCCAAATACTTTCTTTACTTCTTCTACAATTTTCGGCATTCTAGTCTGCCCACCCACCATAATAATTTCATTTATATCTTCCATTTTAAACTTAGAAGCATCCATCGCTCTCTTAGTTATCATTATTGAACGAGCAATATATTCATCTGCGATAGATTCCAATTGAGCTCGAGACATTTTGAGTAGAAGGTGTTGAGGACCCTCGGCGCCAGAAGTAATGAAAGGTATGTTGATTTCAGACTCTAAAGCAGTAGAAAGCTCAATTTTGGCTTTTTCAGCAGCTTCGTCGAGGCGCTGAAGGGCCAGCTTATCCTTGCGCACATCTACACCAGAAATTTTTTTGAATTCTTCAGCAATCCAATCAATTATCTTATGGTCTAGGTCGCGTCCACCCAAGTGACTATCTCCATCCGTAGAAACTACTTCAATAGAACTTTCTCCTTCATTACTCATATCGACATTCAATACAGAAACATCAAAAGTTCCTCCGCCAAAGTCGTAAACGACAATTTTTTCATTTTTCTTTTTATTAAAACCATACGCAAGAGCTGCTGCAGTCGGTTCGTTGATGATTCGTTTTACATCGAGCCCAGCGATAGCTCCAGCATCCTTGGTAGCTTTTCTTTGAGCATCATTGAAATATGCAGGTACAGTGATGACTGCTTCTGTGACTTTTTCTCCTGTTTTAGATTCAACATCAGATTTTATTTTTGCTAAAATCATCGCGGAAACTTCTTCGGGTCGCAACCATTTTTCTCCTATTTTCACCTCCACCCCACCGTTGGCAGATTTCTGAATTTTAAAAGACGCATTCTTCAAATCTTTTTGCACTTCTGGATCATCAAAATTGTGACCCATAAAACGCTTGATACCATAAACGGTATTTTCTGGATTGGTGACTGCTTGGCGTTTAGCCAAAAGACCCACGAGTCTATCGTTATTCTTGGTTACTGCCACTACAGATGGAGTGGTGCGATTCCCTTCTAAATTTTCAATAATTTTGGGAACACCCCCTTCAATAAAAGCGACTGCGGAGTTTGTTGTCCCCAAATCTATACCTATAATTTTTGACATAATATTCTCTTTTTATTAATTTTTAACGTTGTTTTCGCGACCACGAAATACTTGTATAATAGAGTATATATGATAGGATATAACCATGTCAAGCCAGAACAAGCAAAAAGGTAATTATTCTAAGAAAATATTAAAGGTTTTGGCCCAAAAACCAGCCGTTTCTTTTAACACTTTAAAAAAGGGAGAAGACACCAAGACCTCCTATGCCCTTACTCGTTCTATCAAAAATCTAATTGAGGGTGGCTATGCAGAGATGCATGATTCTGATAATCAAAGTTATGTAAAAATTACCAAGAGGGGTAAAAATAAATTGAACAGCCTTTTGCTTTTAAACGAAGATGCGTTGGTATCTACCACCTGGGATGGTTTTTGGAGAATTATAATTTTAGATATACCAGAAGATCATAAAAATGAAAGAGAAAGCCTGCGTTATCTTTTGAAGAAAGCAAATTTTGTTTGTATAAAAAATACTGTTTGGATATCCCCCCACCCGTACGAACATCTTTTTATGAATATCAAAAAAGATTTGAATCTCTCTATCGAGCTAATGATAATAGTCACAGACAAACTCGACGCCGAAACAAACCTCGCATTTCTAAAAGCAGTCAACAGCTAGGTTAAGCTCTCTCCCCTATTTGTTGGCGCCACATGGCAGAGTAGAGGCCTTGGTTTGCAAGAAGTTCTTCGTGGGTTCCCGACTCTGCAACTTTTCCTTTTTCTAAAACATAAATTTCATCGGCATGCATGATGGTAGAAAGTCTGTGCGCAATCAGTACAGAGATGTAAGACCTAGATTTGGAAATATTTTTGATAGTTTTGCTGATTTCTTCTTCAGTAAGAGAATCGAGAGCCGAAGTTGCTTCATCAAAAATCAATAAGTTGGGTTTTCGAAGAAGCGCCCGAGCAATAGACAGCCTTTGTTTTTCTCCACCGGAGACTTTGATACCGCCCTCCCCTATAAGACTATTGATACCGAGGTCACTACGAGCAAGCAAGTCTTGGCATTGAGCCATAACGAGGGCTTCTTCTATTTCTTGGTCGGTAGCCTTGGGAGCAACGAAAAGTAAATTGTCTTTAATGCTTCCAGCAAAAAGTTGAGTGTCTTGGGTGACAAAACCTATCTGCGCGCGAAGCACTTCTTTATCAATTGATTCAAATAAAGTGTTGTTGTAAAAAATTTCTCCTTTGGATGGCGTGTAAAGCCCCACTAACAACTTCACCAGAGATGTCTTACCAGACCCAGATGGGCCCACGAAGGCGATGGTTTTGCCTCGCTCTGTCTCAAAAGAGATGTCATCTATTGCGTACTCGTTGCTACTTTGATATTTGAATGAAATATTTTTAAACGCGAGTTTTTCAATTTGATTGATGGGCGTTGGGTTTTGAGCCACCACTTCTTTGGGTGTGCTCATTAGTTTTTCAAAGTGAACTAGGGATGCTTCTGTCTCACGATAAGTATTAATAACGGTGCCCATTTCTTGAAGTGGTCCAAAGATAAAGAAAGAATAGATAAAAAGAGAAAAGAACTGCCCGAAAGTAATGGTATTGGTGAAAATTAAATAAAGCATAAACAATAAAATACAGGTGCGGACAAAGTTGATGACTGTTCCTTGGATGAAAGACAAGCTACGCAAGTATCGCAATTTTTTTAATTCTAGTTCCAATATTTTATCGGTAGTGGTGTTGAGTCTGTTTACTTCTTGGTCTGCTAGTCCTAGACTTTTTACGAGCTCGACATTGCGAAGTGATTCCGTGGTGGAGCCTGCAAGCGCAGTGGTTTCAGCTACGATGACGGTCTGGATAGTTTTTATTTTGGAAGATAATACGAGGCTAAGCCCGCCAATGATTGGAATCGAAGAGAAATAAACTACCGCAATACCCCAGTAAATACTGGTCGCGTATATAGCCACAAAAATAAAACCAACAAAAGAAACAAATAAAATATTTACAAAAGCCGTAATCAACTTTTCCGTATCTTGGCGAACTTTTTGAAGTTTACCCAAGGTCTCGCCACTTCGTTCATCTTCAAAAACACTATAAGGTAATGAAAGCGAATGTGAAATACCATCTCGATACAGGTCTGCTCCTACTCGCTGGCTAATGTTATTTAGATAATAATCTTGAAAGTTCTTAGCCAAACGCGAAATAAAAGCCACCCCAACGATTGCTAAAAGGAGTAATATCACTCCATTAAAAAATTCTGCCTTACTATATACATCTGGCTTTGTGGCGTATTCGTCTATGACATATCGGAAGATGAGAGGATCAAGCAGAGAAAATACTTGGTTGATGGTGGCCAAGAACAATGTCAGGAGAGAAAGTTTCCAATATTTTTTTAAATAAAAATAAAATGTTTTCACAATATTTGATTATAACATGAGCTTTCGATACTTTATTTTTCCAGGTCGAGAGTCTCATCTATACGTATTTGCTTTACAAACTCAGGCACATGGGAGACCAAAATCATCGCTCCTTCATACTTATCGAGTGCTTGAGCGATGATGGGTAGATGGCGAAAATTGATATGGTTGGTCGGTTCATCTAAGATAAGTAACCCGGGCTTTTGTAATACCAACCGAGCAAAGGCGACCAAACCTTTCTGCCCCTCAGAGAGGCTTCCAATTTTTGTAAAAACCATATCTCCGGTGATTAAAAATTGCGCAGCCGTGGCGCGAAGTTTTTCTTCGTTGACGCTCTCACCTGAGGAGAGCATGCCAGAAGAGAGCGATGCAAAGACCGTGTCATTGAAATCTAGTGTAGAAAAATCTTGCCGGTAGTAGCCCACCCTTACACCACTTCCAATTTTCACCCCTTCAGTATTCCCTTTTGCAATTATCTCGAGGAGAGTGCTCTTACCAATACCGTTGGGACCTTTAAGTAATAAGTGTTGCCCTTTTTTGAGAGAAATATTTTTCTTGTGTTTGATAATTTTACCTGCCTTCATGGTGGTGAAAGAAGATATATTAATTAGTTCCCCAGATATGTTTTGTTGCATTGGGATAGAAAATGGACGAATGGTTTTGTCTTCTTTGCGTACATCCACCATTTCTTCTTCTAGGTCAGCCGCCATTTCTCTCATGCGCTTGGCTACTAGACGCAAGCGACCTCCTTTATGAGCAAACTCGTTGGATTTATCTTTCTTGGCTTGGATTGTTTTGGCGAGCTGAGCATTTTTCATATTTTCTTTTTCGACCCGAGCACTGATTTGTTCGACTACGTCGAAATAGTTGCCGACATATTGCTCTATCTTTCTGGTGTGAATGTCGAGGTAAAGCACTCCTTCGGTAAATGCATTTAGAAATTCAGCATCGTGAGAAATAACAATGACACTCTTTTCATAATTCTTTAAAAAATCAGTCAGGTGCGCAATGCCGGCTTTGTCTAGGTTGTTGGTTGGCTCATCAAGTAGTAGTAAGTCTGGGTTTTGGATAAGGGCCGATGCTAAGAGCAGACGCGCTTGTTGTCCGCCGGAGAAAGTCTTGATGGTACGGTCGTGAACTTTTTCGTGCCCACGCAAATGCACCACTTCCAAAATATCATCTATCTTTATATCAATATCGTAAACTTTCTTTTTAAAACATTTCTCAAAAAATTCTCGCACAGTGAGAGCCATATCCTCTCGCAGTATTACCTGTTTGGCGGTAGCGATGCTGACACCTTTCACTACATTGATATTCCCCTCTTCTGGCGATAGAACCCCAGTGACCAGCCCGAAGATGGTGCTCTTGCCAGCACCGTTTTGCCCCATCAAAGTAATTTTACCTTTGCGACGAATAGAAAAATCAACCCCGTCTAAGATGGGTTTGTTTACTCCATATTCAAATGAGACTTTTTCAAATCTGATTATTGCTTCCTCACGAGACATGTATGCATAACATTACATTATTTCTACTTAAATTCAAAATTTATGCTACACTCTGCTTTGATGGAAGATTCATATCCAATGCGTATAAACAAATACTTAGCCCTCAAAAACTACGCGACTAGGCGTGGAGCGGATGAGCTCGTAGAAAAACACTTGGTGCTGATAAACGGCCGGTACGCGGTATTGGGAGATAAAGTGCAAGAGTCCGACATAGTGGAGGTGCGAATAAATAAAAAAGCTAAAGCTTACGAGTATTATGCTTACAACAAGCCGGTGGGTATAGTGACGGTGGCCTCGGCTCCTACTCAAAAAGATATCAAGGCCTCGATAAACCTAAAAGACGTGTTCCCCGTCGGACGACTCGACAAAGATTCGTACGGACTCTTGATATTGACCAATGATGGACGCATTACGGACCGACTTCTAAACCCCAAGCACACTCACGACAAAGAATATATAGTGACGACTAAAGAAAGACTGCGAGGAAGTTTTAAAGATAAAATGGAAGCTGGAGTACAAATTGAAGACGAACAAACCCAACCTTGTAAAGTAAAAATTTTGGGAGAAAAGAAATTTAGCGTCATTTTAACCGAGGGTAAGAAGCACCAAATCCGCCGAATGTGCTCGGCCTTGTTTGCTGAGGTAGCCGAACTCAAACGCATAAGAATAATGAATGTGACTTTAGACAAACTAATGCCAAATCAGTATCGAAAAATTGAAGGCGAGGAACTGCAGATATTTCTAAAATTTTTGGGGTTGTAAATGAGGTAATCGATTACCCAAACGTTTACTTACTTTACTGGCTGGGGTGGTGTTGGAACCTCATTGTTAAAAAATTGAATTAAGATCTTTTAAAAATTTTACAACTTTCCATGCTTCTTGTGTTATTGGAGAATTTTCAAAAGTTACTCCATGCCCAGTTGCTCGGAACATTTCGATATCGTTAGCACCATCTCCGACACAAGCACACTCTGAGATGTCGATATCTAGAATTTTACAAAAATCCAAAAGGTGTTTGAGTTTAGACTCAGCTTCGTCTCCGTAAGTAAGTAATTCTTCCAACATGTTTTGCGAGTCAAATGTGATAGAGGTGTTCCCTTTGAAAAAATCTACATTCAAATCTTTTGCTACTCGACTCACTAATATATCGAAGGAGCCAGATATGATAGCGATTTTGTAACCCTTTTTATGTAAATCTTGAACAATTTGTTTAGCACCCGCATTGTACTCATAATTAAAAAGACTCCTGGTTACATTTTCTTTTGACGCTTCTCCTCTTTCTTTAAATAAATTTTCGAGTCTTTTTATCCAATCAATATATGGCAGTTGCCCCAGAGTATTTTGAGCAACCATATCTTTATCTTCTTCGGGGGTTATACCCAACGCCATACCGAGCTCATACCAACTGTTTTGTTTAATGAGTGTATCGTCCATATCAAAACAAATTAGTTTTATATTTTCCATTTTTTTATTATACCAAATTTTTTACATCATTCTTTATCATTCTAATAATTTCGGGGAATTTGGGGATTTGAAAATGTCCGTTTTTGCTCTTGTATATAATAATCTTTGCATTTTTTAATTTCTTTCTATATTTTTCAGCGTGAGAAACCGGCACCACACCATCATCTTTTGAAAACATTAGATAAAGATTTTTAGAGTTTTTGTTCAATAAAGATAAGTTTGATTTTAACTTAAAACCACCAACCAAATTTTCATCGGGTAAGGTATTGTCAAAGGGAGGACAAATTATAAAAGTAGATAGTATTTTCTTTGGAAACTTATTTTCTGACAAATATTTAGCAAGAAAAATACCACCCAATGATCCCCCGATTAATATAATGTTATTTCTCAAGTAAGGAAAATGTCTTTCAAAATGAATTTTCCACTCCTCATATTTTGCATTATCTTGTAGAGGCATTCGTGGTTTGATAATCTCAAATCTTTTACCCAATTCTTTGTTGAGATAATCAGCAGTCCAGTTAACCCTCTTCTCAATCTTAATCTTTCTTGTTTTTAAGTGACGCAAATAGTCCTTGTAGTTTTTGTAGGTTCCACCTCCGTGAATTATAAATATTTGTGTCTTCTTTTTCATAGAATTATTAATGCGATTTTTTTAAGCCTATTCCATCCTTTCAGCTCGGCACATTCGGTCTGTTGACCTCAGTACCTAATTGTTCCGTTCATGTATTGTTTTTCTTTTCTACTAGAATCAATTTCTTGTCCCGCGACCATTTCTTAACTTCGGCACATTCGGTCTGTTGACCTCAGTACCTAATTGTTCCGTTCATGTATTGTTTTTCTTTTCTACTAGAATCAATTTCTTGTCCCGCGACCATTTCTTAACTTCGGCACATTCGGTCTGTTGACC